>JACCDG010077756.1_pt1 | contig 12026 bp, 15 predicted proteins | sample 7442471 | NCBI WGS metagenome assembly JACCDG01 (sample SAMN15323444, study PRJNA562643) | freshwater metagenome | isolation source: river surface water | place: USA:Blue River Watershed | collected 2017-08-17
CGCATCGCAGGTGGCCACTTCACGCGACCAGTCGATGGCCAAACCCATCGCCTGCATTTGCTTTTTCATGTAGGCAATGTTTTCGTAAGTCCACTTCGCAGGTGGCACCCCGTTTTTGAGCGCCGCGTTTTCAGCGGGCAAGCCAAAGGCATCCCAGCCCATGGGCATCAAGACGTTGTAGCCCTTCATGCGCAGGTTACGCGTGAGCATGTCGTTGATGGTGTAGTTGCGTACGTGACCCATGTGCAGCTTGCCGCTGGGGTAGGGCAGCATGGAGCAGGCGTAAAACTTTTTCTTGGACGCGTCTTCGGTCACGCGGTAGGCGTCGGCTTGGGTCCAAGCGGCCTGAACAGCACGTTCGACCTCGGTGTGGTTGTATTTATCTTGCATGGAATCAGTCAGAGAGCCCCGTCTTGTGCAGGGAGCAGCGCCTTAAACAGCCAAGGCGCATCAAGCCTAGATTTTAGGCTTGCTTCAGGGTGCCGATCAGGGCTTGTTCGAAGGCTGTTTGCGCTCGGTCACAAAGCCAATACGGTTCATTCCCGCTTGCTGGGCCAAGCCCATGACTTCGACCACTTTGCCATAGGGCACGCGCTCGTCGGCACGCAATTGGACTTCCGGCAATTCGCCATGGCCCACCGCGAGGGCTTTGGATGCTTGGGTGCTTAGTGTGCGCTTGAGGTCATCCAACGATGTGGCTTTGTCATCCAAATACACCACGCCTTTGGCATCAATGCTGAGTTTGACGAATCTTGGAGGGGCGCTGCTGGCCTGCGCGCCCTCTGTTTTAGGCAAATCAAGCTTCAAGGCGCTGACCATCAGGGGCGCCGTGATGATGAAGATGACCAACAACACCATCATCACATCGACCAACGGGGTGACGTTGATGTCGCTCATGGGCGTTTGGCCCGGCGTACGCTCAAAACGTCCGAAGGCCATCAAAGCTCTCGCAAGTCGTGGGCAAAGCCTTCTAGCTCTTGCTCCAAGCGGTTGATGACGCGACCCATCACGTTGAACGCCAATACAGCTGGCAGGGCCACCGCCAAGCCTGCGGCGGTCATGACCAAGGCCTCCCCCACGGGGCCGGCCACACGTTCGATGGTGAGTTGCCCTGCGGTAGCGATGCCAGTGAGCGCGTGATAAATGCCCCAAACCGTCCCCAGCAAGCCCACAAATGGCGCGGTGGAACCGACGGTGGCCAACAACACTTGACCCGATTGCAAGCGATGCAACACGCCGTGCAAGGCGTCACGCAACACACGGGTGCGTTGCGCGGAGACATCCCCTTGCGCACCAAGCGTACCCGGTAACAACTGCTGATGGGCCTGTGCCAACGGCAACAAAACCACCGATCGGTCAACGGCAGCCAGCGCCGCTAGGCCCTGCGTCACATCGCGGGCTTGCCAGAAAGAAGCTTTGCCGTGGGCCACATCCGCACTCACGCGGTGTAGCAGCCAAGCCTTATAAAAAATCACCGTCCAGCTAGCCACCGACATGGCCAACAACGCCAAGGCGAGTGTGATGCTGAGCGCATCACCTTCCAGCACCGTTGCAAAAAACGCCATGGCGATCAGCGCAGGTTCAACACGTCAAACATGTCGAACAATCCGTTTTTCTTGTGCGCCAAGAAGCTCGCTGCGCGCAAGCTGCCTTGCGCATACGTGGCGCGACTGGACGACTTGTGTGTGATTTCAATGCGCTCGCCAATGCCAGCAAACAACACGGTGTGGTCGCCCACGATGTCGCCGCCGCGGATGGTGGAGAAACCAATGGTCGATGGGTCACGCTCACCCGTGTGGCCGTAGCGTTCGTACACGGCGCAGTCTTTGAGATCGCGCCCAATGGCGTCAGCAATGACTTCGCCCATTTTCAAAGCCGTGCCCGAAGGCGCATCCACCTTGTGGCGATGATGGGCTTCGATGATTTCTATGTCATAGCCCGTGGGCATGGCCTGTGCAGCCATTTGCAAGAGCTTCAAGGTCACGTTCACCCCCACGCTCATGTTGGGAGCCATGACGATGGCGATGTCTTTGGCGGCTTCAGCGATTTCTGCTTTTTGCTCGTCAGTAAAACCTGTTGTGCCGATGACGAGCTTCACACCCAATTCGCGGCAAATCTTCAAATGAGCCAACGTCCCTTCGGGGCGCGTGAAATCAATCAACACATGGCTGTTTTGCAAGCCTTTGCGCACATCGGCCTCAATGCTAATGCCGCTGGCTTGGCCCAAGAAGCCAGTCGCATCGTTGCCAATGCCTGGGCTAGAAGGCACATCCAAAGCGCCAGCCAATGAACAAGTCGGATCGTTACGCACAGCCTCGATCAGCATGTGGCCCATGCGGCCGCTGGCACCCGCGATGGCAATTTTCAAGATATCAGGAGATTGAGCCATGGTGTATGGACACTTTCAAAAATCAACGAGCCGCTTCAAGCGGCGGATAAGTCACAAGGCCAGCAGGTGCTGCAGGTTGAACGGCGCCAGTTGCCGACGCAGGCTTGGGCGGAAACTTGGCCAAATCAGCTTCGCTTGCCTTGAGCGCTGGCAGCTTAGTGGGCGGGCGGCGGTTGTCGAGCTTGGCTGCAAACTCTGCCTCCGTCGGCAATGGGTCACCTTCAACGCGATCGAGCACATCACCTTTAAAGAACACACTGAATCGGCGTTGTTGAGGCTCTGAACCTTGGCGGCGAATGGTGAAGGCGTAGTCCCAACGGTCCGCATGGAACATGCTGGTCACCAGCGGAGTGCCCAACACATCACGTACGGCTTGACGAGGCATGCCAACACGCAAGGCTTGCACTTGCTCACGCGAGACAAAATTGCCTTGCACGACTTCTGGTTTGTAAACGAGGTTGCTTGAACAAGCGGTAAGGCCAAGACTGGCGACCACGCAAGCAAATGCTATGACACGGCGTGGCTGACGCAAAAATTCTGGGGCGTTTCGACAAGATTCAAACATGGTGTGAAAGGCCGAATGAGGCGCTAGGGCTATGATTCGTTCATTGTAGCGGTGGGCCTGTTTCCACTGCCGAACGAAAGACAAAATGGCACATCCAGACGACCTCAAAAGCATTGGCCTCAAAGCCACCGCACCTCGCCTGAAAATTTTGGAATTGTTCCAACAAGGCACCCAACGGCACATGACAGCCGAGGACGTGTATCGCCATTTGCTGCTGCAAAACATGGACATAGGTATCGCCACGGTTTACCGCGTGTTGATGCAGTTTGAACAAGCCGACATCTTGAAACGCAGCCATTTTGAGAGCGAGCGTGCCGTGTATGAACTCAACGAGGGCGAGCACCACGACCACTTGGTGTGTCTAGATTGCGGCCGCGTTGAAGAGTTTCATGACGCAGAGATTGAAGCCTTGCAGGTAAAGGTTGCCAAGCGTCACGGTTTTGAAATTGCAGACCATGCGCTCAGTCTGTACGCCCATTGCAGCAAAAAAAATTGCGAGCATCGGCCCGCTGCTGCCAAATAAAGTTCAGCCCTGCTGCATTGCGCGCTGATGACGCGCAATGAATTCTTGGTACGTATCCACGCCGCGCAACTGCAAAATCGAATTGCGCACTGCGGCCTCTACCAACACCGCAATGTTGCGGCCCGCCACCACTTGAACGACCACTTTACGCACGGGCACGCCCAACACGTCTTGGGTCAAAGGTTCATGGGGCAAGCGCTCATAGTCGCGCTCTAGGGTCTCTTTGCGCACCAAATGCACGATGAGTTTCAAGCGCATCTTGCGACGCACGGCTGTCTCACCAAAAATGGCGCGTATGTCGAGCAAACCAATGCCGCGCACTTCCAACAAGTTTTGCAGCAACTCAGGGCAGCGCCCTTCCACCGTGGTTTGGTTGATGCGGTACAAATCCACGGCGTCATCAGCCACCAAGCCGTTGCCACGAGAAATCAACTCCAAGCCCAGCTCGCTTTTGCCCAAACCAGACTCACCCGTGATCATCACACCCAAGCCCAAAATGTCCATGAATACACCGTGCATGGTGGTGCGATCGGCAAAATGCTTGGATAGGTAGGCACGCAACAAGTCGATGACAAACGCGGCTGACTCATGTGTGGCAAACAATGGGATTTGGGCCCGTTCACACATCGCAATCAAAGCCTCGTTGGGCTGTTGGCCATCGGCCAACACCAACATCGGTGGTTCAAGTGTCACGATGCGAGCAATACGGCGGGCGCTGTCTTCAGGCGAAGCCTTGCTCACGTAATTGGCTTCGCGCTCGCCCATCACTTGGACGCGATAGGGATGTATGTAGTTAAGGTAGCCCACCAAGTCTGCGCCTGATCGGGCGCTGCGCACGGCCACCTCATCAAAATGACGCTCAGAAGCGCCTAGGCCAGCGATCCATTCCCAACGCAGCCGCGCACGAAAGGCTTCAAACAGCACATCCGCGCTGATGACGGAAGGCCTCACGGCTGCACCGCATTCCAAGTAGAGATGATTCGGTGGAGTTCCGCCGCATCATCACAGGTTTTGATTTTTTCACGCAAGTTGGTGTCGCTCAACAACTCAGCGATCTCGGACAAGATTTCCAAATGCTTTTGCGTAGACGCTTCAGGCACAAGCAAAAAGATGAGCAAGCTCACAGGCTTTTCATCGGGTGCATCAAAGCCAATCGACTGGTCTAGCTGAAACACCGCCGCCATTGGCGCCTTCAGGCCTTTGATACGACCATGCGGAATCGCCACGCCGTGGCCCAAACCAGTAGAACCCAAGCGCTCACGCGCAAACAAGCTCTCGGCCACCAGTGCACGGTTGAGGCCGTGCAGGCTCTCAAACAACAAGCCCGCCTCTTCAAAGGCGCGCTTTTTACTGGTGACCTCGACATGCACAAGAACTTGTGCTGCAGGAAGAATGGAAGCTAAGCGATTCATGATTGAGCGCAGATTATGCACTCACAAAATAACAAGTCCCAAAACAACAAAACCGCCGAAATTCGACGGTTTTGAGAAGTTTTCAACCATTACATGAGTCGCTTAGGACTGGCATGGTGATGGTTTTGCAAGCGGTCTTTGTGCTTGACCACTTGTCGATCCAGTTTATCCATCAACTCGTCGACTGCAGCGTACATATCCTCATGGGCGCTTTCAGCAAACATGTCGTTGCCTTTGACGTGGATATTGCATTCCGCCTTTTGACGACGCTCTTTCTCGGTTTGGTTCTCAATGCTAAGCAGCACCTTCACGTCCACCACTTGATCGAAATGTCGGGTTATGCGGTCTAACTTGCCTTCCACATAGGTGCGCAAGGCGGGCGTTACTTCAAGATGGTGACCACTGATCGTCAAGTTCATAAAAAACCTCCATAGGTGAGTTAGCGCTTTCACTATGCCCCCAGCCTACCCAAAAGGCAATGGGTTCGGCTTAAAAACCCTACAAAAACACCCTACGGAAAACCCCTAGATGCCACTGCCACGGTGCGATAATCTGATCCACATCAACAGCGGAGCTATCTCCTTGGAAACCTACCCTAGTCGGTAGCTTTCGGATCGCATCAGGCCTCTTTAGCGGTACGCGAATTCGAAAGCTGCATTTTTCACCCTTCGAATTTCTGCGCCACACACGCAAGGACTGCCATGCTCAACATCTTCACGCTGGCCAACGGTCGACTCTTTCAAGAAGAGATCGAATCGCTGGAAGAACTCTCCAAATTTCAACCGATCTGGGTTGACCTCGAAGCCCCTACGCTTGAGGAAAAACGCTGGATCAAGCAGTACTACGGCCTCTCCATCCCCGAAGACGCGATGGACGAGGACATCGAAGAATCTGCGCGGTTTTACGAAGAAGACAACGGTGAGCTGCACATTCGCAGCGACTTTTTGATCGCCCACGAAGACCAACCACGCACCGAGCGTGTCGCGTTCATCTTGAACCAAAACAATGCCGAGCTCAAAAGCCAAGGCGTGTTGTTCTCCATCCACGATGAAGACGTGCCCGTGTTTCGCTTGCTGCGCATGCGCGCCCGTCGCGCGCCTGGCCTCATTGAAGATGCCAAAGACGTGCTGCTCAAACTCTTTGACGCCGATGCCGAATACTCAGCCGACACCCTCGAAGACATTTACGACCAGCTCGAAAAAGCGGGCAAGCTCGTGTTGTCAGAGGATGTGACCGACGAACTGGCTGGCGAAGTGCTGGGGGCCATTGCGCGCCAAGAAGACTTGAACGGCCGCATCCGCCGTAACGTCATGGACACGCGCCGCGCGGTGAGTTTCATGATGCGCTCGCGCATGCTCAACGCCGACCAGTTTGAAGAAGCGCGCCAAATCTTGCGTGATATCGAATCACTCGACAACCACACGGCCTTCTTGTTTGACAAGATCAACTTCTTGATGGACGCCACCGTGGGTTTTATCAACATTAACCAGAACAAGATCATCAAGATCTTCTCTGTGGCCAGTGTGGCCTTGCTGCCACCTACCTTAATCGCCAGCATTTACGGTATGAATTTCCAATTCATGCCTGAGCTAGACAAAACTTGGGGTTATCCGATGGCCTTGGGCCTCATGGTGGCCAGTGCCTTGGTGCCCATGTGGTACTTCCGCAAACGCGGCTGGCTTAAGTAATCAAGCCGGCAGCTTTGAGAGCAAGCGGTCTAGCACTGCCACGCTGTAGCGGCTGGCAATGCTCTGGATAAAACGCGGGAAGTCCACATGTGCGTCATCATCCGCGCGGTCTGAAATGGTGCGCACCGCCGCCATGGGCACGCCATAGTCATGGCATACCTGCGCCATCGCTGCGCACTCCATCTCCACCGCCAACGCATCGGGCAACGCTTGCTGCAAGGCTTGGCTTTCACGCGTTTGTGACACAAAGCGGTCGCCACTGGCAATTAAACCTTGGTGCACTTGGGCGTTGGACAAGTCTAGGTTCAGCCATTCCGAGGGTGGCAGGTCGGTCAACATGTCTTGCATGGCAAATGGTGCGGCGGCGGCCAAGGCATCGCTCAGTGTCGTATCCGCCGCAAAACGTGTAATGCCCGTCAACGGCACTTCGTGGCGGGGAAAGAGTGGCGACGCATCCATGTCATGCTGAATGAACTCACGCGCCACCACCACATCACCGACATGGACATTTGGCGCCAAGCCACCCGCCACACCCGTAAAGACGATGCGGGTCACACCAAAACGTTCTATCAAGGTTGTCGCTGTGGTCGCCGCGGCCACTTTGCCGATGCGAGAGAGCACCGCCACAACCTCATGGCCATGCCAGTGCCCCACCCAAAACTCACGCCCAGCCACCACGGTTTTTTGCTCGTCGGGCAGGCGTGCCAGCACCGCTGCCAGCTCTTCGTGCATGGCGCTGACCAGCGCAATGCGACTCATGCAGGGGTTTTATCGCGCAGCTCGCGGCGCAGTACTTTGCCCACAGGCGTCTTGGGCAATTCAGCGCGAAACTCCACCACACGAGGCATCTTGTAGCCCGTCAGGTTGTGTCGGCAGTGGGCCAACACATCCGCCTCGGTCAAAGCGGGGTCTTTTTTAACCACCACCAGTTTCACAGCTTCGCCTGAGTGCGCATCTGGAATGCCAATCACCGCGCACTCCATGACACCCGCCAAGCCCGCCACCACTTCCTCTACCTCGTTGGGGTAGACATTGAAGCCGCTCACCAAAATCATGTCTTTCTTACGGTCCACGATGCGGAAGAAGCCGCGCTCGTCCATCACGCCAACATCGCCCGATTTGAAGAAGCCGTCTGGCGTCATCACACGCGCAGTTTCGTCAGGGCGCTGCCAATAACCCGCCATCACTTGTGGGCCACGAATCGCGATTTCGCCTGGCGTACCAATCGGCGCTTCATTGCCTTCATCATCAAGGATCTTCATGTCGGTGCTGGGCAAGGGCACGCCGATGGAGCCGTTGAAAGCCTTGTTGGTCACAGGGTTGCCGCTGGCGGCAGGGCTGGTCTCTGACAGACCGTAGGCTTCGCAAATAGGGCAGCCCGTTTTTTCAAGCCACAACTTAGCAACTGGACCTTGCACAGCCATGCCGCCACCCACGGATACCACCAAGTGTGACCAATCCACTTTGTTGAAGTCGGGGTGATTGGCCAATGCGTTAAACAAGGTGTTCACGGCAGGGAACACATGGAAGCGATGCTTCGTCAACTCTTTGAACACCGCAGGCAAATCACGCGGATTAGGAATCAACACCGAGCAGCCGCCCATCTGCATACACGCCATGATGTTGAGCGTGAACGCGAAGATGTGATACAGCGGCAAAGGGCAGATGAACGTGGGTATCTCGTTGGTCGGAATACGCTTGAGTGCGGGCTGAAACCATGCCGATGCTTGCAACATATTGGCCATCACATTGCGATGCAACAGCTCAGCACCTTTGGCCACGCCTGTTGTGCCACCGGTGTATTGCAACACCGCCAAATCGTCGCCATGAATTTCAGGAGACGTCAACGTGCAGCGCTCACCCGCCGCCAATGCGTCGTTAAATCGAACGGCTGTGGGCAGCTCGAAAGCAGGCACCATTTTTTTAACTTTGCGCACCACATGGTTGACCAACATGCCTTTGAGCAAGCCTAGGCGGTCACCCATGGCGCACAGCACCACATGCTTGACGGGCGTACGGGCCAAACATTCTTGCAAGGTCGCGCCAAAGTTTTCAAGCACCACAATGGCTTTGGCATCTGCGTCTTTGAGCTGAGCCTCCAACTCACGCGCGGTGTAAAGCGGATTGATGTTGACCACCACAAAGCCCGCGCGTAAGACGGCCGCCACAGCAATGGGGTACTGCAACACATTGGGCAGCATGATGGCCACGCGGTCGCCAAACTGGAGCCCAAGGCTTTGCAAATACGCAGCAAACACTTGGCTTTGACGATCCAACTCGGTGTAAGTCAACCCCTTTCCCAAGAAGCTGAATGCCGTTCGATCACCGTACTTGCGAAAGCTCTCTTGCATCAAATCCACCAGCGAGCTGTATGCGGTGAGATCAATCTCAGCGGGCACACCTTCGGGGTACGAGCTAAGCCAAGGCTTTTGTGTTGAATTCATGTGGTATGTCCCTCTTTGGAAGTACTTGTTCTTGTCAGAGTAACGCAAGGTTACACGAAATTCAAGCTTTGTCTTGGGCGGAATAACCCGAAAGATAATGGGCAAATGAATAAACGTTGGAAGCCCAGTGTCACCGTCGCCGCCATCATCGAACGCGACGGTCGTTATCTATTGATCGAAGAGCACACGCCTGAAGGCCTGCGCCTGAATAACCCTGCAGGCCACCTCGACCCAGGCGAGTCACCCGAACACGGCTGCGCGCGCGAAGCATTGGAAGAAACAACACATACCTTTAAACCCACAGAACTTGTGGGCATCTACATCTCACGCTTGCAACGACCCGCGCGCGAAGGCCGTGCCGCGGAAGATGTGACCTACTTTCGCCTCGCGTTTTGCGGCGAGCTGGGCGAGCAAGTGCAGGGCGCCAAACTGGACAAAGGCATCGTTCGCACCCTGTGGATGACACCCGACGAAATTCGCGCCAACGTGCACCGCCTGCGCAGCCCACTGGTGCTGCGTTGCATGGAAGACCACTTGGCAGGTCAACGCTTTCCACTCAGCATGATCTACACCGACCCCAGCGTGTTGGCCCCTGCAAAGGGATAATTGCCAGATGGCAAATAACAAACGTGTGGTGGTGGGTTTGAGCGGTGGCGTGGACTCCGCGGTCAGTGCCTACCTGTTGAAACAACAAGGCTACGACGTCGTCGGCATCTTCATGAAAAACTGGGAAGACGATGACGACAGCGAATACTGCTCGTCCAACATCGACTTCGTGGATGCCGCTGCTGTGGCCGATGTGATTGGCATTGAGATTGAACACGTCAACTTTGCCGCCGAATACAAAGACCGTGTGTTTGCTGAATTTCTTCGCGAATACCAAGGCGGCCGCACGCCCAACCCCGACATTTTGTGCAACGCTGAAATCAAGTTCAAAGCGTTCTTAGACCATGCCATGCGCCTCGGCGCAGAAAAAATTGCCACGGGCCACTACTGCCGCGTACGCGAAGTGGGCGGCGAATTTCAACTGCTCAAAGGCTTGGACCCATCCAAAGACCAAAGCTATTTTTTGCACCGCTTGAACCAAGCGCAACTGTCTAAAACTTTGTTCCCCGTGGGAGAGCTGCACAAAACCGAAGTGCGCCGCATCGCGGATGAAATAGGTTTGCCCAACGCCAAGAAAAAGGACTCCACGGGCATTTGCTTCATTGGCGAGCGTCCTTTCCGTGAATTTTTAAACCGCTACATCGCCAACGAGCCAGGCCCCATCAAAGACGAGCGCGGTCGCAAAATTGGCACGCATGTGGGCTTGAGTTTTTACACACTCGGCCAGCGCCAAGGCTTAGGCATTGGCGGCTTGAAGGAAAAGGGTGCACAACGTGGTGGCGGTGAACACCAACCTTGGTTTGTGGCCCGCAAAGACTTGGCCACCAACACCTTGTACGTGGTACAAGGCCACGACCACCCTTGGCTGCTGTACGGTGCACTGCATGCCGACGACCTGAGCTGGTGCGCCCCGCAGCAACCAACGCCTGGCCGCTACGCGGCCAAAACCCGCTATCGCCAAGCCGATGCACCTTGCGAGCTGAGCTACAACACAGAAGGCGAGCTGGTGCTCGCCTTTGATGATCCTCAGTGGGCCGTCACACCTGGCCAATCGGCTGTGTTGTATGACGGTGAGGTGTGTATGGGCGGCGGGGTCATTGCCAGCGCTGCAGCGCTGAGCGCAACCCCTGCCTAAGTTACCCGCGGCCTTACCAGCCGAGAGCACTAGCCGCGTTGGCCTTACTTGATGACAGCTGCAGCAGCTGGCGCTTTGGCATCCACTTTCTTAGTGGCTTCAGACTTCACCACAGCGGCTTTTTCTTTCATCACTTTTTTGGCTTCGGTCTTAGCCGCTGGAGCAGCTTCAGCCTTAGTCGTTGCAGCAGCCACAGCAGGTGCGACAGTTGCAGGTGTTGCCACTGGTGCAACGGGTGAGGTTGCGAACGCGGCAGCAGAGAAAGCACCAACGATCAAAGAGGCAATCAACTTGTTCATACAAAATTTCCTTTGAGGTTTTGAACAACTCCAACATCGGAGTGACCAAACAACGAGGCCTCGCACACAACTGTTGACGCAAATATTTAATTATTTCGGTCAACGTTTTGGCATGCGTTTCGTTGTGCCGCTCTCTCCAAAACGCCAAATTTGCCAATAGACTTCTAGCATGCCGAATTGGGGAGTTTTTGTTGCACGTTTGCTCAGCGCCATTGGCTCGTGGTTAGACGCGAGCAATTTGCGCAACCGCGTGTACAAACTAGAACAAGAAAACGAAATCATGCGCCTGTCGCTAGACGACATTCAACGCATGGACCCAGAAGGCCGCATCGGCTGGATTGCGCAAGAGACATTGCACAACGTCAAGAAATACTGATCGCACACAGACGTAAAAAAACCGACGGGCTCATCACCGGTCGGTTTTCTGTTGAACGCTTAATTTGCGGCGACTGAATTAAAACGGAATGTCGTCATCCATGTCGTCAAAACCACCCTTGGCAGGCGCAGCGGCCGCTGGGCGTTGCGCAGCTGGTGCAGCAGCGCGAGGAGCGGCCGCTGGGCGGCTGTAGCCACCGCCGCCTTCTTCGCCACCACCACTTGGACCGCCCATGCCTTCACGGCCGCCCAAGAGTTGCAATTCAGTGGCAATGATGTCCACAGTATTTTTTTCCACGCCTGTGGTTTTGTCGGTGTACACGCCGTATTTCAAGCGGCCTTCCACGTAGATAGGACGACCTTTTTTGACGTATTCGCCAGCGATTTCGGCCAAGCGGTCATAAAACGTGACGCGATGCCACTGTGTGTCTTCAATCGTCTCGCCGCTGTTTTTGTCTTTGCGGCGGCTCGATGTAGCCACGCTCACGTTGGCCACGGCTTGGCCGCTGGGCAGGTAGCGCACTTCGGGGTCACGGCCGCAGTTGCCGACGAGGATGACTTTGTTAACGGATGCCATGGGTAAATTCCTC
>JACCDG010159799.1_pt1 | contig 12026 bp, 9 predicted proteins | sample 7442471 | NCBI WGS metagenome assembly JACCDG01 (sample SAMN15323444, study PRJNA562643) | freshwater metagenome | isolation source: river surface water | place: USA:Blue River Watershed | collected 2017-08-17
CCGACTTGATGGCCTGAAACGCATCTTCTTCACACTCGAAGACACGTGCAGGACCGCGATGGGTGTCTTTCGACTGCCCCGAGAGCTTGATCACACAACCACCCGGCGCGAGGTTGCCGCGCAAAATGGCCAACCCGCCCTCGGCCTTCATCGGGTTGGACAAAGGACGAATCACTTGTTGTCCCTCGGGCTCGGTGGCCAGTTGGATTTCCTCACCCAGCGTGCGCCCAGTGACGGTGCGTTCTTCAGCATGCAACAGGCCCGCTTCCAGCAAGCGCTTGCCCACCACCGGCATGCCACCAGCGGCATGCAACTCGGGTGCGGTGAACTGTCCCCAGGGCCGCATGTCGGCCAACACGGGTGTGCGACGTGATATGGGGTCGAAGTCGTCAATGGACAGCCTCACCTCAAACTCGCGCGCCATCGCCAGCAAGTGCAAGACCGCATTGGTCGACCCGCCCGTGGCCATGACACCGGTGATGGCGTTTTCAAAGCTGCGGCGATTCACTAATGCGCGAGGTGTCACACCACCACGCAATAAATTCATGACCAGCTGCCCACAAGCCTGCGCCGAGGCGTTCTTGGTGCTGTCCAGCGCAGGGATGCCATTCAAGCCAAGGGGCGACAAGCCCATCATCTCGCACGCGGTCGCCATGGTGTTGGCGGTGAATTGGCCGCCGCAAGCACCGGCGCCGGGGCAGGCATGGTCTTCCACGTCCTTGAACTCTTGTTCATTGATGTGGCCTGCGTTGAAGGCACCAATGGCTTCGTACAGTTCCTGAATGGTCAAACGGCGGTCGCCAAACAATCGGTTGGGTTGCGTGCACGCACCCGAGGCGATGGAGCCGCTGTACAGCAACAGTCCCGGCAGGTTCAAGCGTCCCAGCGCCATGGCCATGGCCGGAATGGTCTTGTCGCATCCAGCAATCACCACCAAGGCATCCAGCATGTGCCCACGAGCCACCAGTTCAACCGAGTCGGCAATCAGCTCGCGGCTGATGAGCGATGTTTTCATGCCCTCGGTGCCGGTGGTGATGCCGTCGTTGATCGAGACCGTGTTGATTTCCAGCGGCGTGCCACCCGCCGCCCGGATGCCCGCCATCACCTCGGCGGCCAAGGCGCGGTGGTTCAAATTGCAAGGCATGGTGCCAATCCAGCAGTGCGCCACGCCCACTTGCGGTTTGCGCAGATCGGCATCTTGCAGGCCGATGGCTTTGAGCATGCCACGGGCCACGGCACGGTCGGGCCCATCGAGCAAGGCGCGGCTGCGATGCCGCGGGTCGAAGGGGGTTTCGCTCATGCGGTGCTTTGCATGGGATGAAGCGCCAAGAAGGCGGACACTTCGGCCAGTGTTTCCTCTGGAGCTTCTTCGGGAATGAAGTGGCCGCAGGGCATGGCCCGACCCGTGACCTGCTCGGCCACGGCGCGCCAATCGGCGAGGCAGTCAAACATGTTGCCGACGACGCCCTCGGCGCCCCACAGCGCCATCATCGGCATTTTGAGCTTCAAGCCCGCCGCACGGTCGGCGCGGTCGTGCTCCAAATCGATGGTGCCGGCGGCGCGGTAGTCTTCGCAGCTGGCATGAATCGCTGCAGGGTCGGCGAAGCAGCGCACATACTCGCTGACGGCTTCTTTGGAAAACTTGCTCAGATCAGGCTCCTCGCGCCCCACGCGCCCGAGAATGTTGAAGGGCACCTGGCCTTGCAGCATCTGCTCGGGCAAGGGTGGGGGTTGCAGCATGAAAAACCAGTGGTAGTAAGCGCGCGCAAAAGCCATGTCGGTGCGCTCGAACATGCGCAGGGTGGGGGAGATGTCCATCACGGTCAGGCTGTGCACTTGCTGTGGATGGTCTGCGGCCAGCCGATGGCTGACACGCCCGCCGCGGTCATGGCCAATCAGGTGGAATTTTTGGAAGCCCAAATCGGCCATGAGCTCCACCATGTCGCGTGCCATGGCGCGTTTGGAATAGTTGGCATGGTCCGGCAGTCCCACCGGTTTGGAGGAGTCGCCATAGCCGCGCAGGTCAGGGCAGACCACGGTGTAGTGTTGGGCCAGTTCAGGTGCGAGGTGGTGCCAGCATGCATGGGTTTGCGGATAGCCATGCAACAACAACACAGGCTCACCAGCTCCTGCGCGGCGGTAATGGATGTTGGCGCCGCTGGATTGAAAACGGCCGACCTCAAAGCCAGGAAACAGGCTCATGGAACAACTCCTGAAAAATCAATGGGCGGTGCGAAGCCGTGCGCGCACTTGCGCCGCAGTGGCCAGGGTGCCGCCTGCCGATTCAATGCGACGGCGGGCATCGCGCAGCAGCGTCAGGTTGTCTTGCGGGCAACCCATGGGCGCGTCTTCCAGGCCCACACGGACATGCCCACCCAAAGAGACCGCATGCTCGATCAGATTGCCCAGTTCCACGCCCAGTCCAGCAATCATCCAGGGCGACTCGGGTTGTTCTTGTGCCAGCAGTCGCAAATAAGCATCCAGCGCCCATTCGGTGGGCGGGAAGCCAAAGGCGATGGCTTGCGAGAACATCAGGCGGTAAATAGGCATGGGCGCGCCAGGGTAGGCGCGGTGCAAGGCTGCACCCAGGCGCATGAAGCCCGGCTCGTAAATCGCATACGAGGGCGTGATGTGGTGCTGTTGCGCCAGCCCCAAGCCATAGCGCACATGGGATTCGGGGTTGGCATACACAAACCCCTCTTTGTCGGCCTGGATGTCGGCATAGTGGCTGATGTTGGTGGAACCCGGGTCCACCACAGACCATTCAATCAGGCCGGCGCGCACCAATTTGTCGACGGCCGCGTAGCGTTGCGCTGGCGTCAAGGGGCTGGGCGCGTCCACGCTGCCGGCGAAGGGCAGGGTGCCGTAGCAGATGACATCGGCACGGGCACGAATGCGCTCGATGATTGGGGCATAAATTTCATAGTCATCCCGCTGTCGACCGGTGTCGGGGTCGTAGGCATGGAAATGAATGATGGAGGCGCCTTCGGCAGCACAGGCCAGGGCCTGCTCGACGATTTCATCCGCCAGAACCGGGATGTTGGGTTGGCGCACGCGGGACCAGGGGCCATTGATGGCCACTTCAAGCCAGGTGGGATGTGTCACTTGGTTCTCCTGCGCACAGGTGCAGCGGCTTTGGGTTCGGTATGTGGCGCGTAGTGCTTGTTCGCACGCTTGAGGTGGGCGATCAAGGTTTTGGCGGCACCATCAGGGTCGTGGGCCTCAATGCACTTGAACATTTTGATGTGCTCGTTCAACGAGGTTTTCTCGGCGCCCGGGGCGCGCACGGCCTCGTGATGGAATTGCTCCAGCCACTCCAGCATGGCTTGCGAGACCGCTTTGTAAATCGCATTGCCCGAGATTTCAGCGATGCCGCGGTGAAAGGCCATGTCGGTGACCAAAAAGCGTTGCGAATCTTCCAGTGAGGATTTGTGGTCTTCCAGCAGTGCACGCAAGTGTTCGATTTGTTCGGGCGTGGCGCGCTGGGCCGCCGTGCGAATCATGGCCACCTCGAATTGCAAGCGTGCCTCTTTCAATTGCTCCAACAAGTCGCTCGAACCCGAGAGCAAATGCATGGCGGCATCGGAAATCTGGCTGATCACCGTGTTGGCCGACAGCGGCAGCACCCGTGCGCCCTCGCCGTGCACGATGCCCACCACGCCCATGCGTTCCAGGGTTTGCAAAGCTTCACGCACCGCAGGGCGGCCCACGCCTAGGCTGGCCATGATGTCGCGTTCCGAGGGAAGCAGCGATCCGACCGGGAACTCGCCCGAGCGGATGCGTGGCAGCAAGCGGTCGAGCACTTCGTGCGAGAGCTTGCGCCTAGCGATGGGCAAGCCATCGGTGACGGGCGTCGGTTGACGACCCGGGGGAGTTCTTACATAATCGTCATTCATGTACTCATCATACCAGTTGGCACATGAAATGCAAGAACCTTTTTCAACCACCCTCAAGGAGACTTCATGGAACGACGTTCCTTCATTCAAACCGCAGCCGTTGGCGCTGCCCTGGCGGCGCCCGCTGTGGTGCGGGCCCAGCCTCAGATTCGCTGGCGCTTGGCTTCCAGCTGGCCGACGGCTCTGGACACCATTTATGGGGGGGCAGACACCGTTGCCAAGCGCGTCTCAGCCGCGACCGGTGGCCGTTTTGAAATCAGTGTGCATGGCCCGGGCGAACTGGTGCCGGCCTTGCAAGTGGCCGACGCTGTGCAACAGGGCACGGTGGAATGCGCGCACACCGCGTCGGTGTTCTTCTTTGGCAAGGATCCCACCTTTGCGCTGGATGGCCAGATTCCCTTTGGCATGACCTCGCGCCAAATGACCGCCTGGATGTACAGCGGTGGCGGCTTGCAGTTGCTGCGCGAGTTTTACCGCGACTACAACATCGTGAACTTTGCCTGCGGCAACACCGGCACCCAGATGGGCGGCTGGTTCCGCAAGGAAGTGAAGTCCTTGAACGATGTCAAAGGCCTGAAGTTCCGCATCGGTGGCTTTGGCGGCTTGGTCTTGCAGCGCCTGGGATTGGTACCTCAAAACCTGCCCGGCGGTGAGATTTACACCTCGCTGGAGAAAGGCACCATCGATGGCGCTGAATTTGTGGGGCCCTATGACGATGAGAAGCTGGGTTTCTACAAAATTGCCAAGGTCTACCACTACCCCAGCTACTGGGATCCCTGCGGCCAGATCACCATGTATGTGAATTCCAAGGCCTGGGAAGCGCTGCCCAAGGACTATCAGCAAATTTTCGAGATGGCATGCAGTGACGCGCACGTGGAAATGCAGGCCAAGTACGATGCCCGCAACCCCGATGCCCTGCGCCGATTGGTCGCCAACGGCGTTCAGGTGCGCCCCTTCCCCAAGGATGTGGGCGTCGCCGCCTGGAAGGCCAGCAACGATATTTACGCGGAGCTGTCCGAAAAGAACGCAAAGTGGAAAAAGATCTACGCCAGCTTCGCGAAATTCCGCGACGACCAAATCCTCTGGTCTCGCTTCGCTGAAGGGGCTTACGAAAACCTCTTGCTGCAAATGCGCAACCCGAAGTGAGGGATCATGGGGTCAGGTCTTGAGTTTTGCCTTTTTTCTGTGGATAACTCAAGAGGTCAACCAGCGCATGTAGTTATCCACAGAAAAAAGGCAAAACTCAAGACCTGACCCCAACCCCATATAATTTCTTTCATGCAAGCTCTGCGCAACGCCAAATTCATCACCCGCCTGGTGCTGGTGTGGTTTGCGCTTTTCATCGGTGCGGCCGTGGCTTCGCCGCTGGTCAAGCCGACAGACTTGCAAATGGTGTGTTCTGCCGCTGGCGGCATGAAAATGGTGGTTTCCGATGAGGGTGGCAACGAGGTCAGCGCCAACTCCGGCATGGACTGCCCGCTATGTGCTTCGGGCATGTCCCCAGCGGATACAGTGCCCTCGGCCTTTCTCAAACTCTCGCCTCTTTCTCATGCCCTGCAACCCATTGCAGCGGCCCACATTGCGTCCCTGACAGCGCCGCCGCTGCCTTCTCGCGGACCACCTGTTTCCCCCCTCTGATTCGCAAGCGGGTTTGTCGCTGAAGCGCAGGCCCTTGTTCGGCTGGGCTTCGTGCGTTTGCACGATGGCTGGCAGATGAAATTTCGGAGAAAACATGAGAAAAGTGAATGCATGGATCCCAGCCTGGCTCATGGCGATGGGCTGCGGATTTTGGAATATTGCCCAAGCGCAAACACAGGATGCGCAAAATTTGGGAGCAGTGGTGGTCACGGGTCGGATGGACTCGCTCACACAAGGTGGCATCGACAGTGCCAAAGAAATGGTCAAAGCCATTCCCGGCGGCGCCACGGTGGTCGACTTGAACCAGGTCAGGGAAGGGCGCCAGTCCACCTGGAGTGACAGTCTGGGTTTGGCACCTGGCGTGTTCATCCAAGACCGATTTGGGTCCGAGGAAGCGCGCATATCCATACGCGGATCCGCACTGAGCCGAACCTTCCATAGCTTCGGCACCAAGGTCATGCAAGACGGCGTGCCCATCAATTATGCAGATGGCTTTTTCGATATGCAGACGGTGGATCCCAATGCCTCCCGTTATGTCGAAGTGTTGCGCGGCCCCAATTCAACCACTTACGGTGCAACGACCCTGGGCGGCGCCATCAATTTTGTGGCACCCACGGGCTACTCACAGTCAGGCAATTTGGGACGCGCAGAGTTGGGCAGCTTTGGCTACAACAAAGTTTTTGCAAGCATGGCGGGCGTCGGTCAAGCCGATGCACAAAAGGGGCATGTTTGGGACCATTACCTGGCGGCCTCGCAGACGCAGCAGGATGGCTTTCGCGATCACGCCCAAATGGAAAATCAGAAGTTGCTAGGCAACTTTGGCCTGAAGCTCAGCCGTGATGTGGAGTCGCGCTTTTACGTGGCGGCGGTGCGAAGCAGATCGCAATTGCCTGGCTACCTCACGAAGGCGGAAATGAGTTTGGACCCCTCCATCGCCAACAGCAGCAAGATCGGTTCGATCTACCCCTTCCGTGAAGAAGCCAATCGGCGCCGCGACGTCGATGCGCAGCGTGTGGCCAACAAGACCACGGTGCGTGATGGCAATGCTTTGTATGAACTGGCCTTCTATGCCATGAATTACAGCTTGTGGCACCCGATCGACAGCATCATTGAGCAGAATGCCAAAACACAAGGCGGGCACCTGAAGGCGACATATTTTTTCGATCGCCACCAACTCAGCTTGGCGTATTTGCCAAGCGTGGGTGCTACCCATGGCTCTGCCAAGCCCAGCAACCACCAGGGGGCGGCCAGTGGGGCGGCCACCTCTTCTTACAAGCAAGCGTCCCAAAACGACAGTTTCTTCATCGAAGACAAATACAAGCTTTCCGATCGCAGCACCTGGACTCTCGCGCTTCAATACGACCGCGCCAAGCGCAAGGTGGTGGACACACTTCTGGCGTCCAACAACTATGACCACAGCTTCAGCCAATGGAGCCCCCGCATGGGATGGACACACGAACTCTCGCCATCGCATCAGGTTTTTGCCAGTGTGAGCCGAAACTTTGAGGCGCCCATTTTCGGTTTGGCAGGGACCACCACCCAAGCCAACCAAGCGCAATCGGGAACGACATGGGAAGTCGGTACACGCGGTGAGGCCCAATCTGGCAAAAGTGAATTCAGCTGGGATGTCACCTACTACCGTGCCCGTCTGCGCAATGAATTCTTGTCTGCTTGCGTGGTCGCCGGTTGCACCACGCCCACCACCACCAATCTGCCCAAATCATTCCATCAGGGCCTGGAGTTGGGGCTTAGCCATGTGTACGACCGAAAAATAGACAGTCGCATGGCTTTGCTCTACAGCGACTTTCGATTTGTGGACAGCGCGTTTTATGGCAACAATGCTTTGCCCGGCTTCCCCCCCTTGATCGTGCGTGGTGAGTCGCTTTACCGTTTTGGCGAGGTAGTGAATGGCAAGCCAGCGTCTTACCTGGGGCCCAAGTTGGAGTGGGTGCCGCGCAAGGCGCCGATGGACAACGCCAACACCTTGTTCAACGATGCTTATGCCTTGATCGGTTTCAAGGCAGGGCATGCCATAGACAAGAAATGGTCTTGGTTCGCGGATGCTCGCAATTTGGCCAACAAAAAATACGCGGCCACCACCAACATTTCTGCCAGCTACGCATCAGCGCCTGCAGGCGCTTATTACTACCCGGGTGACGGGCGCTCGGTGTATTTCGGCGTCGATGCCAAATTCGATTAAATCTTTTCAAGAAAGTGCATGTCATGAAGCTTCATTGGATCGCCAGCATCACGTTGGCATGTTTTGCACAGCAGGCGCAGGCCCATGTGGTGCTGTCGGAGCCGCAGGCACCAGCGGGCGCTTATTTCAAAGCAAGCCTTCGCGTGGGGCATGGGTGCAGTGGCTCGGCCACCACAGGCATCACCGTCACCGTGCCAGCTGGGTTTCAAGGGGCCAAGCCGCAGCCCAAGGCGGGCTGGGAGGTTGTCACGCGCAAAGCCAAACTGGCGCAGCCATACACCAGTCACGGCAAGCTCATCACCGAGGATGTGGTCGAGCTGCGTTGGACAGCCTCTAGCAAGGAGTCGGCCTTGCTGGATGAGCACTTTGACGAGTTCTCGTTCATGAGCCGCTTACCTGATCAGGCCGGGCCGGTGTGGCTGAAAGTCTTGCAGACCTGCGAGGTCGGTCAGACCGATTGGTCAGAAGTGCCAAGTTCAGGGACATCCACCAAAGGATTGAAATCGCCGGCTGCGTTGTTGATGATCAAGTCAGACAACGCCGCGGTGACATCGGCTGCGGGCATCACGGTCAGCGAAGCATGGGTTCGACCGACGGTCGCGGGGCAGAAGGCCACGGGCGCTTTCATGAAACTCACCGCCAGAGAGTCTGCAAAGCTGGTGGGCGTCAGCAGCCCTGTGGCCGGCGTGGCTGAAATTCATGAGATGAAAATGGAAAAAGACATCATGAAGATGGCCGCCATTCCTTCGTTGAATTTGCCCTCAGGCAAAACCGTGGAGCTCAAGCCCGGCGGTTTTCATGTGATGCTGATGGATTTGAAATCGCCAATTGTCAACAGCAGCAAGATCCCGCTGGTGTTGCACTTTCAGGATGCCAAGGGCGTGAAATCCCAAATGGACATCCAGGTGGAGGCGGGGATGCCGCATCAGCATTGATGCATGTGCAGGGGGTCAGGTCTTGAGTTTTGCCTTTTTTCTGTGGATAACTCAAGAGGTCAGCCAACGCATGTAGTTATCCACAGAAAAAAGGCAAAACTCAAGACCTGACCCCTTTCTCTTTCTCGCCCCAAGGCGTGAACCAAATAGCGGCGGCAGTGGCCAGGCCATAAACTGCCATCGCGCCGGCGACCAGTGCGTAGTAGTGCCATGCTTCAGGCGTGCCATTGGCCAGCCATGAGCCCACAGCGATGACCAGGATCAGGCGCAAGGTTGCGGCCATCACCGGCCCCAGGACTTTGCCAGACCCCTGAGACGCAAAGTAAAGTGTCAGGCCGAAACCAAACAGCGGAAAGGCTGGCCCGGCCAGGCTGAGGTATTGGCTGGCCGACGCCAGCACTTGCGCGTCTTTGGAGAAGAGGCTGCTCCACACCTCCGGCATCAACGACACAATCAAACCCACCACGCCCAGGTTCACGGCGGACACGCCACCCGCAATCCAGGCCACACGGCGTGCGCGGGGCACTTGGCCGGCGCCCACGGCCATGCCCACCATGGGCACGGACGCCACGCCAATGCCAAAGGCAATCGGAATCAGCATGAACTCTAGGCGTTGCCCAATGCCATAGCCCGCCAAGGCCTCGGTGCCCAAGCGCGCCACAAAGCCCGTGAAGACCAGGGTGGTCAACACCGACTGCAAAGGCGACAAGCACGCCAGGGCGCCCACCTTCAAAATATCGGCAAACATGCCGCGTTGCAATTGCACGCCTTGCAAACGCAGGACCAGCCGGCCTTGACCGGTCATCAAATACCAAAGCAAAAAGGCCGTGCCCACGCCCGAGGCCACGATGTTGCCAATGGCAATGCCTTGCAGTCCCAGCGACGGTGCAGGGCCGAGTCCGAGGCACAGCACACCCCCCACCACAATTTGCAAGGCCGAGGTGATCAGAATCGTGACCGAGGGCACGCGCATGTTACCGGTGCCGCGCACCACCGAGGCCAGGGCATTCATCAGCCAGACCAGCGTGGCGCCGCAGAACAGGGTGCCGCCATAAGCCACGGCATCGGCCAGAACCTGGTCTTTGCCACCCAGCATGGCGTACAGGGCGGGGCCATAGGTTAAAAACAAAAAGGTGTAGACCAGGCCCGCGATGGCGCCAATCACCGTGGCGTGAAAGGCCAAGGTGCGCGCCCGCGCATCGTCGCCCGCGCCCAAGGCCCGGCTGACCGCAGAAGAAACGCCGCCCCCCATGGCCCCGGAGGACAGCATTTGTGTCAGCATGTTGAAGGGGAACACCAGGGCCATGGCTGCCAGCGGACCTGTGCCCAGCAAGCCGATGTACCAGGTCTCTGCCACGCCCACTGCGACAGCCATGGTCATGGCCAGCACGTTGGGTGCTGCCAGCTTGAGCAAAGTGGGAAGGATGGGGCCGCTGAGCAACGGGTGGTTGCTAGGGCGAGGGGCTGGAGCGCTGGACATGAACTCGCATTGGCAGGAAGTGCTGATGCGAGTGTATGAGGATTGGTCAAAGGCTGCAGGATATGACCTGCAGCCTGGCCGACATCAAGCCGCGACAGCCTGCGCAGACGCCGTGACGGGCGTGCGAATCAGGTAGTCAAAGGCGCTCAAAGCCGCCTTGGAGCCTTCACCGGCCGCAATCACAATTTGCTTGTAAGGCACGGTGGTGACATCGCCCGCCGCGAACACGCCAGGCAGGTTGGTGTGGCCCTTGGCATCCACCACGATCTCGCCGAACTTGCTCAGCTCGACCGTGCCCTTCAAGAACTCGGAGTTGGGCACCAAGCCGATCTGGACGAACACGCCTTCCAAGGCCACATGGTGGATTTGCTCGGTGGCGCGGTCTTTGTAGCTCAGGCCATTGACCTTCTGGCCGTCACCGGTGATCTCTGTGGTTTGCGCATTCAAGTGGATGCTGACGTTGGGCAAGCTCTTGAGCTTGCTGACCAGCACCGCATCGGCCTTGAGGGCGTCGGCAAATTCCACCAGCGTCACATGCGCCACAACCCCGGCCAGATCGATGGCCGCTTCCACCCCCGAGTTGCCGCCGCCAATCACGGCCACGCGCTTGCCCTTGAACAAGGGACCATCGCAGTGCGGGCAGTAGGCCACGCCTTTGTTTTTGTACTCGGATTCGCCGGGCACGTTCACGTTGCGCCAGCGTGCACCGGTGGACAAGATCACACTGCGTGCATGCAAGGTGGCGCCGTTGGCCATTTCCACGCCAATCAAGCCGCCGATCTCGGTGGCCGGCACAATCTTGCTGGCACGTTGCAGGTTCATGATGTCCACTTCATAGTGGCGCACTTGTGCTTCCAGCGCGGCTGCGAATTTAGGGCCATCGGTTTCCAGCACCGAGATGTAATTTTCAATGGCCATGGTGTCGTTGGTTTGGCCACCGAAACGTTCTGCCGCCACGCCCACGCGAATGCCTTTGCGCGCGGCGTAAACCGCCGCCGCTGCGCCCGCAGGACCCCCACCCACGATCAACACATCGAAGGGCTCTTTCTCGTTGAGCTTGGCAGCTTCGCGTTCATCCGACTTGGTGTCGAGTTTGGCAACGATTTCTTCCAGGCTCATGCGGCCCGAGCCAAACACCGCGTCGTTCATGTAGACCATGGGCACGGCCATGACCTGGCGGGCATTCACCTCGTCCTGGAACAGGGCGCCATCGACCACCACAGTGTTGATCTTCGGGTTGTAGATGGCCATGAGGGTCGCGGCCTGCACCACATCCGGGCAGTTGTGGCAGGACAAGGACATGTAGACCTCGAAGTTCATGTCGCTGTCTAGCGCTTGAATCTGTTCGATCACTTGCGCATCCACCTTGGGAGGATGACCGCCGGTCCACAACAGGGCCAGCACCAGAGAGGTGAACTCATGTCCCATGGGGATGGCGGCGAAGCGCACGCCGCGGGTTTCGCCTTCCTTGGCGATCACAAACGAGGGCTTGCGCGCGTCGTTGCCCGTGGTGTCCACGCTGACCTTGTCGGACAAGGCGGCGATTTCCGTCAGCAGCTCGCGCATCTCGGCGGCATGGGGGCTGTCGTCCAGCGAGGCGATCAGGCGGATGGGGTGACGCAAATTTTGCAGGTAAGCCTGCAGCTGGGTTTGAAGATTGCTGTCCAACATGGTGAACTCCTTGAAAATGTCTCTGACAGAAGGGACGCACTTGTGGCGCATCCCTTCGAGCAGTCACACTGCCTTGGGCTTAGATCTTGCCGACCAGGTCCAGCGAGGGGGTCAGGGTCTTGGCGCCTTCGTTCCACTTGGCGGGGCACACTTGGCCGGGGTTGGCGGCGGTGTACTGAGCGGCCTTGAGCTTGCGCAGGGTCTCG
>JACCDG010563886.1_pt1 | contig 12026 bp, 26 predicted proteins | sample 7442471 | NCBI WGS metagenome assembly JACCDG01 (sample SAMN15323444, study PRJNA562643) | freshwater metagenome | isolation source: river surface water | place: USA:Blue River Watershed | collected 2017-08-17
GAGATACGGTGACGAGTTTGAGTTGTTTGAAATTCAAGAAGCTTTACTAGACCGCTACGAGGAACTACGAGATGAGTGAAGACACTGTAATTGGCGCCATCGAACGAGTCAGCGAACGTACTACTCAGTACGGTGTGATGTATGACGTTGAGATCAATGGCAAGCGCTACGGCCATGGCAAGATTAAGCCCAAGTTCTTGGCCGGTGACTGCGTGAAGTTCAGCGTGCTGCGCAATGGGCAGTACACGAATGTAAAGCCGGGCACTATGGAGAAGCATGATGTGGAAGAATCCTCACCTGCTACTGCGGTACTGGGCAAAGTTGAAACGGCAACGCCAGAGCGGCAGGATGCTCGACCCGCAGCTGCCAAGCCAGACACCTACGCCAACAAGGAAGACTCCCGGCAGAATAGCATCGTTCTTCAGAGCGCTCGTAAGGACGCTATCGAAGTAACCAAGTTGTTGCTGCAAGCGGACGCTACTGGCATCAAGGCGAAGGACACGTGGGCCACGAAACATGAACTGCTGCTGGCTCTGGTCAATGACTTGACTCGCCGGTACTACCATAATGTGGTAGACTGGAAGGACTTTACTGGCCCGACTCCACCGAAGATTGCGGCGCAGTCCCAAGGGGACGTATCTGTGAACAATAACGAAGAGGAACTGTAACATGGAAATTGCATTGACACTGCTGTTCTCGGCTATTGCATTTAGTGCCGTACTCTCCGTAGCTCCCTGCTTCTGGTCAGAAATCAAACCACTGAACAGGCGCGGGATTTTGTGGATGTCTGCCAACCGTGGTAACTACGAATTGTATGAATGGGTGCGGCGCAAAGAGGGGCGCGTATGACCATTGAATTCCAAGAGTGGCCCAAGATTGCGCGGGTAGAGAACAGGCGTCCACCAATCTTTAGTGAAAAAATTGACGGCACCAATGCCTGCATCATTGTTACAGAGGACGGAGAGTTTGCCTGTCAGTCCCGCTCACGCTTGATTGTACCGGGTGACGACAACTTCGGCTTTGCTAAGTGGGCTTACGAACGCAAGGACGAATTGATTGCTGGGCTGGGTGTGGGTTATCACTTCGGAGAATGGTGGGGGCAAGGTATCCAGCGCACGTACGGCTTGGATCATAAGCGCTTCTCGTTGTTTGACACACGTCGTTGGAGCATGGAGCACCATCCACCACCGGAAGGTGTGCACTTGGTCCCGATTCTTCCTGTGTCCACTGTTGAAGAAGCACGGTACTTCCTGCGTGAACAGGGCTCACAAGCAGCGCCGGGTTACGACCGACCCGAATGTGCCGTGATGTACGACCCTGACACACGTACACGATTCAAGATCATCATTGACAAGTGAGCCATAAACATGAACACATGGCCTGACGGATTCAAGTGTGCAATAGATCAAGCACGGCACCGACAGTGGAACATAGGACGTTACCCCGGAACGAGGCAACTATGTGCTGAATGCTGCCAGCCTACAGGGCGCTGTGAAGAAGACTCCCTTAATACAGAGATTGGTCCTGTATGCGAAGAGTGCTGGCCCATGTATCAAACGAAAGAGGAACAGTAAATGTACAACACAATAATGTTGAAGATGCTGGATAATGCAGTGCTGGGCCACGAAGACGCTATCAAGTGGGTAGTTGAGAATGTACGTGGTATCTTCGACGAGATGATCCGCCTTGCTGAAGAAGCAGAAGACGTGGCAGCTGATTCACGTAATTACCGGGATGAGATTGCTGACCTAGAGAATCGACTGGACACCCGCGCTGGTGAAATCGAAGACCTTGAGGAAGAGATTGGCACGCTGGAACGTGCTATCATTACCTTGGAAGAGGAGCTTAACGAAGCACGGCAAGCTCTTGACGAAGCACTGAATGAAAGCCCGCAGGGCTGAAGGACAACGGACATGAACAACGTGAAATACATCCACCGACCTGACCACGGACTCACTGTTGGCTACATTGCAGAACCACTGCAGGACCGTATCAAGGTCAAGTCTGCTTACTCCATTGTCTCTAACAAGGATCACTTCAACCGGGCCATTGGCCGATCAGTAGTGTCCGGTCGTCTGCAATGTGATCGTGCTAACAAGAACTACCCACACCACCACGAGTTCTTCCTTAGTGGTAAGCTGCCAGACACAGGTGAGAAGTGGCGCGAGTTTGAAGCCGCAGTGATTGCACAGACTGGCGAGTTCTATGACGCAAAGCAGCAGGCTCGCAAGCTGGAGCCATACTCTGAGGAAGTACGTAACATGATGGAGCGCGCAAGTAGTATGGCTGCTTCGTGTGCAAACGACGATGGCAACTAAGACACACTCGTTCCACCACATTGGCCTGACCTACGTACACTATCAAGTGTGTGGTAAGTGCGGGCTTATCAAACTAAACAACGAAGCAACCAACTGGAGAAACAACTATGAGCAGCGTTAAAGTAGCATGCGACATTTTCTGGGCTTTTACTCAGAAGGTTTCTGAGATGTCCCAAAAGTACGAGATCACGTTTGGAAACCTGTCGCCCGCAGCGGTGACTAACCTTAACGGCATGGGCATCAAGACCCGCTCTCGTGCTGATAAGCCGGAGCAGGGCAACTACCTCACATGCAAGAGCCTCATGCCTATCGAAGTGTTCGACGCCAACGGCAACAAGTTGGAAGCACTGATTGGCAATGGGTCCAAGGGGATTGCTACACTGTCTCCGTATGAGTGGGCTAACAAGTTTGGTAAAGGCATCAGTCCTTCCCTCAAGAAGCTGGTAGTCACTGACCTTGTACACATGACCGGCACGGAGGAAGACGATGCGCCTGTTTTTTGATGCTTGCAGGTGCTTGGGAGAAGAAGGAGACTACGTGTGCTCTGTTCGGGATTCATGCTTGCGCTACTTAGCAGCTAAGCAGGGTAGCAACGGTGAGCGTGTGCCATACGCTCAGTGCCTGAGAGCAGTGGGTGATCCAATGTGTACGTACAAGATTGAAAGGGAGAAGTGATGGCGTATCAATTCAGGACGGCCATTGGCCAGAACATTTACAACCAGAAGTACAGCCATGAGGGGGCCTACACTTGGCCCCAGCTGGCCGAGCAGCTAGTCAGTGAAGTGCTGGGATGTGAGCAAGCGGATGCGGTGATTACCTCCGCAGATATTGCGGAGCTTACGCAGTACGTCACTGACATGAAGTTCATACCCGGTGGTAGGTACTTGTACTACGCAGGGCGCCCGCTCAAGGCGTACAACAACTGCTATTTGTTGAAGGGGGAAGAAGACACACGTGAGGAGTGGGGCTCACTGCTGAAGCGTGCGTCGGATTGCCTGATGACAGGTGGTGGTATTGGCATTGACTACTCCGTGTTCCGCAGTGAGGGCACGCACCTAAAGCGAACGGGAGGTAAAGCAAGCGGACCCATCCCGCTGATGCACAGCGTCAATGAGACTGGTCGCAATGTTATGCAGGGAGGTAGCCGTCGTTCAGCAATCTACGCTTCCTTGAACTGGAAGCACGGAGACGCTACTTCATTCCTGAAGATGAAAGACTGGCATGACATGCGTATCGGCAATCAGCTAGCAGACGGCGGTATGCCGTACACCGTGTGGCATGCGAAGCAAGAGGACTTCAATTACCACGCACCGCTTGACATGACCAACGTCAGCCTGAACTACGATGACGCATGGCTATTCATGAAGGACCGGGACAAGGACGCTACCTTCCTGCAGAATGTGAAGCAGGCACTGCGTACTGGTGAGCCGGGATTCAGTTTCAACTTCGGCACCAAGCAGAACGAGACTCTGCGTAACGCCTGTACAGAAGTTACCAGTGCTGACGACAGTGACTGCTGCAACCTTGGCTCTGTGAACATGAGCCGCATTGAGTCCATCGAAGAGTTCCGGGACGTGGTTACACTAGCATCCAAGTTCTTGGTATGTGGTACTCTGTGCGGTGACGTGCCATTTGACAAGGTACGGCAGATCAGGGACAAGAACAGGCGCCTTGGCTTGGGCTTGATGGGCATGCACGAGTGGTTGCTGAAGCGGGGATACAGTTACGAGGTTACACCCGAGCTACACAACTGGTTGTGGGTATATCGCGAGTATTCCAAGAAGGGAGCAGACGAACTGTGCGACGCGCTGCATATCTCGCGACCTGTGGCGTATCGGGCAATTGCACCAACGGGTACTATTGGCATGATTGCAGGTTGGTTTAGTAGCCTGCTTTGGCGGTAACGCCTCAAAATAAACTGGGTGAATTCAGGGGAAGTCTGGGAACTTACACGATCCCTCTTGTGTCTGTGTAACAATAGGCATGGAGGTGATAGATGGAAGTAGTAAAGTACGGTTTGTATACCCTAGTAAGCAACGAGCAACGAAGCAGCAAGGATGGTAAGCGGTTAGCGCATGTTAGATGCGCTTGTGGTAAGGAGGAATACAAGCGCCTGTACCACTTGAAGATAGGTAGATGTACATCTTGCAAGAGTTGTGCATCAAAGCGCACGGCAGTCAAGTGCCCTCCGCCAGTAAATCGGACAGGGTGTGCAGGACTTTCAGGCACGTACTGGGTACAACTTAGGGCAGGCGCTAAGCGAAGAGGTATAGCGTTTGATCTAACGCCAGAGTATGCGTGGTCCCTGTTTACTGGGAAGTGTGCGTTGACCGGGGTCGATGTGACCCTGACGCCTAAGAACAAGACTGCTTCGCTGGATCGGATCGACAATACAAGGGGGTACGAGGAAGGTAACGTCTGGTGGGTTCACAAAGAAGTGAACCGTCTGAAAAACAACTACCAGCTAGCCGACCTGTACAAATGGTGCGAGCTTCTACTGTGTGAGCGAGATAGACAATCCTGAGCCAAGCTAGCCGAATGGAGATGTTTGTAGGCTAGAAGGTGCAACGACTAGGTGGTGAGGACTCCACTCCAATAACCCGCCCACGAGCGCCCAGCCCCTAGCAATAGGGTGAAGATATAGTCTGAGCTGCAGGGAAACTTGCAGAAGCTAGGATAAAGAGCCTAGTGATAACATACCTGACTACTACGGGTATTGAACCTCTGTTTGCAGTAGCCTACAAGCGTAGATACTTGAAGGGATCGCGCCAGTGGTTCAGTCAGTATGTTATTGACGGCACGGCTAAGACTCTCATCGAAGAGTACGGCCTTGCTCCAGAGAGTATTGACTCTGCGTACGGCATGTCTCACGACTATGAACGGCGTATCAAATTCCAAGCTGACGTACAGGACTACGTTGACATGGCCATCAGTTCCACTATCAACCTACCAGCATGGGGCAGTGACGAGAACAATGAAGACACAGTGGAAGAGTTTGCTGCTACGCTTAGCCGCTATGCTCCTCGCCTACGAGGGTTCACTGTCTATCCGGATGGCAGTCGTGGTGGCCAACCCCTGACGGAGTGCACGTATGCAGAAGCAGTAGCAAATGGTGATACTATCTTTGAAGACAATGACAGCTGTAAGGGAGGCGTGTGTGGTATCTAAGTATGCCCCTACAACGCAAGGAGACGAGCTGTGACGAAGTTTCTATGGCTACCCCTAGCCACCCTACGGACCCCGGTCCTTGTGGCGCTTGTAGCGCTGCTGGGTGCCTGCGCAATCGCCCCGCAGACACATACAGTGCGTCATGAGGTAGTAACCAAAGAAGTAGTGGAACAAGAAGTACAAGGTATGTTCCGTGGTAGTTGGACAGACAAAGAGAAGCTGGCGTGGGGAGCGTCAGCGACTGCCCACATTGCTGATCTTGTTACTTCCCTGAACAGCCCCAACTGTGTGGAGACTAACCCACTGCTGGGTGACAATCCTTCTAACGGTAGCTTGATTGCGGTCAAGGCAGGCGCCATTGCCTTTGAGTACTGGCTCCAATCACAAGACTACGAACATTCTTGGGTATTCAGCGCAGCGTCCACAGTGATTCACGGATACTTCGCGGCTACCAACATGCAGAACGATTGCTACGGACAGAGGTAACAAGCAATATGAAAATGCTTATGTTGTTGTGTGCACTTACACTTGGTGGATGCGGAGGCTTGACGGGTAACGCAGTGTACAAGTACACCAAGACAGGAGAAGACTGTACCTTGACTGTTGACACCGGACGTGTGTTGGCAGCGGGCATTCAAGTGCAGCTTACTGAATGCAACGTAACTGTTGACGCAGGAAAGGTAACTCCGGGTGGTAATACTGTCCGAGATATGGTAGACTTGTTGGGTGTTTTGAAAGCCCCTGTCATTACGCCAGAGCCTGTGCCCAAGTAACAACAAGCCAAGGTAGCCCAACTGGTACGGCAGCTGCCTTGTAAGCAGTTGATTGCAGGTTCGAGTCCTGCCCTTGGCACCAATTTATAATGGAGAACATCGTGGCTAACACAATCGCAATTAGAGTGCATAACTACTGCGGAGAAGAGGTGGCTATCACCAACTTCTTTACTGACGGACAAATGACAAAGCGAGGTCGATGCGTAATCGACGTGAACGGAGAAGAGGCAGAGGTTGACATTGAATCCCTGCTTGACGCAGTACTTGCTATGGAGGTATCAAATGGAGCAGAGTAATCGTGTGTACAACAATGCGACGGGTGGCTTCAGCACTCGTCCTACTAAAGCAGACCCCACAGGCATGCACTGTGCTATTACAGGAGAACAGTATCGTCGCGACGGAGAAGCCGGGGATGGTACGCCAAGCGCTTGGGGCTTGAAGCACTACAAGACTGGCAAGCTGACTCGTGTTCGTACTTCTCGTGCAGAGGTGCGTGCTATTCGTAAACCCACGGAGCGTGTAGTGGCTATCTGGATTTAACAAATTGCTTTAGCGCCAAGTCGGCGCACTTGCACAAGGACGTGCTTCCTTACACAACTGGAGAGAAACATAATGCCAAGCATTACCCCCCTCGATCTGCAGTCTCTAATCAATGACCCTGCAGCCATTGTAGAAGCAATCAATGATCGCCTTGGGCAGATTCATGCACTTGATGATCGGTACGTTGAGCTGACGCACAACAGCCTTGCTGCAGCTATTCCCTATACGGTGCAGGCTGCGGATACTGCACCACCGTCCGGCATTACTTACGGCCCCAACGGTGTCACTGCTCCACGTGAAGACGGTGCCGTCCGTGTCAAAGAATGGGACGACTTTGTTGAAGCAGCCGCAGGTTCCGCCGACGAACCCACTCGTCGTTGGGCAGCAGAGCGTGCCAAGCAACCGTGGATTCTGATTCAGGACACGCTTGCTGTTCCGGGCATCAACCGGCTGCAGCGTCTTACCATCGGCACCAACTGCGCCAACTCCCGTATGCTCAACGCCTTTCTTGGTGGCACGAACTACAAGGGCTGGTCTTGGGTTGCGTATCCGATTGTGTTCAAGGACGACGGCACGTTCCAGCTGGGTGAGAATGAAATCCCCGACGCCTTTGCTGTGACGGACGACTTGGTTACGCTTAGTGGTAACGTCCTCCGTGCCAAGGGCTGGCGCATTGCTGATCTGGCGCGGCTGGCTAAGCGCAGCTTGGATCACTTCATTCTTACGTCAGGCAGTAGCACGGCTCCGTTGGGCAGCAATCCCTTCGGCCACAAGTAACACGCAGCAGAGCATAGCTGCTAAGCATAAGAGCCCCCGCTAGTCGGGGGTTTCTTTTACGTGCCGTGGGCACTAAGTCCCTATGGGACATGGGAGCTTGACATGTTCAAGGTAATTAGAGACCCGGAGCTAGCACTGCAGTATCAAGAAGCAGGATTGCTTTGGTGGATTGGAGAGGAGCACGGCGGGCCTAAGTGGTATAGTACTTACAAGTATGGAGACTACGCCAGAAACGCTGTATACACGGATGTTGCAAATGGTGCTGTTGGAATTTACTTGGAGGACTAGGCACATGGCGCGTTATCAACAAGTACCTGCTAATGAAATAGCTGACGAATACTGGCGTGCTGGGTTGTTGTGGTTCCGCCTTAATACCATTGATCCTACAACAGACACGTACAAGTGTTCAGACTGGGCTATGCTGGAGAACTGGCGAGAGAATGTAATGCTTGAAGTGTACCCATCACGCTGGCGCATATCTCACTATGACAGCAGAGGGCGCATGAAAACTGTTGCGGAGTATGCAATACTGGTAGAGGACTGACATTGTGAGCTATCCATTTGTACCAATCGTGGACTGAACTAAGCATAAAACGCACATACTGTGGAGGACTTAATGGAATTTGCTACTGATCTGTTACGCAACAATGGCGCCGTCATTGTAAGCGAGGGTAAGCGTCTATGAAGTCACATCCGTTCGTGCCTATCGTAGACGCTTAGTTGACTCTATCTGTTACGCCAGCGCTGGCTCTGTCAAAGCAGAGGAGCCCTTGAACTGGGCACTCAACAATGCCAAGAAAGCAATGGAGTCTATCCAAGACAAGTTCGACAGGGGCTTGGAAATGCAAGTGTATCTCACTGGCAAGAGTAACTTCCGAGATGTCATTGCGGTAACACAGCCGTACAAGGGTAATCGCACTCAGCCTAAGCCCCCGTACCTTCCTGACGTACGCCAGTACTTGGTGGACATGTGGGGAGCACACATTGTGGAAGGCAGAGAAGCAGACGACACTGTTGCCATTGAGTACTTGAAAGACCCGGACAAACGGTGTATAGTAGCCATCGACAAAGACTTGCTGCAGATACCCGGCAATCACTACAACTACAAGAAAGACACTTTGTTTGTGGTTACGCCTGAAGAGTCCCTGTTGTTCTTCTACACGCAAATGCTAGAGGGTGATCGGACTGACAACATCCGGGGTATTCCCGGCATTGGCAAAGCAAAGGCGCCGCGTATGCTGGAGCACTGCCGCACTGAAGCAGACATGTATCAAGTAGTACGTAAGGCATACGCAGAAGCCTACCCCAATAACGGGGACGTTGTGTTGCAAGAGCACGCTGACCTGTTGTACATTCACAAGAAGGACAATGACAAGTGGCTACCACCTTTGTAACAGTAAAAGACGTAGCAACACAAGACGAACTGCGTGCAGCAGGATTGCTGTGGTGGCATTACACCGGATACATCACTGATGACAGGCCCATCTACATTAACCTGAAACCACGTGCACATAAGAGTGTGAACCCAACGCTTAATGAGTTGTTTCTAGGTAGTTACGGTTACATGGCTGAGGACTAGACAAGTGAGCCACACTTACGATCAACCAAAGAAGCAGGAACAAAGGAATCTAACGGATTCCGCTGGCGCTACATCCTTCAAGTTACCCAAGAAGTTGCTGGTGCAGCAAGCCCGCAAAGATGACGTAGTACTTCCGCCCCGTACGCAACTGCATATTGACCCTAGTGATCTGGATAATGACATTGGGGAGCACGACACGGAACTATGTATCCACTGCCAAGCAGAGATGGACCCGGACTACGGCGTAGACGAGAACGGATTCTGCTACGCTGTTGGACCTAACCCATCGTTCATTCCGAGGTAAACCAAATGTACATTACGTTAGACAAACAAGTTGTCATGAACATGCTGGACAAGCCAATGGCTGACCTGAAAGCTCTGCAGCATTCATTACTCAAGATGGTAAACGAAGTAGTAGAAGTAGCTGAGATGCCTGCACCTTGGTGGGACTTGATGGGCAAGATGCGTGGTAACGTAGGTGCCAAGCAAACTGCTGGCATTGGCTTTGCTTCTGCACAGGCTATTGATTCCTTGTACGAGCACTTAGCAGCTATGCGGTCACTTGCCGAGTTGGCAGAAGGACCAGTCACCGTAGGACATTCTGACTTGCTTCATGTGGCAGGAGCACGCAAGCTTGTCTCCGCTACCAAGGGGATGGTGCAATGAAATGGCTACCCATTGAAACTGCGCCAAAGGATACAAGCATTCTGCTAGCCACTGCCAAATCGCCTCTTCCCATATACTGCGGCAGACTCCGGTACGGTTACTTCGGAGAGCCGCAGCAAGACGTGTTTGCATGGAGGTGTGATAGCTCCGGACGCTATTCTGATCCCACCCACTGGATGCCACTGCCGGAGCCGCCCAATGGAAACTGAGTTGGAAACCATGCACCCTTCGGACATGCAGCTTCCTGAGAACGGAGTTGTGTTTATGTTCGGAGGAGAAGAGGAGGTGTCCATGGCTTACTTGGGTGCTCCACACATGGCAGACAGGCTGCGTGCCGAAGCTATCTACAAGCTACTCACTGAGAACAACGCAGACGGCAAGCGCATGATGACCACAGTGATTCGTGGCTTGGCGGTCTTGAACCACAAGCTGCACTAAGGGAGATTGTCAATGAGAATGGTTGATCGTAAGGTACTACTTGGAAACTACGGTACTCTGGCTGACGCCTTGTCCCTGCTGCCTGAAGGCATAGATCACAAAGAAGTGTACATTGAGTGTGAGAAGGAGTGGTCGTGGGGAGAAGAGATCACTGAGATGTACTTCGTATGGAAAGAACGGGAGTCTCCCGAGGAACAGAACGCCAGAGTAGCCCGAGAGACTGCGCAAAAGAATGAGCAGAAGCAGCGCGAACTGGAAACACTAGAACGGCTGAAGGCTAAGTATGAAGCCAAAGCGTAAGCGCTCACCAGCACGGGGCCTATCCACAAACACAAGTCGTAAGTATCCAAAGGCAACAATCACTACAGCAACAGGCATCAAGGTACGATCCAAGCTGGAGCAGTCTATCTCCGATGACTTGACAAAGCGGGGCATCAAGCACACGTACGAAGACACACAGCTAACGTACACAGTACCGGAGAAGCTGCACAAGTACACGCCCGACTTCAAGCTGGAAGGGCAGGACTGGTTCTTGGAAGCAAAGGGTTACTTGCACGCCAGTGACCGCATGAAAATGCTGCATGTACAGAAGTCAAACTGCTTCATTGACATCAGATTTGTGTTTCAGCAAGACAAGCCCATCCGTAAGGGTAGCAAGACTAAGTACTCTGACTGGGCTACCAAGAACGGTTTTCTGTGGGCTATCGGACAGGTTCCGGAGGAGTGGCTTAATGAGTGATGCCGTAGTGGAGCGTGTACGGGCTAAGCTACTTGAACGCAGCCTACGTGGCCAAAGCAAGTACGGTACTACGCTAGCTGGCGCAGGGCTCACACGTAAGCAGTGGTTGATTCATGCGCAGGAGGAGGCTATGGACTTGTGCAACTACCTAGAGGTTCTGATAAGTGAGGAGCACGAATGAGGATTCTGTTGGTAGACATTGAAACTTCACCAACTTCCGCAGCCGTGTGGGGCTTGTACGGTGTGAATATCGGTATCAATCAGATCATCAAACCCGGACGTACGCTGTGCGCTGCAATGAAATGGCTTGGTGAACCAGAGCGTAAGACGGTGTTCGTGTCCTCTTGGACTACGGGCTTTGACGCCATGATCCAAAAGATACATGAGCACCTTACGGAAGCTGACGCAGTAGTGACGTACAACGGCAACAAGTTTGATCTGCCCACGTTGAACAGGGAGTTCTTGCTTGCTGGCCTTACGCCCCCAAGTCCTTCCAAGAGCATTGATCTGTATCGCACAGTACGCAAGCAGTTCAAGTTCGTGTCCAACAAGCTAGACTTCGTGTGTCAACAGCTTGGCTTAGGTGCTAAGACACACCACAAAGGCATGGACCTGTGGACTGGTGTAGAGAACGGTGTGAAGGCAGATCAGAAGACTATGGAGGTGTACAACAAACAGGACGTATTCCTGCTTGAGAAGCTGTATAATAGGCTGCTGCCTTGGATACCCAACCACCCTAGCACTGTAGTGCATGACAGGCTCACAGACGCTCCTAGATGCCCTACGTGCGGTAGTGACAAAGTACAACGACGTGGGTATCATGTGACCAAGGTAGCACGCTTCCATCGGCTGCACTGCCAAGACTGCGGTACTTGGAGCAGAGAGCGGCAGTCTGCTGAGAAGGCAGTTCCAACTACACTAGTAGGTGTGTAAGTTATGTTCGTTGAGATAAAAGAGTTGCCCCTGATACTGGAGTACGCCAACGCAGGGCTGCTGTATGACAGCGCTTATTATGCGGAAGACAGTGA
>JACCDG010724665.1_pt1 | contig 12023 bp, 15 predicted proteins | sample 7442471 | NCBI WGS metagenome assembly JACCDG01 (sample SAMN15323444, study PRJNA562643) | freshwater metagenome | isolation source: river surface water | place: USA:Blue River Watershed | collected 2017-08-17
CTTTTTACGGTGCAGCAGGCGTTTGGGGCGAATTACCACGCCCACCAAAAGATGAAAGATTCATTAACTCAGATGAGATGTCTGATAGAGATTATCAGATGTTGCGTCTGAAACAAAAACCAATATTCGGATGAACCTACGAGAAGAAGTTGTGAAATTTCACAACGAAAAAATCCAACAGCGCAACAGCACACTTGAACGTTGGCAAATGGATTTCGTTAAAGAAAATGTTCCTAAAGAAGAATGGGAGCGAATCTACAATGGGCTGATTGCTGAACGTACAGCAATTATTGAGTACACAAACAATTTTTTGATTGAACAAGGTCTTGAGCCTTTAAACTACTAATATGACAGTACAACAAATCGCCGAGGCTACATTTTCTCAGCAGCAACTCAAACATGAGGACGTAATCATCTTTATTGACAAGATGAACACACTTGTAAATAAGTTAGAACATCGAGCACATTTGGCAGTAGAGTTCGGCTACAAGGGCAAAGAAGTTGGTAAAACACTGCAAGAATCATTAGGTAACTACAAAAAACTATGGAACGAAGCATGATGAGAGAGGAATACGAGTGGCATCCTAACGTATTTGGATATGCAGTTATGCTGCTTTTTCTTGTTGCTCTTTGGCTGTGTGCAAACGTAGTTCTAAGAGAGATCACAGAGTACTGGCGGTTTTGGGGATTTCTATTTGCGGTATTCACCTTGATAACAGTACCACGAATTATTGAATTTTTAATCAAAAAATACATTGATGCGCTATCACGACGGTAATATAACTAAGTTGGAGCCAAATGAAATCTTTGTTTACGGGGCCAACCTTCTCGGAAAACACGGTCTTGGGGCAGCTAAACAAGCGTTGAAGTTCTGCGCTGTTTACGGCAGGTTTGGTCTTGTAGGCCAGACGTACGGAATACCAACAAAGGATAGGAACCTGAAAACCCTTCCTTTGTCGGAGATCAAGCACTACATAGATGTGTTTGAAGGCGTGGTTAGAGATCGTCAAGACCTTACGTTTATCTTAACCCGCATAGGCTGCGGTTTAGCTGGATACCAAGACTGGCAAATAAAACCTCTATTCAAAGAGTTTTATCAATTCGATAATGTTGTATTTCCTATTTGGTTAGACTAAAACAAAACAACATGAACCTTCTAATAATCAACGGACAATCATACGAAATCAAAGACGACATCGTAGCTGATGTATGTCTGAGGTTGGTGCAACGCTCACAGGTCGGCATTAAAAAATACGGCACAACTCTCAAAGAGAACAACACTGATGATTTCTTGAATCACCTGATCGAAGAGCAAATGGACTCTGTTTTATATATACAGAAGGAGCTTGATAATAGATCAGTATGCACAGCAGCATTATGATAGCAGCATTTGACCCAGGAGCCAGCGGTGGAGTAGCTTTCTTCACTGATAAGATCGAAGCACAGAACCTTCCTAAGAACGGTAACGAGTGGAAACTTCTCATTGACAAACTACGAGAGTGTGACACTATCTACGTTGAGAATCTATGGTCAACTCCAAACCGTCGTCACAGAGCAAATTGGGTGCTTTCTGGCTCGTTTCATCAGATTATGATGGCAATAGAGCTTGCTGGCAAAAAAGCTACTCTTATAACGCCTGAGAACTGGCAAAAACGCTTAGATGAAAAGCTACCAAAGGAGTACAACGAAAAAAAGAGACGATTAGCTGCGATTGCGAAAACTATTTACCCAAAAGCAACGTTAAAGACAGCAGATGCAATTGTTATGATTCACGTTTTAAAACAACAAAAATGATCTACACAATCAAACCTTTAGAGTGGGAAGGAGATGCGGAAAAAATGTGTGATTGGGAGGGACTAAAAGCGCGTACTCCTTTTGGTTCTTATGAAATACTGCTGCGGCGTGACCCCCGTGAGTGGGAATCACCCGTTCAGCTTCACTACTGCTTTGATGAATACTACGATGAGGGTGTTATTGACGCGGACTCCGTAGAACATGCCAAAGAATTAGCTTGGCAGGACTGGACAAAACGATTGGAAGGTGCTTTGATTCCTTGTGTGTTTGATACTGCGGAAGTACGAACTGTTCCTATCCACATAAGTAATCCAATAAATGCAGATGATAAAACCATGAAGCAGCTTGTGAAGTTTTTTTCTGATTCTGCTTTTTATACAAACGGCCTTAACCCATGAAATCACACAGAAACATGAAGAAGAAACCAGAAGACGTTGAGTGGGCTTTGACAGTTCAGAACTCCAACACACCTATCAATGTTGACACAAGCAACAAACTTCTAAAGATCATAGAAGATAACCCCGACTATTTTAAATGGGAGCATAAGTATTGGAGTATTCCAGATGAGGTACATGAGGCATTTCACAAGGATGTTTCTGATATGTGGCAGCGGGTGTTACCTCAGCAACCTCCTTTTTCTTTTAGTCTATCTGATGCGGTTTCAAGCAAGCAAGATCACTCATCTACTTTATCTATTGAACAACTTGAGAATTTTCTGAAAGAGGTACAACTGTATGAACTACAAAAAACAGAGTATGAGCGCAAGAGGTACAAGTTGTGGAAAAAGCATTATGGCCCGTATAAACTGAGGCACAGATGAAATCACACGACTGGAAACTTAACTTAAAACTTAAACAGTACGAATTTATGCAATTTGAAGTAGAACTATTAAAGGCAGCCCACGAGATGGCTCGGTCAAAAGGCTTTTGGAATGTACCCTCTCCTGATGTGCGCAAAATTAATCTTATCCGTGAGGAGTTGGGAGAACTCACAACGGCGCATCGCAAGAATAAAATTCACGGTGGAATTGTAAGTGATGAGTACTTCCGCGAAGATTACGCAAATAACGTAAAAGGCACAGTCGAAGAAGAAATCGCTGATGTTTGTATTCGTGTATTTGACTTTGTTGGCTCCGAAGCTAAGATGTTAGAGGTTTGGGATGTGTGCAACAAGGAAGAGCAGGAGCGACTTTCTGATTTTGATGAACTACTTGACTTGGCTTATCAGTACACAGACATTTCGCCTGTCGAAGAGGTTCGTCGGTTTATTCGTATTCCAACACAGCTTCACGGGCTTGTTTGTTGTATGATTAATATGGCTGAGATGTTTGAGATTGATCTTCGTAAAGCTATCGAGATGAAGATGAGGTTCAATGCTGGAAGGGAATATTTGCATGGTAAGAGTTATTAATGAGTGCTAACGAATAATAACGATGCCCAAGACTTACTAAGTAAAAACAAATAGAGAAAATGAGAGAAACAGAAATCATCAACCGCATATTCGAGTTAGACGCGGAACGCAGCCGTCTCGTTACAGAGAAGGAAAAACTGCAATTTGAAAGCGTACTACCTGAGTTAAGGGAGAAGTACGAAGGCAAATTCTTTGCATCTGGTGATGCGCAAAAAGTGCATGGAACTTTCTTCCATGTTCTCAAGGTTATATCTTTAAGCGAAGTCGAAGCAACAGTTTTAGAGAATTACCGACATCAGGTGGTATTAATGCCACTTGAGATAGTTGATATGGAATTGCTTGAGGAAGAAATTGCAGATGCTTATTTTTTGATGGTAATGGAAGACGCTAAAACAAAATTTAATTTTCCAACATGAAAGACCTTGAAAAAACCGAGACAGTGCGGATTTATAATTACCCGCCAGACCCAAATACTTACACTTATCTCACCCGTATTTACAGAAAAGATGGGATTGAGGTTGAAGGAGAGCCGATTTATTTCCACACTCTTCCGTTTCAAACCATGACATTGGCAAGGTTGTACGGTGAAATACAAAACGCACTCGACAAAGTTTTACCACGATGAAAAACTACGACAAACTTCCAGCTTTTCTAACTGTTAAATTCAGAGGCAAGCAGTACGAAATGGAGCCAGCTATCATCGGTTCCTTTGGCAACATGCGGTTGGTTTATACGGATGGTACAAGAACTACTGTAATGTACGAACGGATTAAATCTGAAGAAGAACTTCAAGATGCTATTGATCTGACCGAAGTTGTTTTGAACTCTTTGGGTGTTTACGTTCCGATTTCTATGTGGGAAAACAACAAACTCATGTGATGAAGGCAAAGATAAAATCTGGTGGTGAGCTTTTATTTACTGCTGGCTGTTCTAACGACTGGCGTAGCTTGAAAGAAGATATGATAATCAACTTTCGTGATAAATATACTTATGTTTCATTCAAGCAGAAGCGTAATCATTTGTATATCAAAACCACCGATGGTGAGGTTGACATTGTGTTTTGCGGGGAGGTTCCGCGACTCGTGTTTGATTCGTTTTGTAAAGATCAATTAATTCTAAGGCATGAAAGAACAAATATTGAAACTGCTTGAAAAGCAGGAGCAGGACATAGTAAACTACTTGAATACATACATGACACAAGAAGAACGTGACAGGCATGGTGAAAACATCATGTGGTTTGTTTTGAAGCCACAAAGCGTAGCAGCATGGCTTGATCTGATCGAAATGGCTAATGGTTAAGTTTTTGTTAAATAGCTTGATTTTTCTATTCGACTACCGTAACTTTGCAATACAAGATTTATCGCTTGTGCGCTTGCTGCGCTCTCAAAAAAACAGGCGGTTGCTGGTAAACCTTGAACATGAAAAACCAATCCAACAAACGCGCCTCTCTCGAACGTGAGTACGTCAAAGCAAAAAAGAAACGTGCAGAAGACTGGAACGGATGCTGCGAAGGCTGTGGTCGTAACTTACCAACAACATGCTCACACATAATTCCACGATCTTACGACATCACACTCTTAGCAGACATTGATAACTTCCGTTTTCACTGCGATAGATGCGCTCAGAACGTAGAACGTGGCGATTATGACCTATTGCTCGACGGGCAAGTTATACTCGCTTATATCGAAGCTACACGGCCTATTTACGCTGAGATTAAAAAGAGTTCGTTTAGAGAAAGACGTGGGTTTGAAATCTTTAAAACACAATAACATGATACCTAAAAAATTCAGAGCGTGGACTGGAAAAGAAATGGTTGAAGTAACAGACTTGACCATTTTCAGTGACGGTTCAACAAAGGTTAATGATGACATTGACTCGCATTATGATAAGTGGCCTGTCATGCAGTTCACTGGAATAAAAGATAAACACGGAAATGAGATTTATGAAGGCGACATTATTGAGTATTGGGTATGTTATGAAACAACACAGACCCATACTGGAGATAATGTTCCTTATGGAAGCTACACAGAGCCAGACGAGCCACAGCTATCAAAGGTCAAAGCTGAGGTCGTGTACGATACAGATAGAGCGGTGTTTTCTATATCTCATATCGGTAGAACTCCCTATCAGATTAAAAATGCCTACCAAGGTTGGGATGAATACAGGTTGCCGTTTTCTGAGCGTCCTTTCTACTGTAAGGAGTATATAAGACAAGTACTTGACCCAGGATATGTATATAATGCAGTTCCAGCCTCGGATGAGTACTATGAGACACTACTTGACGCTGGATTTAGCACCGAAGAAGAAATGATGGATGCCCTTCGTTGGTTTGTAAAAATCGGTAATGTATATGAAACACAATAGAAAATAATTTACTCCACAGGAACCATCATCTCATTAGTCGCATCCGTGACATACTTTCTCACTTTCTCCCAATCAACGTCTTTAAGCTCAATGATAGTTTCTTCGTCTGGTTTGAAGTTGTACTGATCTATGATCGCATCTTCAACAAAGTCAACGATTCTGTCTTTGAGCTTTTGATTTATGTATTTATTAGCTTCGGCAACGCCATCTTCTACGATGAGTTTGTCAATGTAAGCCTTGTCAAATTCGATCATCCGTTTGATATTCGGCCCACAGATTTCTACCAATTTGTAGTGAGTTTCGTCTGATACTTTGTTTCCGAATAGCTCTTTAGTCTTACCGATTACTGGTGGCCAAAGTCCATTTTGATGCAGCCATGCAAACGTTGTATCGTTAGTATCCAAAGCAGACATAAAGCGATTCAAACCAGTTAACTCCCCGACGCGATACCATGTCATATCCTGAGAAATACCAGTCTTAGTGATTACCTCTCCAAAGGCATTAAGTGCAGGTTTAAGCTGTGTTTTAGCAATTGGAATGTTACGAAGAATACCTTGTGAAACACTATCTGCTTGGTATTTCGTATTATCAACTGTGGAGTGAACTGTGTTAAATAACGCCATCGGTGCAGGCGCAGAGCTAATCGCAGTTCTGCCTAAGAAGTTCCACAGACGATCAGATTCTTCTTTTCCTTCTTGAAAGAAAGACAAAAAGTCAGCAGCGGACTTCACAAAAGCCGCAGAAAGAAGTGTCGAGCCAAGAAGGTTAAACGCTATCAATGTATTGTCAAGTGCAGACTTGTCCTCGTCGTTTTTACCGTACCGCTGCTTGTCTATTGCGTTTGCGATAAAAGACAGAGCCAAGTTAAACGGAGTCCAGTTGAAAGCATAAAACTTGCCTTTGTATTGGAATGAGTACGGCTTCCAACCACGAGCTTCCATCTCTTTTTTCTTAGCGTAGTCTGTTGGGCCTCTACCGTGTATGGTAAACGCTTCCTCATCAGTGAACACATTATCGTCATCATCCCAAAAGAGGAGATAAGCTGCAATCATAGCCGCAGTTCCCATTACACTTTTAATAATGTGCTGTTTTGCCGTGCCTTCATGTGTGTTCCATGAGTACTTCTCTCTACCTTCGGCGATGAAGTCTGACTTGCCACCTTTTGTTAGAATTGCAGCAGCACGGGCCAAACCCCAAGGCGTGTAATCAAGCTGACGGTTGTACACATTTGCCACAATGTTAACAAAAGGAATGACGTGACGTGCAATTGGAACATCTGCAACAAGACCCGCTGCGTGTGTAGCTACTGCACCAAGTACGCCTCGTGGGGCATTTGTGTAAGTACCAATTGCTGCCATATCAGATGAAGCTCCACCGATGTCGTTGTAAACGTACTTTGAAGCTGCTTCTTGACGTTTGTTTAAGACGATCTCTCTTGCCCGTGTTTTGATTTTATACCAGGTATCGAAGTCGTTAGTTAGCTCTTTGCCTTGAAGACGGTAAGCCTCTTTTATCTCTATTTCAGCATCTCGAAGTGCAGTAACCCACCAAGAGTTATCGCCTAAGATTTCGTAATAACGGGCTTTAGCGTCTTTTTTATCAATTACTTTAGTGTCAACTTCTTGTCGCACAATCTGAGCAGCAACAGTAGCACTGCCCATCTCAAAGTGGGCTTGATTGTAAAAAGCGTCAGCAGCAGCGAGGGCGCGTGGTACATAGCGCATAACAGTAGCAGCAGGACGTAAAAGCGTGGTAAGTAAGCCTTTACCAGCAGTTCCCCTTGAAATCTGCTCAAGTGCGTTAGAATCAAAGTACTTATTAGCTCCTCTGAACTTTTCTTTTCCTGTTACTACAACGCTTAATCCTTCTCTTACACCTGCTCCGAACAGCCCTCGAAGTACACCCGATGCCATATTCCACGCAACAGTTCTTCTGCTCAAGCCTTGAGTGTTGACGCGAGTAATTTGATCTGCGATTTGTACCGTTGGCTCAAGAACGATGTTGAGTGCGTTTTCGATCAAGTTCAAAGCATGAGTACCAGGGCCAGACAAGATATTCGCATAGAAAAAAGACCAATACATTTCTCCGTACTTCAAAGAATCCCGCGAGCGAGCGTAGATGTAATCCCACGCTTTAGCGAGTTCTTCGTCTCGGATACGGCCTTCTGGATATGTTGCAGCCCGTTTGTAGATTTCATCAATGATCTTGATGTCGTCTTGTGTGAGTTCTACTGCTCCGACTGTCTTAGCTAACTCATCAAGTAGTACGTCTGAATCGTACTGGCCTTTTTCTACTGCTGTGATAAGTGCAGCAGCCATTTGGCCAGCAATGCCTTTTTTCTTTAAGTCTTTCTTGTACTTATCTCTGAGAGCAGAAACTACACGCTTTCTGTGTTCTGCGTTGATCTTATCAGCTAACGGTTGGCCTATCGCTTGAGCAAGTGCAGGCGTACCGATTAAATCTGAAAGAGACTCAACCCGATCAGAAAAATCGGCAAGTGTTTCAGGATTCTGCGCTGTACCAAAGTTGTGATAATCATACACATCAGCAGCATCAGAAAGCCCACGATCAGTCATGTGCTTAACCCAAGACGCTTTGCTTCTTCTACCGTCTAAGAACTCGTAGTAACCGTAATCTAATAGACTCTGACGATCTGGCGCAACAGAAAAGCCCTGCGCTCCGATTGCTCTGAGCTTTTTAGCAGCACTTTCTTTTAAGTTTCTGATCTGCTCTTTGGTCTTACCTCCGCTTAATACTTGTGTTTTTACTTCATCGGTTATCAGCGCTTTTCTTTGGCCTCTCTCAACTAAACGAGCATACGCAACCATGCGATCTATCGCTGTTTTGTGTGCTTTTTTAAGTCCTGAGCGGTTAATCTTCATCATCTTATTGACAGCAAAAGCAACGCCTTCTTTGTCCACCTTTGAGTACTGGCTGTGTATTTGTATGCCACGACCAAGTGATCTCATGTAATGAATATTATTCTCCGTTAGTTTGAGAGCAGCGTAGTAGTACTCTGTTTTTTCTTCTGCTGTTGTAGCGTCACGACCTAATTTGTTGAGTCGGTCAACGAGTTTGTCAGCAAGACGTGTTCTTACCGCTGGTACTTGAATACTCTCCAGAACTGCTTCTGCGTTGCTCAGATCGTAGTTCTGTATGATGTAGTCAACAGTTTTCTCAGTGACGCTGTTTGGCTCCGTTTCGTAGCGCAGTTGCTCTGTTTTGAGTCTATCTTTGATGAATTGTGGAACGTTAGGGTCAGCCATGTAGCCGAGTGTACCGCGAGACTCAGCGTTTAAGTTCTTAGATCGTGTGTCTAATTCAGCATCTTTTCTTTTCTGTAAGTAAGTTGCATCGTCATTAAATGCAGCAGACAGGAAGCCTTTGTTGACTCTTTTATCAACGTTTGCTCGGACATACTCATAGAAGTCTGCTTCTGACTTTGTAGGGTTGTAAGCCTTCCATAACAGTGCCAAATCGCGGAATTTATCGAATGACAGTTCCATTTCTGGTATAGTCAGCGCTCCACGAGAGAATTGGTTTGCTTTTGAGAATCTAATATCAGGATTAGTAGGGCTAACAGTTCCATCTTTAATATCAAATACTACTGTACCGTATCCTGTGCTGTCAGGGTCTTTTAAGTTAGAATCAGTTAGAGAAACGGTCGCATTTACACCTTCATAGCCTAACTGCTTCAAAACTACCGTTGCCGCTTTATCAACTACATTCTGACCGTTGGCTGGCTCCGATCTACGCTGCTCTGCGAGTGCTGAGTTTTCGATTAAAGCTGCAAGAATCTGTGCTTTGTTTTCGGCTACTTTTAAGTCTTGTGGCAGTTTAGATATGGCAGAATCGAGTTCTTTTTCTAATCGTTCTGGTGTTCCAATAGTAGGAATCTGCCTCAAGGCATCCATTACCTTGAAATAATTAGCGTTGGTTTTAGGGTCGTACAGATTATACTGGGTAAGATCAATTTGCTGTATGGCATCACCCGCCATTGCTCGTTGACGACCTTTCAGCTTATCATCAGAAGAGACAAAGAAATACCCTGTATATGGAACTTCACTTCCTGAAATAGTACTACCGACACCCTCTGACTTTGCAGAGAGAGTGCCTTTGTGGTAAGCCTTAGAAAACCTTATATCAGGATTATTAGCGTCAAAAGTACCGACGTTAGATGTGGCTGATTTTATTTGGGTTGGTTCAAATGAGATGTAGTCTGTTGTTTTATAATTCTCATAATCTGTTTCTAAAACATTCTCAACAATCACCCCATCGTAATTACTTTGAGCAGCCTCAGATGCTATTGATTCGGTGTTCATTGTACGCCCCTTGTACTTTATCTGATGGTAGCTTCTTCCTTTTGCGTCTATTATTAGAGGGTTTCGTATGTTAAGGTAATTGGCGTAATTTTTACCATAATTAGCCGCCTCGTAACTTTTGTAGAACTCTAAAGTTTGTAGTATTTCCCTTTTTACTGCATCCAATGTTGCAGAATCACTTGCTTTTTTTGGCCCTCTTAAACTACCCAAAGGGGAAGACCCTGATGGCGTAACAAGTGTGTAAAAGTAACCTGGTTTTACCCCAAACATCTTTGCTTCCTCTTGCGTTATATAGTTTTCTTCTACACTGTACTCCCCAGACATGACATTTCCTGCATGACCTAAAACATCTTCTAAATTATCAAGTGATCTTAGTTTTGAAATATCATCGTCTGTAATATTCCTTACTCTTGTTGTTCCAGACCAGTGAGATGCAACTTCCACGTCTTTAGTATGGTAAACTGCATCTATGTTTAGCCCTTTTGACGGGTCTAACACGGTTAAATCTTTATTTCTTGTTCCATGAAAGACTACTCTTGGCTCACCATTTTCATCAACTACTTTTGATGAGTTTTCTGGGTCATCAATCCAGTTACCGAACCACCTTTTAAATTCTGGTGTACGAACTTGCTTGTACTGCTCAGGAGTTAAGTTAGATGGTTTTCCGTTTGGTGCTAAGGTGGCTTTCGAGAATCTTATCTTCTCATTTATGGTTACAGCGTTTTCATCGAATATAACATAGTTATAGCCTCTTGCTTGTTTACCAGAGAGACTTTCTGCGGGGTATTTGACGCCGTCTATCCCCGCTTCGGCAAGGAAAAGGGAGGCGAGTTTGTCTGCTCTACCCCACGCATCATCACCAAATTTTTCCACCAATTTACTGCGCCCACGAGCCATGATATTTGTTAAGTCGTCATAGAGCTTATTTACAGGCGACGAAAGGTTTAACGATGGTGAACCTTGCTCATTCTTCAAAGCGTCCAAAAATAAGGTGGGTTTTCCGTGTGGGAAAGAAAGCCTTGACTCAAACCCAAGTCTATCAAAGCCTTCTTTTATTGAGTCTATTTGATCCCTTCCTATTTCTTTATCCCACTCCAACCAATTGTACTCTGTTTTGTCTTTGTGGAGGGTTACGTCATAAAAATTTCTGTTTGGCGCTTTTGATACTTCCCCACCGATCATCCCTTCAAGAATGGTTATTGCTCTCTTTATCGCAGCCTCACTATTTTCAGCATAGTCTTCTTGTGCCTCTTGCAGTGCGTATTTAATAGTACCTGCTGTGATATTACCACTACTGCTTAAATTATTACTGAGAAAAGTATTTACATACTCGTCAGTAATAACTTCTCCGTTGAATGAAAATTGTGGTTTTGTCAGCTTATCCGCATAATGCCTCGCAATATCTTCCAATTCGGTAAAGTAAAGACCCCAACCAAACGCTTGTGCGCCTTCACCAGTGCCGATCTTTTCTGTTGTGAATCTATCAAAGTCGTGTGGCGTTCCGTGATAGGCACGAATAGAAAACCCACCAGCCGTATCTTTAATATCAAAAGTCCTACCCAATTCAAAAGACTTCTTCAAAGACTCAGCAAAGTCTAAAACATTCTTAGAGTTAATATTAACAATAGGGCCAGCAATGCGGAATATTCTTCTAAAGAAGTCAACAACTGCACGTTTAAATGTTGGTCTTCTTGTTTGGTATTTAAACTCAGGTGCAATGATTCGTGCGGTAAATTCGATTAACGCCTCAATGGGTTGTTCTCTTGCATCGTACCGTTCGACGAAGTCTTTCAGATCAGCCCATTCAGGCATCTTCTTGATCTGCTCAAAGAACGTTGTGACAATCTCTGGATTATCAATGAGTATAGATTCGATTACTGGATGCAGAAATTCATGCTCAACTGTTGATGCGCCAGCAACTTGGGCGTTGATGAGAATAGTCTTTGTTTTAGGGTCAAAGAAACCACCGAAGGATGATGTTTGAATATCGTCAGTTTTGACGATCTCAGTTGTACCGTCTTCAAAAGTGACTTCGGTCAGCCCTTCACCTTGATAAAGCTCTGATACGACTTCTTTGCCTTCGTAAAAGCGGGATTCAACGCCACGCGGGTCTGCACCAGCTTTCAATGCTGC
>JACCDG010911060.1_pt1 | contig 12023 bp, 8 predicted proteins | sample 7442471 | NCBI WGS metagenome assembly JACCDG01 (sample SAMN15323444, study PRJNA562643) | freshwater metagenome | isolation source: river surface water | place: USA:Blue River Watershed | collected 2017-08-17
ATATGGCACTGATTGATATCAAAGTTCCAGACATCGGCGACTTCGACGAAGTGGCCGTGATTGAGTTGCTGGTCAAACCCGGCGACACCGTCAAAGCAGAACAATCGCTCATCACCGTCGAGTCCGATAAAGCGTCGATGGAAATTCCATCCTCACACGCGGGCGTGGTGAAAGAGCTCAAGGTCAAGCTCGGCGACAAAGTGAGCGAAGGCTCGGTGGTGTTGGACGGTGAGGGTGCATCTTCGGCTCCTGCACCTGCTGCAGCACCCACGCCCGCACCTGCCCCCGCTGCTTCGCCTGCGGCTCACGTGGCGGCTGCACCTGCACCTACCGCTTCATCGTTCGGCGGCAGCGCCGACATCGAGTGCGATGTGATGGTGTTGGGCGGTGGCCCCGGCGGTTACTCCGCTGCATTCCGCGCGGCTGACCTCGGCTTGAGCGTGGTGGTGGTCGAGCGTTACCCCACCTTGGGCGGTGTGTGTTTGAACGTGGGTTGCATCCCCTCCAAAGCTTTGCTGCACGTCGCAGCGGTGATGGACGAAGTGGCCCACATGGCTGACCTCGGTGTGGACTTCGGCAAGCCAGCGGTCAACATCGACAAGCTGCGCGGCCACAAAGAAAAAGTCATCAGCAAACTCACCGGTGGTTTGGGTGCGATGGCCAAGATGCGCAAAGTGACCATCGTGCGTGGCTACGGCAACTTTGTGGGTGCAAACCACATTGAAGTGCAAGAAACCACAGGCACAGGCCAAGAGAAAACGGCCAGCAAAAAAGTGGTGGCGTTCAAACGCGCCATCATCGCCGCCGGTTCGCAAGCGGTGCATTTGCCTTTCATGCCCAAAGACCCACGCGTGGTGGACAGCACCGGTGCATTGGCTCTCAAGGAAGTGCCTAAGAAAATGCTCATCGTCGGTGGCGGCATCATCGGCCTAGAAATGGGCACCGTGTACAGCACACTGGGCGCACGCTTAGATGTGGTGGAAATGATGGACGGCCTCATGCAAGGCGCGGACCGTGACTTGGTGAAGATTTGGCAAAAGATGAACCAAGGTCGTTTTGACAACATCATGTTGAAAACCAAAACGGTGGGTGCACAAGCCGCCCCCGAAGGCATCAAGGTACAGTTTGAAGGTTTGGACGGCACGAAGAGCGAAGGCACCTACGACCTCGTGCTGCAAGCCGTGGGCCGCACACCCAATGGCAACAAAATTGCCGCCGACAAAGCGGGCGTGGCCGTGACCGACCGTGGCTTCATCAACGTCGACATTCAAATGCGCACCAACGTGCCGCACATCTTCGCCATTGGCGACATCGTGGGTCAGCCCATGTTGGCGCACAAAGCTGTGCACGAAGCACACGTGGCGGCTGAAGTGATTGCGGGCGAGTTGAAGGGCGACAAAGACTTGGCCGCTGCCGCGTTCAACGCACGCGTCATCCCAAGCGTGGCCTACACCGACCCCGAAGTGGCTTGGGTGGGCTTGACCGAAGACCAAGCCAAAGCGCAAGGCATCAAGGTGAAAAAGGGCTTGTTCCCTTGGACTGCCTCGGGCCGCGCCATTGCCAACGGCCGCGACGAAGGCGTGACCAAACTGCTGTTTGACGATTCACCCGAGGCCCACGGCCACGGCAAAATCCTCGGCGGGGGCATGGTGGGCACGCATGCGGGCGACATGATTGGCGAAATCGCTCTGGCCATCGAGATGGGCGCAGACGCTGTGGATATTGGCAAAACCATCCACCCACACCCCACGCTGGGCGAGAGCATCGGCATGGCGGCAGAAGTGGCTCACGGTAGCTGCACGGACTTGCCGCCTAGCAAGAAGTAAACGCTTCGCGCTGTAAATAAAGAAGCCGCCAGCCTGAAAGGGTTGGCGGCTTCTTTGCTTTCTTGCAATGATGATTCGTAGCATTTGGAAATTAGAAAAATCTTTGGATTTTCATATTTTGATATCGATATACATAAGGATTCAATTTAACTATTTATAATTAAAAAATCTTTTGAATAGGTAGGAGGTTATGCATGAAACTGGTATTTTTTTCTACAAGTTGGTCGGCTACTAATGGAGGTGTTAACTCAATAAACTTTGACCTGTGCTGTGCATTGGCATTGGTAGGACATGACGTTCACTGCTTTATTTCACCAGATGAAAAAGTATTGCCAATTAGTGAAGTTAGTGCGTCACCAAAAATACACATACTCACTCATGACTATGTATTGTTTCATAAGTCACTAGTAGAAGTGGAATCTGCGCTAAATTTGGTAGCACATGAATCTGCTATGTGGATTGGTCATGATGTAATAACAGGTGGAGCAGCTATTCTCTGCAAATCGAAATATGGTGGGCATTCCATTGTATTTCATCACATGGATTACGCAAATTATTACTATCTAAAAGGAAATAACAACGCCAATAAAATTTTTATTCAAAAAGATGTCCTAAAAAAAGCTGATGTCGTTTTTGCAGTTGGTCCTCGTTTATATAAAAATGCAAAAAGATTACGGGACTTGTCAAAGGATACTTATGAATTTATTCCTGGTACTCCTAGTGATTTACCTATTCCAACTGGCAGGCAATTTGATTATAGATTTGCAATTTGCGGTAGGTTAGATGAGGAAAATGATTCAATAAAGAGCATTTCATCTGCTGTTAGGGCAGCTCATTCACTGCTAACAGTTTTTGATGATAATCGTGGCGCAATTAATCTCATCGGAACAAGTTCGGCGAATACATCTATTCACACTCGCCTTGGTTTGACAAGAAATGTGGCTATAAACGAGTGTCCTTATATTGCAGACAGGGAAACATATTTTAAGGAGCTAATCGACAATGATGTTTTGCTAATGCCTTCATTAAAAGAGGGTTTCGGATTGGTCGCCTGGGAGGCTGCTTCACTTGGCATACCAATCGTTATTAGTAAATCAAGTGGTCTTTTCGAATATATCGAAAAAAATGGACTTCAAAATCTAGTTTGTTCAGTTCAAATGGTTGGTATACAAGCTTTAGATGAAAATGAAATACTTCGCGCAATTAAAGATATAGCCGCGAATTATGCGAAATGGTTGGGGAAGGCAAAACTTCTTTCTGAGAAGTTAAAGAATACTGCTTGGCGAGATGTCGCCTATCGATTTTTCAATCTGTTACCAGGCGAACGGAACTCGATAGAGGCAGTTAAAGCGGTGGCGCCAAAGGAATTAATTATAAAACGCAAAAATAGAAATAGAAACCACTCAGAGACCGATTCGGTCGGTAGTGATTTTTCCCGCTTTGAAGATTTACTGTCACTAAGTTATAAGAAACGAGAGGTTGTTATAAGCGCGACGGAGGGGCGTGATTTTTCGCGTGGATCAAAAATTAAGTTTGAGTTGTGGAAAGTGTTTACCCCAAGCGAGGAGTATTTTTTATACATCCATCCAAACACAAATATCGGACAGACAATCGAACGACTTTTTCAGATTTTGATAAAGCGAGAAATACACCTTAAAAACATTTATGTGATTCGGAAGGATAACAGTGATTCAAGCTACATCACTAAGGCATTAACTCAAGCATCAATAAATGTAGGTGTGAATGCATACTCAATACGGGACTATATTTGGAATTTTTGCATTGAGGAAGTATTTAAAGATAAAAAACCAAACAAGGCGCCTGATCAATATATTGATCAATCACTTCGTCACGTAGCTGGTAGGGAAATATATTTGGCAGATTCTGCGAAAAGTTTTTTACTAGAACGATTGTTAGAAAAGCCTACGTGCGCCGCTCATTTGGTGGTGGCACCTGGTGGAATGGGTAAAACTTGGTTATGTCTTTCATTGTCGGATGGAATTAGTCAAGCTGTCGATCAGAAGCGATTAGTGATTTTAATTACTGTTGAAACTCTCCGAAATTACTTTGCAGATGTAGGTTTAAATCATATTGAAATAAATACCTTGTATGAGTTGTACGATGTTTACACAAAGGCTTGCAAAACTGCAAAGTCCTACGATAGAGGTACTTTTGAACTGTCGGTTTTATCAGGTAATATTACGGTAATTATTGATGGGTTGGATGAGCTCGCATCTGTTTTGCAGGAGCGCTTCGATTTACACTCATTTTTCGAATCCGTCTATGCACTTAGCTCTGGCTTAAATAGTGGTCAGATACTAATTACCACGCGCGACAATGCTCAACTACGTGAAATTGATCTAAGTGATTTTGATATAGAGCGTTATGAATTACTTGGTTTTTCAGACAAAGACTGGGCTAAGTATGCGAACAGACGATTTAGGAAAAATGCAAAGAAAGAAAGTTTAACAAAAAAATTAATGAAACTGTTGTCTCAGTCTGAGCTTCATGATTCAGATGGTCGTGTATTTCCATTTTTCCTAGATGTGGTTTGTGTCATCTTAGAGGAAGATGAAGGTGTAATTGAGTCGGAGGTATTTAGTCTTGATAGCGAACAGAATGATTATCCTTCCAACAATACTGTTACTGACAACATAATACATGCTGTTTTTAATAGAGAAATTCGACGACAACGCATCGGCATTAGCATTGATGTCTTGGTTGGGATAATTTCCGAAGTGGTCTCGGAAAATGGTGGAGTGATCAACAAAAAAACGCTTCAGCATCAACTCGATTTGTATTTTGATACCCGGTCAGCAGAATTGTTGCAAAAAATATTGTTGAATCCACTTTTCAATACTTCTGATGATTGCATATTTCTAAAGTATGAGTTTTTGACGTCGTATTTTCGTTCTTTATATATCATAAGTTCTATAATTAGAAATCAATTTACAAGCGAGTCATTAAACGCGTTAGCTAAAGCCAATGCGAGCGACAGTCCTGAGATTGATTACGTCAGAAAGTTTTTCCAATCCCGACGTGACGATCTTGAAAAATTCGTTTCGAATCTTATGCCGAAATTGCTAGAGCTAGTTCGTGTCAATAAGGGCCTAGATCCCAAAAAAAGTGAAACAGCTCGGCGTGCAATATCTGGGTTATTAAAAATCTTTGTTTTATCAAATGGATATTCATCTCTCCAGATTTCGGAGAGGTTAACAGAGCTTTTTCCAAGTGGTACAAGTGCATATAATCAAATTGATGGGCTTAATATATTTGGTGATTTTCCTCCGTTGGATTTTTCTAGCCTAACAATACTGAACTCCCGTTTCTTGGATTACAAAAATTTTTCACGTTCCAAGTTTAAGGGCGCTAATTTCTTGTATTGCACCTTTAATTCGTGTGCAAACGATGGAGTGCTAGACTCGTCCATACTATTGGCAAATTTCGACAGTAGTTGTGCATTGGGAGATCTAGAAAAGCTAATTGATCATGCAAAGTCAAAAGAGTTGCTTTCAATGAAACTTGTTGAAGATGATTGCTTTCAATTTCTGGGGAGCTTCTTTTCCTCCGGGAGTACTTTTGATCCAAAACCCCAATGGATAAAGTTTTCGAACCGTGTAAACGGTTTAAAGGCTAAGAATTTTTTGTCTTTAATGCCGGACTACATAAAGATCAAAACGGTTAAATCCGATGCGACCTATTACGCACTGGCAGACAGTTTTGTTGACAGTGCGAGACGTTTCGTAGACAACAACTTGAAGGATGAGCGACTGAAATCTTTTTTATTTTTAGTTTCTAAGTAGTGCTTGGAGTCAGCGAAATCAATGCTAAATACCAATAAAAATGTACGCAATTTGGCTGATTTGGTGGAGCATGGCTTGTGCGCATCGTGGGTGTGGGCAAGGCCACGCGCTATGTGGTGAATGTGCCGGTTTGGAGCAGTCAGCGATTGAGCCTTAACGGCATTGCTTCAATGCGCCCCGAGGTAACACCCCTCAGCCCGCTCCCCATCCGCTTCATCACCTTCCTCGCTGCATAGCGCAGCAATCAAGGCAAGGTCGGCCACCTGGCCGGGTAGCAGCAGCTCTTCATTGGTCCAGCGTTTGACCAAGTGGCCATTGGCCACACCGCCGGTGTGTGGGGCTTGGTAGGCGCGGCGGTGTTGCATGGTCACGCCACTGTTGGCGTTGGCAATAAAGCGGCTTTCGCCCAAGGCCCAAGGTTCAAAGTAGGCGTTGGCGGCAGCATCTACTTGGCGGAAGTAGCTGCGTGCGCCTTCGGCGTTGAGTTTCTTGCGCACGGTGCGAGTGATGAGGCCTTGCAAGTGGTCGAGCGCGGCGTAGTCCATTTGCTCCAAGGCTTCGGGGCTCATGTCTTGTGTGGCCAGCGCGGATGTGGCGGCCAGCTCGGCAGGCAGCACTTGCACCATGGCTTTGACCACATCGCGGTGCGGCGCAATGGCGGTGGCCACGCCACGTGTTTGCGGTTGGATGGGGCAGCGAATTTCCACAAAGCGCGGCTTGACGGGGCCGGTGCAGCCGTCGTGGTGGTAGTACTCGCCTTGGCTCAGCCGCCCTTTGCTAGAGCGCCCGCGCACATCGCGGTAGGTGGGGTGCTGGGTGTGCACGTTCAGGCATGCCACCAAGCCTGTAGCGTCCACCAGTTGGTAAAAGGCTTCGCGCCATTCAGGCAACAGCAGTTTGTCGTGCAAGTAGTCGTTGGGAGTTTCTTGGCCTACTTCGCCCTCGATGACCAACACAAAGGGCTTGGGCCTGCGCACGCGCCACTGGCAGTTGGCAAATTCCAGCACCGAGGTGTTTTGTTCAGATGGCGTGGTGGCGCGGTGGCCAGAAGGGGTGGACATAGTGAGTTGGGGTAGAGGCTAGGCCCGAGCAACGAGCGAGTGATGTACCAATTTTAGGGCTTAGCCTCAGGGCATCTTGACCACATGCTACGCAACAAGGGCAGCTTGTTTAGACTCGATGCATGTCTATCAAACACGCTTTATCGACCCTCTTGTTGGTTACATCTGCTGCGCACGCACAAGTAGCTGAGCGCGTTGTGTTGCCTAGCTTTGCGATAGACCGAACCGAGGTGACCATCGCGCAGTTTCAGCGCTATGTGCAAGCCACGGGCACGGTGACGCGGGCCGAGAAAGAGGGGGGTGGTTTTGAGTACGGTGCAGGGTGGGAGCGCCGCCCCGGCTGGAGCTGGCGAAAGCCCGATGGGCAAACCACCCGAGCCGACATGCCTGCGGTGCATTTAGATTTTGCCGAGGCACAGGCGTATTGCCGATGGGCGGGTGGCCGTTTGCCCACGGGGGCCGAGTGGCAAACAGCAGGCTTCACCGAGCTGCGTGATGCGCCGCCTGCACCGTGGGTGAAGGGCCGTACTTACCCATGGAGCACAGGCGAAAGTCCGCAAGGCGCTAACACCAGCGACCCCGACCCATGGCCGCGCGCCGCCCCCGCAGGCGCGACGCGCCAAGGCGTGAATGGCTTGTATGACATGGGCGCGAATGTGTGGGAATGGACCACCGACAGCACAGACGCCACAGGCCGCGAACGCAGAACAGTGGGTGGCTCGTGGTGGTACGGCGCGTTCAACATGAAGGCGGATGTGAAGGCGTTTAAGCCCGCAGATTTTTATGCGGTCTACATCGGGTTTCGATGTGTGTATGACCGCTGAGGGCGGTTTACAGCTGCAACGCTTCCCACACGCGATACGCCGCATACGCATCGTTGGCGGCGTAAACCAGCTGTGATTCGCTCAAGCGTAAATTAGCCCAGTTGCTGGTGGCTGCTTTTTTAGACTTTTGAAAACGCTGGTTAAACAACACAGCCACCGCACCCTTGACGCCCATTTCTTTGCGATAGCCCTGAGCTTTGAAAATGGTGTTGAGCTCCAAAATGCCTGCTGGCTCGACGCCAAATTTTTGGATGATGCGTTTGCGGTCGTCGCCCAAACCGAAGCCTGCTTTAACAATGCCTTCACGCGCTAACAAGTTGGCCGCCACAGCGCGGCACTCGGGGTCGTGCAGCTGAAACACCCATGCGCGTTCGCCCGTGGCGAGTTGTAACACATGCGGGCCATCAGATGCCTCGCCCACGCGGAATGTGGGCTTGGATTCAGTGTCAAAGCCCCAAGCGGGTGAGGTGATCAAGGCATCGTGTGCGAGCTGCGCTTGTTGGCCTGTGTTGACCAAGGCGATGCGGTCAAGTCCTAAACGAGGAAACTCTGGAAGCAGGGCGATGGCTTCTTTGTCGGGCGTGTCGCGGCGTTGTGTCATGTGTGGCTGATCTCAACGCTTCTTGGATTTGAACGCCGTTTTCTTGTTTTTCTCAATCGCCTCTTTGCGTACAGCGCGTTCAGCATCGGCTTGTTTGCCTTCGGCCAACCAAGCTGCAAACTGCTCTGGCGTTTCTAGCGTGATGCGGCCCAGCGCAGCAGTGCGGAAATCGTGGATGACGATGTGCGCGGCTTTGGTGGTGTTGATGCGGCCACCGCTTTGCACCGCGCCGCGTTTGCGGCCAATGGCCTCCAACATTTCTTCATCGGTGTGGCTGGCCACGTCGTCGATGGAGTAGCGCTGTTTGAGTTCGTTGGGGTAGTGGGGAATGAGGTAGTTGAGCAGCTCAAGCGCCACGGTTTCTTCGTCAAACGCATTCACGCCAATCGCGCCGCTGGCGGCGAGGTTGAAGCCGCTTTGCTCAACGATGATGCGTGGCCAGAGCACGCCGGGGGTGTCGTACAAATAAAAGTCATCGGCCAAGGCAATGCGTTGTTCGGTTTTGGTCACGCCAGCTTCGTCACCCGTCTTGGCCGCGCGTTTGCCTTTGAGTGTGTTGATGAGGGTGGACTTGCCCACGTTGGGAATGCCGCAAATGAGCACGCGCATGGGTTTGACCATGCCGCCACGGTTCGGGGCGAGTTGTTGGCAAGCATCAATCAGCGCTTTGGCGGGGGAGGTCATGCTGGTGTCTAAGCCAATGGCGCGCACGCCAGGCATGGCGTTGTAGTGGGCCAGCCATAAGGCGGTGCGGGCCGGGTCTGCCAAATCTTGCTTGCTCAAAATTTTGAGCGCGGGTTTGGTCTTGATCAGTTCGGCCAGCATCGGATTAGCGCTCGAACCCGGCAAACGGGCGTCGAGCATTTCGATGACAACGTCAATCTCTTTGATGCGCTCCCCAATCGCCTTGCGCGTGAGGTGCATGTGTCCGGGGAACCATTGAATAGCCATAGCCTTGATTGTCGTTCACGCGGCGTGGGTAGCTGCCTGCAATCGCAGATGCACGTCATCGGCCAAATCAACGGGCAGTTGTTGCTTGGCTTTGAGGTAGTGCTCGGTGAACACTTCAAAATAGGCGTTGAGGGCTTCGGCGGCTTGCGTGTCATCAGCCAGCGCCAAACACATCGCACCTACTTCGGCGGTGCACAGGTGTGCTTCGCTTTGGGCGCGGCGCAGTTTGTAGCGTGAGAGTTGTTCGGGATGCAGGCTGAGCACGGGGAAGTTTTGCAGGTAGGGGCTTTTGCGAAACATCTTGCGTGCTTCGTCCCACGTGCCGTCGAGCAGGATGAACAAGGGGCGCTTGTTGTCGTTGTGCGTGACTTCATGCACCACGCGTGCCTCATCGGCAAACTCAGCAGGGAACACCACATAAGGTTGCCATTGCGGGTCGTTCAACAACGCTAACAGTGCAGGGTCAACTTCGGTACGCGCCCAACCAAACGCAAAGGTATCGGCCACCACATCGGCAATGAGCCAGCCGGTGTTGCTGGGTTTGAGTGGCTCGATGTCGGCCATGAGCAAACACATGCCTGCGCGTGTGGGCACATCGGGGCGCAGAGTGCAGATGCAGTGGGAGGGGACTAAGCGGCAGCCATTGCAGCGTTCACCTTTAGGGCCACCTCGGGCTAGAAAGGGTTTGACGCTGCGGGCGAGGCGGGCTGCGCGTAGGCGTGCAACAGCGTTGGGAAAGGCTTGAGGCATGGTGTGCTTGGATTATCGATGCCCCAAGAATGTGATTTGACTCAAATCTGTTTGATTTTGATGAGCTTTTTCTCTTCTGTTTTGGTTTTGATGTTTTTAGTTGATATAGTAAATATCTAATTTTTATAAGGATTAACCAATGTCACTGGTCGTCAAGAAATTTTTTGTAAACAGTACCCCTCGTGAAGATGGTGTGTATGTGGAAATCGTCGCTCGCCAAAGCGGATTTTTTGCATGGTTGTTTGCATTGTTCAAGCTTGATCCCAGCTTTAGCTTGAAGATTTTGTTTGACAAGGTGACCTACGAGTCGAGCAGCTGGCACGGTTTCACACGCGTGATCATGCCGATTCATTCTGTGAGTTCGATCTTTTTTGGTACGGTGCGTCCATGGCGTCAAGCTTTGTTTTGGTTTGTCATGTTTGCTTTCGGTGCATCTATGGCAGCTCAAGCTGGCAGCACGGGTTGGACGTTGGCGCTTGTGTTGATTGGTGTGGTGGTGGCCGCTTTAGTGTTCATCTTGAACCGCGAGCTGTGCATTGGCGTGACTGAGGTGACGGCTGACAACTATGTGTTGAACTTGAAACGCTCGGTCATTGAAGGCCAAGAAATTTCTGAAGAAAAGTTGGCTGAAATTAGCCAAATTTTCACGGCGTTGCTGGATGCACATAAGGCGGTTGCAAAATCTTGAAAGTCCTCGACATTCATTCCAAACCTGAGATTGGGCCTACGCTCAATTTAGGGGCTATCGAGCATGGGCCTGCGCTTACATTGGGGCAGCAAAATGTAGGCCCTGAGTTGCAGCTCAATGCCGCTTTAACAAACAGCACGACCCACACGTCGAATGGCTTAGTTGTCACCATCGCTGCGCTGTTGGCCGTGCTTGTCCTGGCCGTGTTGTTGCCCTACAGCCAAATGCAACAACCACAAGATACAGGGCCTGCGTGGTACAGCAGTTTGGTCGATGAAGTTAGGGCATTGCTGGGGCAGCAAGAGTTGCCAACGGAAGTTGACACCACAGAGGTGGATGACGTGGTGGATGCCGCTGTGCCTAACTTGATACCCTTGATGGGCACGTATTGCTTTAACTACTTACCAATGGGAGACAACCCAGCCGCTAAAGCTGTGTTTGACGAAGTCCTGTGGAGTAAACTGGGCGAAGACTGGCGTCAAAAATCGTTGGATCGCTTGGATGTGTGCATGCCTTTCGAATGGCAAACTGCTGAAGTGCTATCCGCCGGCGGTTGCGCCAAGAGTTTGTGTGGCATCGAAGAGGTGAAGTTTTACATTGATCTATTTGGTCGGGCTGCCGTTGATGTTTACAGCAATGGCAGTTGCACGCATGTAGCCGAAGAAGGGTTTGTGGGTGTGAATTTGCTTTGCACGCGTTAAACAAAAATTAGTCGCAAACAAAAAGCCGCACATCTGAAAAGATGTGCGGCTTTTCTTATGCGCGATTTACTTTATTCAGCCACATTGCACTCGCGCCTGAGTAGCGACAGTGCATCGTGCAGTTTGTAGTCGTGGTCGCTCGCTAGCGTTGCTAGCGATTCATCGATGAAGGCTTCCCACATGTCGATGTAATCATCTTGATGCTCAGCCGGTGCATTGGCTTGAATGAACGCGGTGGCCAATTCGGGCTGCACGCCTGATTTGCGGATTTTGCGAATCAAGGTGGCAGCGGTTTTTTCGGTCAGCAGCGTTTTGCCTGTGCTGCCTGTCGCAATGCACAAGAAAAGGGTGAGCAGTGAGCTGTCGTCGCTGTGGCCGCCCGTGGCTTTGGTCCACGCGGCAGAGGTTTGGCGGTCAAAGTGATCCACCTCAGACAAGCCGTCTTCCACCCAAAAGTAGCGGCCTACAAATGCGGGTGTTTGGTTGAACAGTTTTTGCGGTGTCAGCTTGGCATCCAAAATTTTGGGCAAGTCGGCTTCGACGCTTTGGCGCACTTGCTCCACCGCGGCTTTGAATTCAGCGGGCAAGTTTTTGGGCGCCACCAAATTGATGGTTTTGGTGGCGCTAGGCTTGCGCAAGGTGGCGATGATTTTTTGAAAGGCCACCCAGTCAGGCATTTCTTTGTGTTTGGCGGCGGCTGCCAACAAGGCCGTGCGAATGACGGCTTCGGCATCGCAGCCAGCTTCTTCTAAATCATCGGCGTGCAAGCCCAGCTCGCCGGCCATCCAAATGGCGGCGTCGATGACGTGGGCTACTTG
>JACCDG012039207.1_pt1 | contig 12022 bp, 7 predicted proteins | sample 7442471 | NCBI WGS metagenome assembly JACCDG01 (sample SAMN15323444, study PRJNA562643) | freshwater metagenome | isolation source: river surface water | place: USA:Blue River Watershed | collected 2017-08-17
AGTCGGGGGCGCAAATCCATGAGACAGGAGCACCACCGGTGCCCGAAATCACCGCCGGCCTTAACCTCTTCCGCGAACGGCCCCGCGACCGTCCGGCCGGATCCGGTTTGACTTCTCCCCGCCAGCCGACCGCGCCAAGCTCCACCTCCACGTCTGCCTCTGCCCCTGCTACCGCCAACAGCCCTGCCTCCGCCAACGCATCTGCTAACGCCAACGCTACCGCTACCGCCATCGCCGGTCGCTCACCCTGCCCCATCACCCTCAATGCGACACCGCCGTCTCTCCGCACTTCCGCGTTCCTACCGGTTCTCCCTCCCGCGTTCGACCCTGCGCCGCCGGCTGCGCTCACTCCGCGCCGCGCGTGCGCTGCTCGCTGCGGTCGGCTTCGCTGCCCTGGGCATCGCCCCCGTCGATGCAGCCACGGCGGCGACGGGGGTCTCGCCGCTGCCGTTCCGACGCGAGGTGATCGACGCATCGATCCGCATCGGCTACGGGCTCGCCATCGCTGATGTGGACGGCGACGGACGCGAAGATCTGCTCCTCGCCGACGCCCGGGAAATCGCCTGGTACCGCAGTCCCGATTGGCAAAAGACGGTCATCGCCCGCGATCTCACCACCAAGGACCACGTCTGTATCGCTGCTCGCGACCTCGATGGCGACGGGCGCGCCGAAATCGCCGTGGGCGCAGGTTGGAATCCAAGCGATACCGTCGGCAGCGGCGCGATCTTCTTCCTCGAACGCCCCACAGATGCGGCGCAACCGTGGACTCCGCGCGCGCTGCCGCACGAGCCCACCACCCACCGCATGCACTGGATCGATGACGGACGCGGTGCACCGCTGCTCGCCGTACTCCCGCTGCACGGGCGGGGCAACCGCGACGGCGCGGGCGCCGGCGTGAAGTTCCTCGGCTACCGCTGGCTCGCCAACGGCTCCGTGGCCACCGCCGCGGAGGAAATCGACGCAACCCTGCACCTGACGCATAACTTCGAACCGCCCTCTCCCGGCTCCGCCGACCACGAACTGCTCGTCGCCGCCAAGGAAGGCGTGCACGCGCTCCGCCCCAGCGGCGGCGGTTGGGCGCGCCGGCAGGTCACGTCCCATCCCGCCGGAGAGGTGCGCCGCGGCCGCGCCAGCGACGGCTCCGGCTTCATCGCGACCATCGAACCCATGCACGGTCATCAGGTGGTCGTCTACCCCCAGGGGCAGGACGCGGAGCGCGTCGTGCTCGACGAATCCCTCGTGCAGGGACACGGCCTCGCGACCGGCGATCTGCTCGGTCGCGGGCACGACCAAATCATCGCAGGGTGGCGCGGAAACATGGTCGGCCCGACCACGCCCGTGGGCATCCGACTCTACGCGGCCACCACGGCCTCCGCGACGCGATGGGAGTTGGTTGGGGCGATCGACGACAACACGGTTGCCTGCGAAGACCTCCGCGTGGCGGATCTTGACCGCGACGGGGATCTCGATGTCGTGGCCGCGGGCCGCGCCTCGCGCAACGTTGTCATCTTCTGGAATGAACGCGTCCCGACCCGGCGCGCCTCCGCGACGCCGCGCTGACCGGCTCACCCACTCTCTGCTTCATCACCGCCTTACCCGCACCTCATGGCTTCCTCCCTGCCCGCCACGTTCGAACTCCTTCGCGTCGATGTCTCCGCTGATCGTCCGGCGGTCGGCCGGCGCTCCGCCGAGCACGTGCTGCGCCTCTTGGGTGACGTGCTCGCGCGCCAGGCCACGGCGCGCGTGATGTTCGCCTGCGCTCCGTCGCAGAACGAGTTACTCGCCGAGCTCGTCGCGCGGTCGCGCGGCGTGATCGACTGGGCGCGGGTCCACGCCTTCCACATGGATGAGTACGTCGGCCTTAGCGCGGAGCATCCCGCGAGCTTTCGCCGCTACCTCCACGAGCATCTCCTCGCCCACCTGCCGGCGCTTGGCGCCTTCCATCCCATCCGCGGCGAGGCGGCGGATCCGTCCGCCGAATCGGCGCGCTATGCCGCGCTGCTCGACGCCGCGCCGCTCGACCTCATCTGCCTTGGCATCGGCGAGAATGGGCACCTCGCGTTCAACGACCCGCCCGTCGCGGACTTCGCGGACCCCGTGTCCGCCAAGCCCGTCGAGCTTGAAGCGGCGTGCCGCCAGCAGCAGGTGAACGACGCCTGCTTCGCGACGCTCGCCGAAGTGCCGACTCACGCCATCACCGTGACCCTGCCCGTCTTCCGCCGGGCGCGGGCCCTGAGCGTAGTCGTCCCCGGCCCGCGCAAGGCCGCGGCGGTGCGGGCCACGCTGCGCGACGCAGTCTCAACGGCCTGTCCGGCGACCCTCCTCCGCAGCCACCCGCAGGCTACCCTGTTCATCGATGAGGCGGCGGCCGGGCGACTCGGCTAAGGCCCGACCGAGGCAAGCCACGGCGTCACCGCAGCGCGGCCCTGCGCAAACTGGGAAGATGACGCCGCGCGAGACGAAGCGGACGCGCTTGCCATTCTCGCACCGCCTGCACGATCGTCTCCCCCCCGCCTGATCGAACGAGACGGACGCTGCAGGAAGACGGATCCTTCGGCCCCTCCTCGCATGATGGGCCGACGCATCGGTCTTTACCCCGCTTAACGATTAAGTTCCCCGTACTTTGCGCTGAGCGCCGCCGCACGTTACCCCGACCCTGAGCCGCGTTTCCCGCCCCGCGCCCCCACCCCAGCCGAGGAAAGCAAGGTCATGAGCTCCCCCTACGACCCCACCTCATCGCCACGGCCTGCCGGCATGCAGCCCCTTCGCGTGCGCTCGTCCGCCCCTCCGGGCCGATCCTTCCCCGCTCTCGCGAACCTCACCCGGTTTGTCGCCCTTGATCCCTCGCACCGCCGCGGGTGCTTCGCCCTGGCTCTGGCCGGGCTCTGGGCTGTTTCCGCCGTGACCGAGGTGGGCGCCGCCGCGGCGCCGGAGCCGGCGCTGTCCGATGCGGACACGATCTTCTTCGAAAGCCACATCCGCCCGATTCTGGTCGAGAACTGCACCGAGTGCCACGGCGACCAGAAGCAGAAGGGCGGGCTTCGCCTTGACTCGTTGCCCGGCTGGCGGGCGGGCGGCGACAGCGGCCCGGTCCTCACGCCGGGAGACCCGGACAACAGCCTCCTGATCACCGCGATCCGCTATGCGGACGAGGACACCCAGATGCCGCCCAAGCAGAAGCTGGATGACCGCTCGATCGGCCTCTTGACGGAGTGGGTGAAGCGAGGCGCGCCCGACCCGCGGACATCGCCGCCGAAGGCGGGTCACACGATCGAGGCCATGACTCTGGAGCAGGCGCGAGGCCACTGGTCCTTTCAGCCGATTGTGGCTCCTGCGGTGCCGCCGATGACGCCCGGCGTGACGTCGGAACACCCCATTGATCGGTTCGTGCAGACCCGACTCAGGGCGGAAGGGCTGGCGCCCAATCTTCCGGCCGATCCCCGCACGCGGGTCCGCCGCGCCTACCTCACGCTGATCGGCTTGCCGCCATCCTACGACCGCGTGGAGCGATTCGCCGCCGATCCCTCGCCCGCCGCCTTCGCCGCGCTCGTTGATCACCTGCTGGATCGTCCAGAGTACGGCCAGCGCTGGGCCCGGCACTGGCTCGACGTCGCCCGCTTCGCCGACACCACCGACAAGTCGACCGATAGCGAGCGGCGCATTCCCTTCGCGCACACCTACCGCGACTACGTCGTCGACGCCTTCAACCACGACCGGCCCTTCAATCGATTCGTCTTGGAGCAACTGGCCGCCGACCGCCTGCCCGCGGAAGAGGCCCCGGACCTGCGCGCGCTCGGTTTCCTCACCGTCGGTCGCCGGTTCGAGGGCAACGCGGATGCGAAGGAGTTGGTGATCGACGACCGCATCGACACCATCGGCCGCGGCCTGCTCGGACTCACGCTCGCCTGCGCGCGGTGCCACGACCACAAGTTCGACGCCGTTCCCACGGCGGACTACTACTCGCTCTACGGAATCCTCGCGAGCAGCCACGAGCCGATGGACCTCCCCGAGGTGGCGGCGCCAGGCCAGCCGGAGGCCGTGGCAAAATACCGGGCAGCCCGGGCCGCGATCTTCGCCGAGTACGACAAGCACACCGAGGCCTCCATGATCACGGCCCGCAAGCTCCTCCGCGAACTGGCCCCCGAATACCTGCGCCGGCTCGTGGAGTCTTCGCCGCAGCACCGCACCGTCGAAGGCTTCATTCCCCTCTTCACCCCGCGCGGACTCCTCGTCCGCGGCGGCGCCCCGCGATGGGAAGCTCTGATCGCGGAGGCGAACCGCCGCGGCAACACCTTCTTCCGCCTCTGGCCCGAGCTGCTGGCTCTGCCGAAGACCGACTTCCCCGCTCGGGCCGGGCGGGTCATCGAGGAGGCCGCTCGTGCTCCGGAACGGTACGACGCGAAGCTGCTGGCCGCACTGCAAACCACGCCGCCGACCTCGATGCTGGAGGTGGCCGACCTCTACGGACGGCTCATCACCGAGGCCCTCGCCGCCCAGGAGGAAACCGATCTCGCCCGGCTGATCAACGCGGAGGACTCGCCGCTGCAGGTCACCCGCGAGGAGGTCGCGGCGGACTTCGATCGCTTCATCACCGAGTTTCAGGTGATCTCCCGTCCCGAGGGCGAGGCCGCCTGGAAACTCCGCGAGCGCCTGACCGTCCTTGAGGCCGACGGCCCCGTCGACCGGGCGCAGGCCGTGAAGGTCGCCGCCAGCCCGCTCACCCCGCGCATCATGATTCGCGGCGACCGAAATCGGCTCGGCGCTGAGGTCCCCCGCCGCTTCCCCCAGGTCCTCGCCCAGGTGGACGACCGCTCGTACGACAGCGACGGTCGACTCGAGTTCGCGCGGTCGGTCGCCGACCCGCGCAATCCCCTGACCGCCCGGGTGCTGGTCAACCGCATCTGGCAGCAGCATTTCGGAGCGGGACTGGTGGCGACGCCGGACGACTTCGGCGCCTACGGCCAGCGTCCCTCCCACCCGGAGCTGCTCGATCACCTCGCCGCGTGGTTCATCGCGAACGGGTGGTCGGTGAAGGCACTGCACCGCTACATCATGTCCTCCGCGACGTGGCAGCAAAGCAGCACGGTCAACCCCGCAGCGTTAGAACGCGATCCCTCCAACCGCCTGATTTGGCGCATGCCCCCGCGCCGCCTCGAATTCGAGGCGCTCCGCGACAGCCTGCTCCGCGTCGCGGGCCGTCTCGACGTGCGGCGCGGCGGTCGCAGCGCGCCGCTGGACGACGCCAACGTCCGCCGGGCTCTCTACGCCACCACGGACCGTTTCCGCATCCCGGCACTCCTGCGCAATTTCGACGTGGCCAATCCGGATCAGTCGATCGCCCGCCGCGCCGAAACCAGCCATCCACTCCAGGCCCTCTACTTCCTCAACAGCTCGTTCCTCCGCGCCCAAGCCGAGGGCGTCAACCGCCAGCCGGAGATCGCCGAGTTGATCGACGCCCGCGAACGCATCGACGCGCTCTACCGCCGCATCCTCGTCCGACTCCCCGATCCTGAGGAGGTCTCCCTCGCGCTGAATTTCGTCGGCGCGAACCCCGATGAGAACCGCTGGGCCGCCCTCGCCCAAGCCCTTCTGATGTCGAACGAGTTCTACTTCTGCGACTGAGGCCACCACCCCCACCCTCCCACCGCCATCCGCATGAGATCCTCACCGCACCCGTCCTCGCTCGCCGCCATCACCCGACGCGAAATGCTGCGCCGCTGCGGAGCCGGCTTCGGCACCATCGGTCTCGCCGCCCTGCTCGGCAACCTCACCGCCCGCGCCGCACCCAGCGCCGATCCCCTCGCCCCCCGTCCGCCCCACTTTCCCGGTCGCGCCAAGTACGTCATCCAGATCCTCGCCAACGGCGGGCCATCGCAGATGGACACGTTCGACCCCAAGCCGATGCTCACGCGGTACCACGGGAAACAGTTGCCGATCAATCTTGAGACGGAACGGCCGACCGGCACCGCCCTCGGCTCCCCGTTCTCGTTCGCCCGCTACGGGCAGTCCGGCCTCGAAGCCAGCGAGCTCTTCGCCCCGCTCGCCGCTGCCCATGCCGACGATCTCTGCGTGATCCGGTCCATGTACACGGACACCCCCATCCACGAGAACTCGCTGCGGATGATGAACTGCGGCGCCAGCATCATGGCCCGCCCCAGCATCGGTTCATGGGTCACCTACGGCCTCGGCACCGAGAACCAAAATCTGCCGGGGTTCGTCGTGCTGGTCCCCAAGGGCATGCCCGTCGCAGGCGCCGACAACTGGCAGGCGTCCTTCCTGCCCGGCAGCTTCCAGGGCACCTACATCGAGACCAAGGACCGGACCGCCGCCGAGCTCATCGAGAATCTCCGTAATCCCTTTCTTTCCGGGGATGAACAGCGCGCCCAACTCGCCTTCGCCGCCGCCCTGAACCGCCGTCACCTCGCCCAACGCAACGATCCCGCACTCGAAGCGCGTATCCATAGCTTCGAGACGGCGTTCCGGATGCAGACCGCCGCCACCGACGCGTTTGACTACGAGCGCGAGCCGGAACACATCCGCGCCCTCTACGGCAACACCGCCCAAGCCAAGCAGATGCTCATCGCTCGCCGCCTCGTCGAGCGGGGCGTCCGCTTCGTCCAGGTCTGGCACGGCACGTTGCAGCCCTGGGACAGCCACGGGGAAATCGAAAAGGAACACCGCCGCCTTGCCGCCGAGAGTTGTCAGGGCATCACCGCCCTGCTCACCGACCTCAAGCAGCGCGGCCTGCTCAGCGAAACCCTTGTCATCTGGGGCGGCGAGTTCGGCCGCACTCCCACCGTCGAAATTTCCCAGAACGGAAAGATCGAGCCCACCGCCGGGCGGGATCACAACCACCACGGGTTCACCATGTGGATGGCCGGCGGGGGCGTCAAAGGCGGCATGGTCCACGGCGCCACGGACGACTTCGGCTTCAAGGCCGTCGAGAATCGCGTCCATGTCCACGACCTGCACGCGACCGTGCTCCATCTCCTCGGACTCGATCACGAGCGCCTCACCTACCGGCACAGCGGTCGCGACTTCCGCCTGACGGACGTGCACGGGCGCATCGTGCGCGAGTTGCTCGCCTGAACCGTTCCGCACGCCAGCCGCGCGAGGCGCACGCATCGCGTGCGCCACGCCGAGGAAAGGAATTAGAGCCCTCGTCGCGCGCTCCCGGACGCACGGAGCGTCCATGCCCGCCCACGAGCAAGTCGGGTGGGGCCGGTCGACGTGGCATTGCACTCCGTGCATTTCCACGTTCAGAGTCATCGGAATCCAGCGCCTCCCCCTCTCCGCATGCACCCCGACCACGCCCCCCGACTCCTCACCAAGCCGCCCGTCGCCGCAGGGTCCTTGGCCTTCGCCGCCGTCCACTTGGATCATCCGCACATCTACGATCAGTGCCGGGGCTTGATCGGCGCGGGAGCCGACTTGGTCTGGGTCTACGACCCGCAGCCGGAACGCGTGGAAGCGTTTCGCAAGGTCTTCCCGCAGGTGCGCGTGGCGCGGAGTCTCGACGAGGTGCTGGCCGATCCGCGGGTGACGTTGGTCACCGCCGCCGCCATACCCTGCGACCGCGGCCCGCTGGGCTGCCGGGTCATGCAGGCGGGGAAGGACTACCTGACCGACAAGCCACCGTTCACCACGTTGGATCAACTTGCCGAGGCGCGGCGCGTCTCCGCGGCCACGGGGCGCAAGTACATGGTCTTCTTCGGCGGCCGCCTCGGCGTCGAATGCGCCGTCCACGCCGAACGTCTCATCCGCGAGGGCGCGATCGGCCGCGTGCTCCAGGTCATCGGTCTCGGGCCGCACCGGATCAAGAAGCCGCAGCGCCCGGCCTGGTTCTTCGAGCGCGCCCGCTACGGCGGCATCCTCTGCGACCTCGGCAGCCACCAGTGCGATCTGTTCCTCGCGTACAGCGGCTCGACCGATGCCGAGGTGCTGCACGCCGCCGTGGGCAATTTCGGCAATCCGGACACGCCAGAGCTCGAGGACTTCGGCGAGGCCAGCCTCCTCGGTTCCTCCGGCGCCACCAATCACCACCGGGTCGACTGGTTCACGCCGGCCGGCCAGAGCACCTGGGGCGACGGTCGGGTGTTCGTCCTCGGCACCCGCGGCACCATCGAGCTGCGCAGTTTCTGCGATGTCGCGCAGAGCCCGCAGGGCGATCTGCTCATCCTCGTCGACGACCAGGGCGAGCACCGCATGTCCTGCGGCGGCAAGGTCGGCCTGCCGTTCTACGGCGCCTTCGTGCGCGACTGCATCGCCCGCACGGAGACGGCCATGACGCAGGCGCAGGCCTTCAAGTCGTCCGAGCTGTGCCTGCGCACGCAGGCCGCCGCACGCCGCGTCGACCGCCTGCCGGCGTCGTCCTAGTTGCGGAGTCTCACGCGGTTTTCCACTCCTAGCGGGAGCTCGGCTTCGCCGGCACCGCGGCCTTGACGCGCTTCTGCCAGCGGGAGAATTCGCGCTCCAGGAGGGATTTCGCGCTGTCGTTGTACCACGCGTACCCGACGCGGCGTTCGTGCTCGATCTCCGCCACGGCGTAGTGGATCACCCGGTCGCGCCCGATGAAGATCGGTCGGTTCGTTCCGATTTCATAAAAGCGCGCCCACAGCGGACCCGCCGCCGGATCGCGCCGAAAGACGCGGTCCCGCCCCTTCGGCAGATCCGGCGCATCGACCGTCTCCCACACCGCACCGTCGATGCGCACGGCCTGCAGCCAGGCCACCGCCGCCGTGACGGCGGCGACCACGTCCGCTGAGGGTTTCTCAGCGCGCAGGAGGAAGCGGACGATCCCGACGCTCTCCGCCGAGGCGAGCGACGCCGGTTCGAAGGTTCGAGCCGCCGCCGGCGCGAAGGTGACCTCATCGTGCTGCGCCCCCCACGCGGTCCGCACGCCGTCAGTCACGATCTGGCAGCGCAGGATGCACTCGACCCCGCGTCGCACCGCCTCGGCAGAGCGCGTCCGCAACGCCGGCTCGGTCCACGCGAACGCGCCGCGACCCGCCGCGACGTCGTCCAACACTTCCAGGGTCCGCACCATCGCCTGGTCATTGAAGGTGATCCGACGGTAGTACCCAGAGCGCAGCGGAAAGTACTGCGGCCAACCGCCGTTGACGTACTGCGCGGCCAGCAGGTACGCGATGCCCTTCTCCGCCGCCGCGCGGAAGCGTGGCTCGCCGGTGGCGACGTGGATCGCGGCAAGTGCGCGGATTTCCCCGGTGGTGGCGCCGTTGTCGATCGTCCCCTCCGTCGCATCGCGCTTCGCTAGCTCCGCCTTTTCCGCCGCCGTCAGCGGCCGCGCCATGTCCGTGTTCTTCGGCCACCCTCCGGAGGACAGCTGATACAGGAGCAGATTTTCCGCCAACGCACGTGCCTCCGCGGAGGCGGTCCACGACGGATCCTTCGGCAGGCTGCCTTTCCAAACGAAGGGCGCCGCGGCGAGCGCCGACGACAGCATCAGCACACTCAGATGTAGCGTAACGAGGGCAATCGCAGTCCTCCCACCGACGCGCGCCCTCGTGAGGGTGAAGGCCCCTGCATCCGCAGCTCCGCTTCGGCTCGATGGGCGTGCAGTCGTCATGCCGACAGCGTGGTTCCGAAACGAACGACCGACAACCCTGACCTCCGGGCGCGATGGTCTCTTCGGCTGAACGTTGAATACGTCGCGGCTCGCGCGCTCCCCGCGGGCGCGAGGCGTTCTCCATCGTCAGCGCCCCGTGGACCGCGGGAGCACGGGCGTGCGCTCGAGCGCCAGCAACGCCCGGACGCGTTCGAGACGCGCATCGTCTCCGACCGCATGCAAGAAAGTCCACGCGGCCAACACCCGCCGCCCACGCATGACACGCAGGGCCGCCTCGCGCAGCGGCGGCGGATCGAGCAGTTCGTCTTCGGTGGGTGCGAGCGTTTCGTGGGCGCGCCGCCAAGACCGCGCGGCCTCGCGCACGCGGGCACTCGATGCGTCCGCCGCCCACGCGAGGATCGTGCGCTCGCGTCGCGCCTCCCACCGCGCCAAGGCCCGCACTCGCGCCGCATCCGACGCGGCATCGGCCGCGCCCGACTGCCAGTAAAGCTCTTCCCGCACCGCTTCGCGGTCACCGGGCATGAACAGGGGTTCCCGGGCACTTTCCTCCAGCGCGATGAGGTGCCGCTCAAAACCGGCTTCACTCTCGCCCGCCCCCTCCACCGATCGCGACTCCAACGCCCGCCGCCACGCCGGACGGATCACGTCGGTCCACGCCCTCCGCAACTCGCGCTCCGCGCGCCGCTCCGCCCGGCTGGGCTCGGGCGCCGGCGCCGGCGCCGCACCCAGCGCTTCCAAGTCCGCGAAGCGTCCGCGGACCAGCGTCTCCGCAATCTCCGGAAATTCCTCCGCCAAGCCCTGCGCCCAGCCGCGATAGCGCCCTTCCCGACGCCGCAGCTCCGGATCATCGCTCGCCACGCTCGCCCCATCCGCCACCGCACGAAACCGCCGCAGCGCCTCCGCCGCACCGGGAGCCAGCTCCGCCGACCCAAGCGTCGTCTCAATCATCCGCGCCTGCGCCTCCAGGAAAGCCTCGGCGGTGCCGTGCGGCTGATCGATCGTGACGTTCACTTCCATCGCCGCATCGAACGCCTCCGCCAGCGTGTCCCGCGGGAGCTCGCGCCGCGCCCCCGTCACCAGATCGATGCCGAGCAGCGCCTCGGGCAGGAAACGCTCCGAGCCCACCCACGTCCGCGAGTCCAAGTAAGCGACGCACCCGGCCGCCGGGTCCGCCGCAGTGGTCGCAGTGAAGCCGGCGATGCGCGGAGGCGGCGGTGCCGCGAGCGCGAGCGGCGCGCCGCCCGACCGCAGCCACGCCGGCTCCGGCCGCGCGGTCTCCTCCTCGCCGAGGAAGTGAAAGCCCCCGCTGTGGCAGCAGGTGATGCAGAAAACGACGCGACCGCGGCCCAGTCCGCCCGCCATGACTTCCCGCAGTTCCCGCACCCCGAGCACCTGCTCGAGATTCGTCAGCCAGCCGCGCGGCGTCAGCGGAGCCGGCTCCAGTTGCCAGAGCACGATCCGGCTCTCGCGGGGCTCCCGCTCCGACAACTCGCCGTGGTCGCCGACAAAGAGAAAGAGCGTGCCACCGTCCGCGACCCGCGGAAGGATTTCCCGCCGCAGGGCATGCAGGATCTCAGAACGCGTCGCCGGGCGATTACCCTCCAATTCGCCGGGCAGCCACGACTCCAAGAGCTCTCCGTCCTCCTCGATCTGCCGTCGCGTATCCGCCAGCCGCACCGGCTTTCCCGGCACGTTGCCGGCGCCAAAGAAGGTCCACACCGCCTCCGCCGGCACGTGCTGCCGCAGCCACCGGTTCAACGCCTGTGCCTGCAGGTACTGCGAGTAGTTGTTGGTCGCCGGGGTCCCGCCGCCCGACAGCACCACCCACGCATCTTGCGGCGCGGCCACCGCCGCGTTCACGCCAAGCACGCAGGCCGCCAGCAACGCCGCCCGCAGCCAACGCATCGCGCCCGCCACCCAGCGGCCCGACCGCACCCGGACACTCCGTCGTCGGCCAAACCGCGCTGCGCCCGAAGCCGCAATCACGCCGGCGGCGCCCCAGCCCCCCCGACGTCCCGATCGCGCCACGTGCCGCCGGTCCGATGCCGGGCACCGCGCGGGCCCACACCGATCCCCGAGCCCAGTAGCGGGCGCACGTTCCGCGAGAAGACCGAAAGCCGAGGACTCCATCACCGGCCCAGCCTGACCACCCGCCCCGCGCTGCCAAGTCGTCACCCGCACACCACGGGACCATTTCCCTCCGATTCAGGACCAGTTGGCACGCTGACTGCTCCCCTCCGCCCGACCCGCTGCAAGTGGGTCTATGGGGTTAGACAGACAAATAGGGCCGGTCGCTTAGGGGTAGGCGACCGGCCTTCCTCGTTTTCAGGCTCGCCCGGTCAACGTTCACGTCACGCGGCTTGCCGGCGGGGGTGGAGTTGCGCTCAAGTGTCGGGCCCGACGGACCGCGTCCGAAGGACCTCGCACCCGTCCGGG
>JACCDG011380874.1_pt1 | contig 12021 bp, 17 predicted proteins | sample 7442471 | NCBI WGS metagenome assembly JACCDG01 (sample SAMN15323444, study PRJNA562643) | freshwater metagenome | isolation source: river surface water | place: USA:Blue River Watershed | collected 2017-08-17
AAGCGGACTTGTTCACGATAGGATTTTAGTTTATCTCTCTGGAACCCTACAATATAAGTAATCCGGGCGTCTGGAAAATATTTACGAAGAATTGCTATTTGCAAATCAATCAGTTTGGAATCATTAATTTGGATTAAGGATTTAGGAACATTTTGGTTTTGTTTATGCCCAAATCCTGCTGCCGGTATAATTATGTTTAATGCTGGCATATTTTTTATCGTAAGATTTAAATAGAGGAATTGGTATATGGGATAACAAGTTATTCTGGCAAGTTTTAACAAACAAATCCGCATTGTATCCTGTAGCTAGAGTCTCATCAAAGGCTTCGCCGGAAAACAGGTGGGCCTGGCAGGCAAAGTTATCGGGAACTAGCATTGTTAGGACATCGTCCCGTTCAAACGATTTAAGTAGGGAAGTCTCACCATTAAATTCAAAGTCGGAATATACAATACCTACAGCCGGATTATACTTCAATGTAGCAACGGCGATTTCGGCAAAATTCCCCAATATCATGGCCCGCTGGCTAAAAATGTAGAATTGAGTATCCTGCTTGGTAGAATTAATAGCGTAGTTAAGTAATATCGGGATATTTCGTTTCTTTTTGAATTTAATCCCTACTATTGATACTTTCTCTATTTTATTAAATACTATCTTTTCGGGTTCGTCGGTGCCAAGATTATCTTGGATTTGAGTAGCCTTAATGGTTTCACAAATTACATTAAAACTGCCGTCTTTGCTGGCATTATCTACAACCACTAATCTAAACTCTTCATTAACAGAGCCAATAAAACTTTCTACGGATTTGGCGATAGTCGCAGAGTCTTCATTACAAATTATGACCGCCGTTAATGACACAGTTTTAGACATAATCGGATAAATCCTTGATTAAATTTTGTTGGTCTTTAATACGGGCGATATACTCCAGTTTTGCAGCAATATCAGAAATAATCAACCCTTCGTGAACTTCATCGGGATGATAGCCACGCACCAACTGAACAATCTTGTTATTAATTACGAGTCCTTGGTTATCTTTAGCACGAAGCATTTGAAATTCGTCTAATTTAACATTATAGGCGTAGTCAATCTTTTCGATAAAGTTATTTTGAATATTGAACGGAAATTTAAACAAGGCTAAATAAGTCCCAGAAAATTTGCCCAAACATTCATTAAAATGGAAATGAATTGGTTTATTTTCAGTTAAGCTAGTATGAACAGTATATTGAATTCCTGTGGTAGCTAAAACATCTTCCGCGATATCGACAATGCCTTTATGTTGTGGTTTGGCGTGAGTATTTAAGATATGTACTTCAAAAGGTTTTAGGGTTTGGTTAGCCACTTGCTTTAATTGTTCTGTAAAGCAAAAATCGCCATTAAGCAATGGCACATCACACCATAATACAAGGCTAAGCCTAAGAGTGATTTCTTTTTTTACTTGGGCTAAACGCTCATCGTAGGTTTGATATACTTTCGCCCAAGGGTCATCTTTGTGCCTACAAGCATTACAAAGCCTCTCAATGACAAAACTATCATGGGATTCATTCTTGGCAAGTACGCCTTGGTTACACCACCGTTCTAGCCGGTTCATCTGGCAACCAACCTGATTATCTTCCTGGTCATACGAGGCGAACACGCAATCTTTACATACAGTTTTGACGGGACGATTAGCGATTGACATTATTGTAGCTCCGGTCGCTGAATGATTAAAGTGAAGGTTCCGTTATCATTATAGTTTCGTCGAATACACTTGGCCCCTCTATCCTTTAAAAAGGCCACAAGTTCATTTAAAGTTTGACTGCTTTTCTTAAAGTCCCAGGGCTTAACCTGTTGGCCGAAAATAGCGTCGTTAAACGCCGACAGGGGAATATCGCCTAAAAGCATCTTCTGAGAAAGTTCTTCTATGTCGAAATCCACCAGTACCAGAGTCCCGCCATATTTTAATTTACGAAGCCAGTTATCTAAAATAGAGGGTATAATATTTTGCCCGAAATAACTTAAAAGGCCATTACAGATAAGTTCGGAAACCTCGCCGTCGAAGGCTACGCCCGTTAAATCGGTTAAATCATGGCAAATACGGGCATCAGTGCCATTAGCTAAAGGGTCCACATTAACGGCGTCACTTAGAATGCCGTGGGGGTTATCAATTAAAAGGTTAATCTTCATATTAATATAATTTCCCTATTTAAATCTAAATGTTAGGGTTATACTGAACGATATGGATTTTAGAGTTTTCCAAAATAGCCATGCCATAGTTAATCATTGCCATATATTCATTAGTAACTGGATTCAAAATAACTTCAATGTCTTCACGAATAGGCATAACGCAAGGATTACAATAAACCCCCATTTTCTGGCGAGTATCCAAACCAACTAAATAGTGACCTTTTTCAATAATTCCATTACTAATCTCGACAAATTTCGTACAACCTAAAGATGTTAGCTTGATAAGGGCCTGATTATAACCATCAGATTCTTCGGAATTATACTGGCAATAATTATGGTCTTGAGCAGCCGATTCAAGTAGTTTTAATGCTGTTCTGTTTAAATCTTCTACCAATTTAGCTGTTGCTTCTAATTTAGTTGTTCCGGTCTTGCATCCAGGGAAGCATTGAATCCTAATCCAATCCTCAGCAGCCTCAGATTTTGGGGTTTTATCCTTTGGTAATACATGGACCAGATATTTCTTTTTAGGTTTGGTACTTAAAAGGTCAAGTGGATAGTCAGCTTCTTCATTGCTGAAATTTGTCATTTCGAATAAACCTAGGGGAAATTCTACTTTTTCTAAAGTCCTATTAATTAACTCACGATTCATAATATAACCTTCCTTATTTTAATTTAACAGTCCTGGCAAATATCTCGTTCCAATTATTAACGAACGTAGTTAGCGAAAACTTCTCTTGGATGGTCTTACGGGCATTACTTCCAAGTCTATCACATTCAGCACGATTCTGCAAGAGGTAGGAGCAATATTTACGGCTCTCGACTGCGTCTCGTGCCAAAAAGCCATTAACATTATGCTCGATTACATCCGGTATCCCGCACGTTGGAAAGGCCACTACCGGCAAGCCACAAGCCATAGCTTCCAGAAGTGACATCGGAATAGGACTAGCTACGCTGGTATTCAAGAAAACAGCCGACCTTTGGTAATACGAAACAAGTTCCTCTACAGTTTTAGATTCTTCGGACATTCCGGCGTTTCGGCCGACTAACTTAAAAGGTAGTCCATTAACAATTTGTTGCCAGGCGTCAAAACCTAGTAGATGCCCTCTGTTGCGAAAATCGTTGCATACGCTGAGCAACCCAAATTCTTTTTTAATTTCGCCAGGCTTGAATAATTCTGTGTCAACGCCGTGGTTTAGAATTTTAGCTCCATCCTCGTAGCTCCAACCCCATTGTTTCATTGAATATTCAGAAATGAATAAGTTTACATCAGCAACCATCTGTCTAGCAGCGAAAACTTGCTGTCTCGGCAAATGTTCTGCCGTCGTGTGTTCAATACTTATTAAGGGAATTCCTAGCCTGTCGGCCAAAGGCTTTAACGTCTGAAAGCAACCGAATTTATGCCCCGATAAAGCTAGGTCAAAGTCTACCCATGGCGGCAGCTGTTCTAGTGGGGGCTTTCTAATATCGAGGATATGGTAGTTAGGTGGAACCGGGGCGAACGTCCTTTCCCACACTTTTAGTCCTGGGATTTGTATAGAATAAAAAGAATGATTTGTTCTAGCGAGGTACGAGCTATACCTTTCGTGAACGTCTGTACAGATAATATTGAGTTTATCGCCTCTATGGCAACTTCGGAGGATATTTTTAATTTGGTTGTTCAATCGCCACCTGGCTAATTAAAGTAGAGAAGTTATATTAACGGTGAAAGTAAATGGCTGATAACATCTACAGTCCATCCATTACTGATTAGTTTTTTAGCTTTATTATCCGATACGCCTTTTGTATAATCTTTTGGAATAGTTTGAAGGCTTTCAGTTTCGTTCCTAGTTAAATTACGGTATCCATTTTCTACTTTTACCCACATATTCCCATTATTAACATTAGTTCTAAGTGTTGTGCTTTTATTGAAAATTTCTTTTTTATTATAAGGGTCACAATATTTTGGTAATGTCAGTGGTACTCTTAAATGCCAGTTTTTTGGTATTAAATAGTCAGATATATCAGTGATTATATTATCTAGGTAAATTCCAGCATCAGTCGGCATTCTTATTAAAGGAATGTTTGTCCAATATAATCTTAATCTATTTTGGGCCGACACTAAAGCGGAGTTGATAGGTATTGGGACTACTCCTAAATATTTGCTGATAATATCTTGAAATTCCTGCTTCATCTTGACATTTTCTAACAAAAAGTATTTAGGCTTGCAGTCCTCTAAAATCCTCACAAACTCAAAAAATAACTTACTCCTATCGTCGGAAAAATTAAGTTGTTTACCAGCTTGAGAGAACCCTTGGCAAGGACTACCACCCATTAGAATATCAATAGCCGGAAGTTTGTCAACTTCAAGTCTTCTCACATCTCCTAATTGTATTGTAGTAGAATAGTTATCTTGTGTCACCTTAATAGCATCCTTATCAATTTCCGAAGAAAAATAAGATTCTACAGGAATCCCGGCTCTATTCAACGCTATCTGACCACAACTAATTCCGTCAAACAAACTTAATACATTCATGGGCTAGATTAACTCCGATTCTTCAATACTAAAGTCATATTCGCTAGAATAATGTTCTGGCTCTTTAATATCGGAAATTTTAGGGCGGTTCTCAACGATGCGAATTAAGTCTTCTTGGGGAATATCAACATCAAATTTCTTAGTTCGGCGAGTGTATTTCGTGTAATAAAACCCGTAATCTTCAGGGTCCGCATACATACCAGTACAATTAGTGTGGGTTTCAATTAAACTTGGGAACTTTGCCTTCAAATACTTAGCTTCCATCTGCCCCAAGTATTCCCTGATGTTTTGAAAGGTTGGAATAGGAAAGGTTCCGTTGCTTGGAGTACACCACGGACTTAAAGCCTCATAGTAATAATTCCCTACTTTATTTTCTAAATCTTTAACTTGCTCTGAGTATTGCTTGTTTTCCTCAAGAATTCCGCTCAACTTTAATTGAATTCGTTCTTTTGAAGTGGACGTGGCTACACTAACCGAAACCCCGTCATATCCGACTTGCTTCCGCAAAGTATAGATTTTGCTCATTATAAAATTTTCCTGTAGGCTAATGCCTATTAAGTCCTAGAATGGTATGTCTTTATCCGGCTCAATTCCTTGCTCAATCAAAGAGGCTTTATAGTCGTTTTCAATATCTTCTAAGGCTTCACAGCATGTTTGGCATGGGTTCTCTACGGTAATCTTACCACAGAATTCGCATAACAGAGTCCAATCAGACTTTTTCCAGCAATGTTTGGTACAGGCAGCACCACACTTACAGCGACAAGCCATTATAATTCCTCAACTTCCTGGATTTGAAGCCCGTTAGGAAAACTATAATAATCAGCCGGTTCTTTATATTCTGGATATTTAGGGCAATCCTGCATAAGTTCATCATGGACTTTCCGGCCAACCAATTTAAGTAAATGACAGGTATTACTTTGTCTAACCATCCAGTCTATCAACGTATTTAATATATTAGTTCTTTCAAGTTCCCCAATTTCTCGAATATGATGAGTTGGTTGTTCTTCTCTGAATAAAGGCGATGCCCCAGAAAGACCTATATAGCCAGGAGGATAAATTGTCTTTTCTTCAACCCATAACCCCAATTCGTGATTAGGATTCCATAATTCATTAAAATGTTCGTTTAAATAGGGAACAATAGTGTGGGTAATAAATAAATTCAAATTTTGATAGTAAACAGATTGCTTCGCCTTGTAGTCATTATGAAATTCGTGGTAGATTTTAATTAAGTCTTGCCTACGAGATTCCAACTTTTCCTTATTAAGCGAAACAGATAAAGCCGTATTGTAACCGTCATCATAATCAGAATATGAGAGAATCCACATAACTAATCCTTAACTAATACAGTTTCCCTACTTAACACTCAATCGGCGTGAGCCTAAATCATTTTGTGCGTTTCGATAAAATATCTATAATTTCACGAACTATACCACTTCGTAAAATCTCTGTCAAATTAAAGTGGCCGATTTTCCCCTTATCAATTAAAGGCTTCATCTGGCAAAGGAACTTATAAAAAGGTAATTCTCTACTGGTTAAATTAAGGTCGGTTTGAGTTAAATCGCCCATCAAACACATCCGGCTTTCCTTACCGATGCGAGTTACAATCATAAGCAATTCAGCCCAAGTCAAGTTCTCAGACTCGTCGCAAATAACCATAATCTTTTTGGAAGAAAATCCCCGCATAAATTCCAAAGACATTATCTCAATAATACCTTTAGATAGATAATCCTTATAAGTCTTTTCCCCAAGACAATCGCTTAAATAATCCAACATCTGGAAGACATAAGGCATCATCTTCATATTGGCATCGCCTGGCAAAAACCCTCCTGTCTTGCCTCCAACGCCAACCATCGGCCTGGTAATAATAACCTTCTCTATTTTACCTTCCAGGAGTAATCTAGCCGCCATAGCACAAACAGCGAGCGATTTTCCCGTTCCGGCGACACCAGTAACTAAATTTAATTGACCTTTTTCAATAGCTTGGCAAAGTTGTTCTTGCTTAGTATTTGCCGGTTTAAACTGAAATCTTTTCTCTGTATCTGTGTCACGCAAACTCTTCCAGCTAATATCAGGTTCAGAGTTTTCGCCTGTCCCTGGCTTGTATTGTACTGGATATGTTTTAAGAGGTTTTTTGTTGTGTCGTGCCATAAAGTGTTTCTTTAATGAGTTGGCCAATCGCCCCGTAGGAGAAACGGCTTAGGTTTAGTTCTAGCACATTAATAAATACCCCTAATGAGTTTTCTCGTGATGCTTTAAAATACTTTGGTATTTAATTTTCTTCCTTTCTAAAAAGAATCCTGGGGTTGAATAAATAAAAGAACCTATTTCAGATATAATTTTATACCTCTGTGTTGATATACAATAACAATTAACACCCTTCATTTTATAAAGATGTAGGCCAGGGAATAAATTAGAAAATTGTTCCATAAATTCACTAGAAGAACAAGTTATTGCAAATTTAAAGGGGGCTTTAAGATGAGGGTAAAACCCAAAACATCCATCTCCATCAATAAATCCCCTTAAAAACGAAGGTAGATATTCTTGAGAAATTTTATTCGGTATTTTCTCTAAACCTGTTTTTCGGGGAACAATATCGTATGAAGATAAAGATTGTAATATTTTTTTAGAACTTATTCTTAATCTACAAGTTTTAGACCCAGGCAAGAAAGATTTTTTGCCGGATTCATAAAAAGTTATCAGTTTTTTGGGGCATATTTCGTTTTGAATGAATTCCAAAACATTTAAATCATTTATGGATAACCCATATTCTAAATTATAAGCATGGTTTCCGCTTGTGACGCAACCATCAGCCATAGTAAAACCTAAAATCCACGCTGAGTTATGAGTTAAATTTTCGAAATAAGAATCATTAACATCATTATTTTTATGGCCTTTTAATATTTCAAACCCCGCCAGTTTTAAAATATCAGAAGCGTTTTGCGGGCATACTCCGACTATTTTGCAAATATTTTGAATTGTAAGATTTTGTTTATATAGCTCAATCACTTGAACTTTTTTGTCGTTTGATGTAATTCTCATATATAAGAATACACCATTTCAACAACCACTACTCATTTAAAGCTGATTTAATTTTTCCCCCTATTTGGTTAAACGAAAATTGTTCAAGTAATTCTAAATTAATTTTAGACTGATGGTTTTTATAGGCGTCTAACTTTAATTTTGCAATAAAATCTAGTAAATCTATTTGACTCCACAATTGTTTGGAGTTGTAAAGACCTGGGATACTGTCATCGACGCCATAAACATAATTCTCCCTAACCTTAATATAATTTGTTTCATTGGTTCGATAATCTAAATAGCCGGTTGAATATGGGACAATTGTTGTCTTACCCATCGCAGAAGCAGTAAACGCCGGGATAGAGAAGGCTTCTCCATAGCTGGTTTGAACAAAGGTATCGGCCTCTTGGTGTAATTGCATAATTTTTTCTTCAGACCAATAATCCGTGATAATAATTTCTTCCTTGTATTTTGATTCTTGTGAATATATTCCCATACCCCTCTTAACAGTAGCAATAAAATCTCTTATTCTATTGCTTGCTTCATTAGGTGACAAGCCCGGAATAGACGTTTTTATAATAAGCGAAGTTTTTTTGTTTTCTAAAAACGCTAAATTATATCCTTTAATTAAATCAGAGTAATTTTTTCTTTTAACAAATTCTCCGATGGTATAATATATTTTATTTCCAGTTTCTTCTTTTAGTTTAAAGGCTACCCCTCTGTTATTCGAATTGCTATAAGAATAGTTAAATTTACTGATATTAAATGCGTGAGGAATTATTCTTTTCTTAATCTTTATTTCTTCGTAATCCATAAAATTAGATATCAGCCAAATCTCATCCATTAAATTAATTTTATTGACCCATCCGGTATTTTGCAAACCTTTAGTCTCATAAGCAAAAAGACCTATATTTTTCTTAAAAAAACCATCATATCGAAAATAGGGCGGTAAACTGTGCGTAATACAGATATCGCAGCCCTTGGTATCCTTATCAAGCAATGCCTGAACACGTTCGTCAACCAGTTTATTGCGGTTATTAAAGGCAATGTTGCGGCAAACTACATCAAGGCCAGCTTCCGCCATCGCTAAAACGTAATTAGTCGCGGCTACCGAATAGCCTGTGCCATCACGAAAGTTGGAAATGTATAGAATCTTCATAGGTAAAATAAAGAAATTATATTAATTGAGAAGTGTTTGAAGTTGACTTTCAGCTACTATTCCTATATCTTTCTGCAAAACTCTTTTGGCTAAAGCGGCGATGGAAGAATCTAGTATTTCCCACTGTTCATTAGTTAAATGAAACTTAATAGGGAAACCATTTATTCTATTTTCCGCAATATACGTCGTACCGTAATGGTCTTCAACTAAAATTTGGACATCCTTGTTTTTATGTTTTAAGTGAACCTTATAGCCGTCAATCCTGGTAAAATCCCAATCGTTAGATTTAACTAGTTCAATTAAATTATTGAAGGCGGTTTCTGTCCTATCCATAAATATACTTTCTCTATTTAACCTTACGGTAATAACCTTGTTCGTTCAAAATATCTTCCGAGATGTTAACCTTACCTTCCAGGCCCCAATAAAAAATAAGGTCTAAATCGGTTCCGCCACTATTAAGCATGGCGTCTAAGTGTTTATCGTTAACCCCGAAATAATTAGTGGAGTTATCTTCTTTATTAATTATTCTAACTAGATGTAAATTCAAACCACCCATATTCATTATAATACTCTCTACTTAACCTGTAATTGGCCGAAATTAATACGTTTAGCTTCCTCGTTGTTATAATCGTGAACCCATTGCATCAACTCGTTAACCACATTATCCCGGACGCACGGAATAGTTTGCCTCATTAGGGTTTCTGGAGTAATTTGCCCTAAAGCCAAGTCCTTCATAATCTTATGTTTAAGGTAAAATTGCGGCGGGCCTTTTCCTTCAAAAATAGTCCGATGGGCATAATCAACGAAATTGGCGTCATTAAGCCTAGCGGCAATATTTGGATTAAAGGTGGGTTTTATGTAATCTGGCCCCGAATTCCATGGAGCCTTTTCCTTTGAATCTTTAATAAGGCTCGCCCACTTCGCTGCCGTTTTATCCCAACTAAAGGCTTTCATCGCATTCAACCGATGATTATAGCCAATCCTAGCACGATAAGCGGAAGGAAGCAACAATAAATCCAACAGTTTTTTGTTAAGGTCATCCTCATCGGGAACGGCGAACATTCGACCGTCTTCGACCACTGACGATAGCTCCGCAACCTTAATTGGTAAAGCCCCGATAAGATTGACAGTATCCTTCATTCCAGCGTAGTCAACGGTTAAAATAGGGAGTCCAGCAGCGGCAGCATCAACTTGAGGCATCCCGAAACCTTCGGCGTTGGCATATTGAACGTATACGTCCATACAGTTATAGATTAAATTAAATGTTTGGTCCGGGCACCCGTCCCCAGATTTAATAATCTTAGCGGTACGCTGTCCGCATCGGTCACAAATCCCTTTACTTTCACGAAATAAGGACGGAAAAGTATATTTACATTGTTCGCAACCATAGGTAAAATAGACTTTATTAGATAGTCCAAACTGTTTTAATAAAGTAGGGATATCCCATCCAAGTCCCGGCCAATCCGTATGCAAATACAGAAATAATCTATCTTTAATGATTTTGGGGGCTTCTGCAAGTAGTTTAACAAAAGCATTCATTAGTTCCGGAAATCGCTTACGAACTTGGTTGCGACCTACGAACCCGACTATTAAACTATCTTCAGGGATTCCGAAACTTCGCTTAACATCCAATTTCGGCAGGGGCTTGAAGTCCTCGTAATTGCCTCCAGGCGGGGCCGTACCGACTAGATTGATTTTGCCATTGCCAGCTTCGCGAAGAACCTCTTGACCCCATTCTGTGTAGGTTAAACAGCCGTCCAGATAACGTAGCCCATCTAACCATTTAGTCATTTGGGGGGTAGCGTCTACCGTGGTCATCCAATACAAATTGTAAAAACGCCGATAATGACTTAATAGAGTAAACTCGTCATACCAATAGTCACGGAATAGCCCGCATATATCAGGGCGGTAGTCTAAACAAACTGGCTGAAACTTCCAACTACCAAATTCGTTATGGGGGTTTTCACTATAAGCCTTAATTTCGGCTTGATTATGAGGATGAGGCATATTAGGATAAGTACGCCACGGGTTGCTCATACCTTCCGGCTGAAGTGGATTCAGATAACAGGCTAACTCGGCAACCTCGCAAATATCACCATAATTCCGGTGTAGCCTCGACAGGACATTTTTGGCATAAACCCCATAACCACTGGTAAGATGAGATGACTCCGTCACAAATAAAACTTTCTTGGGTTTGCCAACAGCCATACTATTCCCTATTTAATGAATACCGAAAGCCCAAACTGTTTATAAACTTGTCCGAACCTATCAAAATCGTGCCAGGCTTCTTCAAACTTATCCCAACGAAGGCGGCTAGGCCCACTAATTGAATCCTGATAATAGACATAACCGTAATGAACGCCGGAAACTACAATATAATGACCGGCACCATGCAGGGTAGCCAAAACAATAACAGGTCGCTCTAGCTTAGTTTGATGATACAGGTCTTGAGAAACCATGTCGCCAGAAAGGACTTTGAAACCAGATTGGCGAATTTGGGCCTCAAGTGTCCTAGGGTCCGTCCCATTAATTCCATTAGTCCCAAGTAGATTAAGATAAAATTTCTTGGGCTTGCTAACACCCCAATATTCAAAAACAGACTGAGTAGCAGCGGCACCGCAATCATAATCGGTCGATTGTCGAATATCGGGTAGTTCAAGCATGGGTTTTGCTCAATAGCTCAATCGCCGCTTGGCTAAAATTCCAATTTGAATTTGAATGGTTGCGGGGTTTTCTTGTTATCGAAATCTTTAACGAATTTCGCGGCCCGTTTACTTAATTTAGCCTTCTTTAAAATGACTTCCGACGTAGTTAAGAATACGTTTTTCTCTGTAACCTCAACATATTTCCGAGACAAAGGAACCTTTAATTCCCTGGCAATAGCCCTGGCAATAGGACAACGATAGCAATGGTCCCGTTTGCCCAAACGAATATCTTCGGCAGTAACTTCAATCAGCATAGCTGTAATCCTTAAATTGAATTTGAATTAAATTAGCCAAGCGGCGACTGAGCCTTAAAAGGGAATGTCTTCATCGGGATTATTTGTCGGGGGCATTTCTTCAGGAACCGGAACAGTATTGGCGGGTTTCTTCCCTGCGGGTGGCTTTTTGGCGGCGGGAGCAGCAGCTTTAGGGCTATCGCCAGTATCACCATTATTGGTTTTCTCGCCAGT
>JACCDG010385049.1_pt1 | contig 12018 bp, 24 predicted proteins | sample 7442471 | NCBI WGS metagenome assembly JACCDG01 (sample SAMN15323444, study PRJNA562643) | freshwater metagenome | isolation source: river surface water | place: USA:Blue River Watershed | collected 2017-08-17
CGTGAATGTATTAGTCACCGTGAACGATGTAAACCCTATAAATTTAAACCTTACCAGTCATGATTTTTGTAGTGTGGTTGATACGCCTGATAGTAAAATTAGACCTGTCCAACTCAGGTATACCAATCGTGAACATCTCTCATATTGCACTACCGATAATCGGGTAATAGTAGCCAAGGTGCGAAGGGTGCTCACGCTGCTTCAGAGATGGGATTTGTACACTTATATGCGTATATGTCCGACTGATAAAAGCCACATGAATCGCATATGGCAGGCGATACATAAGTTTATGTATTAGAGTACTAAAAAACTGAATCTTTTTTGCCAGCAATGCACCATGCCGGCGCTAACAGCTGTAGTCACAAAGAATTGGATATTCTTCATATTTGGCGATTTATTTATTATTCCATGCCCATTGGGCTATCATGTTATCGACAATGTCAGTCTTGGCGTAAGGCATCCGAGGGATACTATATTTACAGTTCACGATATAGTTACTTATACGGACGCGTATTACAGAGGACTTCGAGAAACATATAGACAACGTTTCTCGACAGCTTTATATTCTGAAGTGCGAGAATTATACCAACCAGGCGTGTATCACCTCGATTGCAATACCATACCACTAGCCGGCGATATGTACAAGTGTCTTGCCGGTGTTCTGTATTGAAAAAACTGAATATTTTTTTACCAACAATGCACCATGTCTGAGTTCACAGTCATAATTACACCACGGTGGATAATTTACGCAGTCGGCGACATAATGGCCATTCCATACGTCATGGGCATTCATGACATATTTACTGGGGCTTTGATTAAAGATGATGATGACGATAAGCCTTATCACATTGGAGCTTGGCATTTGAACCAACTTTCTGGCGCATTTCAAATGAGGAGCAAACTATATATAGAACATGGTTGCCGATGGGCAAGAGAATTTTATGAAAGTATACGAGAGTGGCCGTGCGGTATCTACCGATATGCTGACTTTAAGCCGGGCAATATGCAGGATGCGCTAGTGAAATGCGCATGGGAAAGCGTAAGCGATGATATCAATAACATGTTGTACTGAACTTTTTTATGAAAAACTGAATTTCTACGGCCATTATGTTGCAATTGCGCAATGATTGATGGATTCACGGCTGTGGTTAATCAACATGTATTCTTCATGTTAGGTGATATTTTTGTGTTGCCATACACGTACGTGGGAACGTCAATTGCTTGTAATATGCCAGCTCAGATTAATACACCATCTTGGCGTAACAAAGTCATTGTTACAGTGTATACAGTGTTAATGATGACGAAAAGATATCGCTATTATATTCGACCGAGCATACAGGGTGACGCAATATGCTATATCTATACAAAACACAGTTATGAAAACATATTGTATGACTACGCTACTAAAAAAGACCTGTCCTTGGTCAGTGCGAGTTGCGCACGAGTGTGGCAACTCGCATATGATGATATTCTTAGCGAGTTGTATTAAAAATTGAAAAAACTATGATTCAATCGTGGCAGAATGAGCATAATCATAACCTATAATAAGTATGGTATGATAGGCTATGTCATAGTGATGGGTGATTTGATAATGGAGCCTGGTTATGATGATACAGCCATAGGCATTCAACTAGAATGCTACGTTGACGGTCGGGGGATCCGACCAACCATCAGCGATTTTATCACACTCGCGGTACATAACATTCGGATGCATATTGTAGGTGGGTTAGATTATGTTTTTAAAGGTGATAATATTATGGGATTAGATACCGGACTGAGTAAGTTTATACATCGTATCGCCAAACGCGATACTTGTCAGCGAAAGGTCCAAGTTCCGAGCTATATCGTCGACTTACTGATGGAGGCGATATATTAAAAAACTGATTTTTTGGTTTCCTAAACACTTGACAAATGGCTATAATTGTCTCAGCCGAGGGTGTGTATTTGACAACTGGCGATTTACTTATGATGCCTATTTGTAATTCGCACTCAATAATAATCTCTGCGCTGGCAGGACCACACTCATACTCACCCTCTGGTGGTGTGCAATTTCCAGCAGCTGTATGTCATATAGTACGGACACGTATCGAGGAGTTTGATACAAGAATATGGTGCGGTCGTATTGTCGAATCGCGCGTTGAATGGCGAAAGGGTGATTTAAAGCTAGGTCGTGCGCGAATAAGCGCACACCCTAATGCCAATGTAGTGCCGCTGACTGATGGGCTGCGGCGAGCACTGGATGCGCTGTTACAGCATATCTATTAGTTTTTCGGCGCCGAAAAACTGATTTTCGCGCCTCCAAATGTTAGACCAGGTCCCAAAATGGCACTGATTGCATCGTCCGATTTTGTGTTTGTATCAACTGGCGATCTGATTATATTTCCGATAAATTATCGGATACGGTTCTCAACAATGATAAATATTATGCACTCGCAATATCGTGCTATACAAACACCCACGGCTATCGTCCCCGTCGTGCAGATAAATCATATCCTGTATGACATCAATCGATGGGTTAGTCATGAGATTAAATCTGACTTTAGATGGTCTGATGGCGAATTTGCAATGTTTCGCAGAATGATAGATAAAACACGCAAAATGATAGATAAAACACGCAAATGCATACTACCACTTCCTGACTCACTCCAGCAAATGCTGGACTCATTTATGGCTGACATATATTGATTTTTTGACCACGTATCCTAAAAAATTGAATCTAAAACCGGTCAGACTGTGCATTATGTTCCCGGTATTACTCACCAGGCTACGAGCTAATACCTTAATGCGGCTTGTACATCCTGACTTCATCGCACATGATTTTCCTGGGCGTCTTAGTATTTCAGTACATCACTTAATGGATCCAACTGATATGTATAAGAGACGTATAATTGTCGCACCTACTGACTTACCTGAATTCTTAACGGGTACTCACCATATACTAGTATACTGTGATTATCGTGTATTACGATCTTGTACCATCAATGACCTAACGTGCGAGTGTTATGAGAGATGTCCCGCTGGTGTCAGCATCAGTAAATGGATAGTCGCAACAGGCGTAGATGATGAACTATTATACAAATTATGTGAGGCTATCAATGATGAACTGTTTTTTGCCCATAAAAATTGAATAGTCGATAGTTTATGTGTAATCCGACATGAAATTGTTGGCTAGATCATCTGCGATCAACAATCATGTCTTTACTAGACTAGTGCATCCGGATTTTATCCTACATGATTTGCATGGTGACATATCGATTTCATCGCATCATTTGATACAAAATAATAATCTTCATGTGGTTGTTACAGCTGATGATATGATCGATTGTTTAGTTGGTAGGCGCAATTCATTTATTAAATGCTATTGTGAAAGTGAATTAATGATGGAGAATATTAAAGTTGGATCAAAAGATTGTTATTATGGTTGTAAAGGTACTAGTGGTACGTGGACAGTCGTCACAGGTGCGGATGAGCTAATATACAAGCTATGTGAAGCTATCAACAATGAACTATTTTTTGACCATAAAAAATTGAATAAACTGACGTATTGAGTGTGACTCAGCATGAGCTTGCTAACCAGATCACCTGAGATCGGCATTCAGGTCTTTACTAGACTAGTACATCCGGATTTTATCATACATGGACCGAATATCAGTCCATTGATTTCGACGCATCATTTGGTAATAGATTGTACGGTACAACGTATCAGACGCCATATGATCGTCACATCTAACGATATGATTGGTTGTTTAGTCGGTACGCGCGGTGCGCTTAATGGTTGTTTTGGCACAAGTAAATTAATAGATGAGACTATTAAGACATTAACGGAAGCTTGCTACAGTATATGTGAATGTAAAGTAGCCAGCTATGAGTGGACAGTCGTCACAGGTGCGGATGAGCTAATATACAAGCTATGTGAAGCTATCAACAATGAACTGTTTTTTTGACCATAAAAATTGAAAAGGCGAAGTGATGTATGTCTCCGATCACCATAACGCCAATGATAATAGCCAGACAATACATGGGCAGTCATGTCAGAATTGTGTACTCAGACTTTATCATACACAATTTACACTATGCGCCGACTATATCAGTACAACATGTTTTATCCCTATCAAGCGGGCTATCATCACGGGTGAACACCATAAGTGCTAGCATGATTGAATTCCTAATGAAAGCGCGCTATAATTTCGATACAACGTGTACCAGCGCGCGTGTGATGTTAGACTCAGATAGGATCAAAATCTTAGCATACCAATGCTTTATAAGATGCAAGGATGTTGGACATGATTGGACAATTATACGCGAAATCGATTCCATGTTGTATAAACTATGCGAATTCATCAATGATGAACTGTTTTTTTGACCATAAAAATTGAATTGGCGATGTGTTATGTCAGTCATCATGAAACCAGTACTAATGGCGAGAAAGACACTCCATGGTAATGGTATTTATACTAAAATCGTATACCCTGATTTTATTATACGTTATTCACAATCTTTGCCTTTTATCTCACTAAATCATAATATGGTCGTATGGAATTCAACGTATCAATTCCATCAAACTGTGTTAGTTACAGCTGTAAATACCATCGAATCTTTCGTCGGGACTGATTACGGTCTTGTCAATTCTCGTATGCCCGAAGTAGCGCTGACGACTAAACTCATCTATCGTTTAGCAAACGCGTGCTATAATAAGTGTATAGCCGTTGGAACAAATTGGACTATAGTTGACGACACATGGGAGGCAGATAAGTTACTGTGGCAGCTGTTCGAGGCGATTAACGATGAACTGTTTTTTGCGACTGGTTGTAGAAATCTGCGCTAAAATTGAATTTCTGTTTTTAAGTTAAACCATGCACAGTGGATTCACAGCTATATTTAATGGGGACCAAACGGTCTTTATTATGGGAGACATTTTAGTGATTGGTGCAATAGGCGGCAGATTATCAGTCGTCGCTGTTGTAACTATAGCTAAGTACAATACTGGTGTTTTTAATATACTGGTATTATGTCGTCAGCTACAGTTTATAATAATGAAATGGAGGTTAGTATCAGCGGGAGGAATGGAGGTGACCCAAGGGATACGCGAATTGGACAAATATCTCAATTGTATAGAGTATGTTTATAATCGTGACTTTCGCATACAGTCAATGAGTGCTCTGGCCCAGCCGATATGGCAGCGTGCATATGATGATATTATCAGTGTCTTGTACTAAAAAAACTGATTTTTATCGCACGACATCACACTCAGTCATAAATGGCTATGATTGTTTCATCCATGCGCGTGTATGTGACAACTAGCGATTTAGTTATCCTCCCGTTTTCGAGTGAGGCCGCTTTCTCAACAACTACACGCATTGATTGCCCTGATACTAATCCTATACTAATTCCAGCCGCCGTATATAACATGCCACTGTCGTATGTTAAGGAATCAAATACAAGGTTCTGGAATGGTCATATCAACGCTATGGACTTCACATGGAGTATGGGAGAATTCCGCTACTGTCGCAATTTGATCTCTAAAGCTCCTAAATCAGCCTGCTTGATACCATTAACTGATCATTTACAGCAAATGTTAGACTCATTTATAGCTAACATATATTGATTTTTTGACACGTCGGCCTAAAAAATTGAATCTAAAATCACGATATGTGATCATGCGGCCGATACCGACCCTATCCGGCGATCAATTTCAATATAAATCATGTTATACGATCATGCGGCCAACATTGATCGCTAGAAATGAATACGGTACGATCTACATTAGAGTTGTACACCTAGACTATGTCTTACGCGACATAACACGCCCTAGTATTTCAGTGCAACATCAGTTGACGCACAATTATCACACGGATGTGCTAGTTCCAGCCGCCTATATACCTGAATATTTGTCCGGAGGATGGGCCATGCTGAAAGGCGTAAGTGGAGATGTGCGGATAACGCCATATATAATTACACCACTAATGTGCGAGTGCCGTGATAAGTGTCATAGTGTCGGCATGGCGTGGACAATCATCGAGGGCGTGGATGGGTTACTATGGCGTCTGATTGAGGCGATTAACAATGATTTGTTTTTTCGCACATATGAAAAAAACTGATTTTCTACGGTGATAAGGGTCAACATGAAGCCAGTACTACTTGCGAGAACAGCAAGCGATAGTATCTATACTAGAATTGTATTCCCTGAATATATTTTAGTTGGTATACGTTCTGAACCCTTTATCGCACTAGGCACCGGCATAGGCGGCGGATACGGTGAGGCTACCGTCGTTACAGCTAATGATGTTGTCAGATCACACATTGGTTATCATTGGTTTCATGGTAGTACCAGTATGGGCGCAAAAATATTGAGTTCTGAACCGGTCTGCCGCTTAGCGCAGGCATGTTTTTATAGATGCCCGCGCGCTGGCTTATATGGTTGGACGGTCGTGTCCGGTGATCCATTGTTGGACACGCTTCTGTGGCAGCTGCTTGAAGCGGTTAACGATGAGTTATTTTTTGTGACGAGTGTGAAAAAAAGATTATTGGTAGGTCTGAGGGTGAATCGACACTCTAGACCAACTTAGATAGGTCTACAGGTGCATAGTCAATCGACTTCAGAATCTTACCGTTGCCGTCGTAGACCACGAAATACTCGCCTGCACCGATCCCAGTGTCGCCGGCGCGATATGCCACATCGCGGTAGGGATGTTTGTCCTCAGTCGCAACATAATTTGCAACAGTACGTTGGGCAGTCTCCTCATCGCGGCAGATCTTGGACATATTCGACGCATGGATCAGGTCAAACGCAGCGTCCAGGTCCCATCCGCACGCGTTGGCCATCTCGGCGCATCGACGAATCAAGAGCGCGATCGCATAACGCACTACGTCTTGGCTCGAACCGTACAAGTCCGGGCACGTTTCAAGAGCGTCACGCGCGATATCAAGAAGATTGATAAGCTGGTCAAGAGTAGCCTCAACCTTTGCGGCGCAATCTTGATCCAGGCCGCTGTCAAGAGCCGTCTCAAGATCGCCCTTAGGTGTCGAAGGCGCGTCAACTGTGCCGACAAGACTAATCGCGGCCACATCGGCGAGTCCAGCCGCAACATACACAAGGTCGCCGAGCCCGTCGAGCACTTCGGCCTTAAGCTCCGGGACGTCGGCGACACCGCGATTTTTGAGCTCAGCCCACGCCTTAGTCATCTCGCCGCACTCTTCAGTGCAGAGGTTGATGCGTAGTTTAAGCGTGCCAGCGTCGCTGATCAGCTCGCGCAGTGATCCATAGCGAGTCGCGCCCATAACGCGGTTGAAAGTGCTGACGTCATCCACAAATCGCTGCATTTTGTAGCAGTTGAGTTACATCCAAAGTCGCCATTTCATTTTTTATTTATGATTTTTGGCGAGCCACCTATATACACGATGTCGATGATCGTCGAACTTGCCATTGTCGCACTTTTGGTGGTGATTATTATCTGGCTGGCCTGGAGACCGCGCCCCGTAACGACCACCGTCCTGCTGCCTGTGGCCCCCGCGCCGATGGCTGCGATGCTGCCGAGCTCGCAAGCGCTGGCGGTCGCCGCTGACCCTAAGCAAATGTACCTGAATAACCAGGTTATCGAGCCCCACACGAGTGTCGATTTCGCGATTGACCCGTTGGCACAACTGTAAATTACTAAAAAAATCAATTTAGATACCAATATATAGGCGAAAATGATCCCGCTGATGTTATTGAGCATCTGTGTGCTTGTCGGCACTTGTGCTGATCAAGCTCAACCTTTCACGCCAACTTACACGCCAACTTACACACCTACTCTTACGCCCAATGTGAGTCAACAGCCTGTACCACACAGCACTCAACAGCCTGTACCACACAGCACTCCCCAGTCGTCGTCTGTCACTCATCACTATCATACTATACATGGCGCGATGTGCGTATCACATTCTGGCGCGCACAGGGTTGAGATATGGTCGCTCGACAAGCGCGGCGTTGTTGATATGCAGTTGAGCGGATATCAGCAAGATTGGATGTCAGGCCTAATGATTGTCGATAAAAAGTCGATAGAGTTCACGTTGGAAGCAGTTGACTGGTATCCGCTAGTCACTATTTGTGCGGTTGATAAGTCAGGCTCGGGTCCGATTATTGTACTATTTATTGACGAGCCGACAAATCTGCGAACGCCGACTACGAATATTCTAGCTGGCTTAGGTATGTGCCTATTCCTATTCGCGATATTCTGCCTGTGTGCGGCAACACTGACTCGACCGGTTAATGGCGAGACGTTACCCCATACAATTTATGATGTACAGTCTGGTACGTCACACAACGTGCCGCTTGGCCTATCAGATAGTATGTCATCGAGCGAACTAAAGTCCGCAGTTTCGGCATTCAGCGCGCCACCTAAGTCCGCGATTTAAGCTCACTGTGCGAGCTGGCAATTTAGCATATTTTTTTAAAGTTGAATTATCCAAACGTGTTTGATAGCTATGCTGATCACGGTACAGGATGTGTACACACGTGTCAAGTACGATTACTTACGCATCGTGATAGAAACGGACTTGTTCATAGAAATGAGAATATCAGATTATAGAGTAATTAGCCTTATGTGTTCACACTTGATAAGAGTTAACACTGAATCGGTGGTCATCCCCACTAGACCACTAGATATCATTGATAGACTATTTAGGAATAAGTTACGACGCGCATCCTTAGCTATGTATCACATCACGGCTGATGAATTCGGTGAAATTAAACATGGGTTGGACTTCGATAGACTGGATGCAATATGCGCGCCTGCAAAATCGGCGCTCACAGAGATAGACGACGTACAAGCGCATAACCTGATATCAGCCATTATGTCTAACATTTACTAATGTGCCGATTCGATAGAAAAAACTGAATTTTTTCACATATCCACACGCCGCCGATGGTCAAAAACATTGCCGGATGCATCGCGACGACTATGTCGGTGACTCAGACCGCGACTTGCGCGTTTATGGTGCGCGACCCGGCTGAAACCGCCGGCGCTATGTGGCAACGTACGTTAGCGATGATGCGAGAAGCAATTTCCGAAAGCTCCGATTTCAGCGCCCAAACCACTATTATCGCGCTGCCGATCGGCGACCAGACCGATGCCGATATTTTCAGAGAGTTCCAGCGACTTGCCGCGGCCAACTTTACCGAGTTTGTAGTCGACGTATGCCCGGCGACTTATCAATTTACGTTTCGCCGCCGATGAGATTACCGAGCAAAGGACTAATAAATTACAGGCCTAACTTTTTTACTCCGGTGGAGTATAACCCACGATGCATCTTATCATCATCGCTCTCCTGATCATTATTGTCTACCTTATCTGGACTCGTACCCCGATCCAGAAAACAGTCGTCGTGCCGCCGCAGGTCGGTCAGGTGGCTTTGCCGCAGTCGACAGGCCCCGCCGTTGTTGTTCAGCCCCTTTAAATGTTGCCCACTGCGTTCAAAAAGTTGCATACTATACAGTTTTTTGTACTTAAAACTGAAGAATGTAGTCCTATAAGCGTCAAATGACCACTCCTGATCCCGCGCAAAAGTTGTTAGCCGACGCGATTGCGCAGATCGACCGCGTGTGCGACATACGGCCACTTGTGCGACGGCCATTTATTAGGCCTGACCCAGCCGATATTACATATATTGGGTGCGCGACTGAATTTCTTAACGTGTGGGGTGCCAAAGTTGTCATCGTAGAAGGCTTGTTATGCTCCGGCCGCAGCACGCTAGTCCGAGATTGCGCAAAGTCAACAGGTGTAGCACTCGCCGAATTAGAATTTGCGCCGTGTGATAAGGCCATCCATCCGCTGACTGCCGCACTATGTGCAATTGAGCTGCAAGGTGTCATCTCGATGCGGTATACCGATGCTGTACACTTTATCGACCAATTATGGAACCCATCATGGCGCGATCCGATTTACCCGCGGCCTATGTCGCTCGCCGGAGTGTCATTTGTTATTCGTGTCAGCGACTTATCAATCCTCATATTCAACTCTAACGCTATAGGTGTTGAACTATACACGCGAATGGTTGACTTACCAGCGATCGCACAATTATGTGCCGCTCAACGGGGTTACACAATGTCGGCCGACGTTGCCAACCTGTTACAAGCTGCCGGGCGAGCTGATTCACCTCGCAAAATTGTAAATGACACACTGACTTGTATCCGCTATGCCGGCGGTAACGATGTAATCACGCCTAATATTGTGCTCGCGTGCATCAGTCAGCGCAGTGTGGAAGTCATCGCCGAGGATACGACTCCTCATGGTATGTATGCTTGAAGCCGTGTGCCCGACCAGTGAAAAAACTGAATTTTTTGCCCATATATGGACCGACCGACAATGGACGACACTCAAAATGCCGCCGAGCAGTCGATGAACTATCGTCGCGCGACCGTTCATCCTGACTTTTACCGACCCGACAACCAACGGGCGAATCGCCGGTCAACTCATGTTTCACAGCGCCTTTACAACATTTTACACATCATCTGCATCATCATTGTCTTCGCGCCGAGCATCATTGTCATCGTGTGGGCTATTATCACCGCGATATGGGCTCTATTTTAGTCACTCGCCGCATGAAAAAATATGATTTTTTCTCATTCCCCTGTCACAAAATGGCCTCGCCGAGTCGTCCGCGGCCGATTATATACACTGCGCGATGCATGCCGCTGCTGCATATAGCATGCTGGTGCACGGCATTATCGACCATATGTATAACACTCGCGCAACACGTTTTGTGGTTATTAGAAGCCCATGCATCACAGCTTGAACGGCTTATAGCGTTGGGTGCTATCTTAGTCGAGACGATTGGTCTGATATTGGCCGCGTATAACATATTCACGACGAGTTATGCCTCGTCGGCGCGCGGAGTTGTGTTGCCTATTTAGCGGTAGGCGCAGAATGCTCTTTTTTACACTCGCGCAGGGTGTTTAGTATATGTCCAACAGGTTGTAGCGCGACTATAGTCATTGTCACAACACTCGCGCTGCACTCATACGCTAACTAGAATATGGTCTGGAGACCCCCCTCGGACTGGACAAGTGTGGGCCGACTAGGTAAACTGGCCGCGATAGTGCAGTTTGAGTACCTAAACATGCTGCGCACATGCGATTTCAGTGCCAAACCTCTTGCGCGCTAAAAAGTGCAAAGTTGGCGAAAAAGTAGGTAGTCGCCGACAACCCTGAGGAAAAATAAAATTTCTTCTGACCTCCGAAAATTTTCAAATAAGGTACCCTACTTTGGGGAGGACTTCCTAGACTTTCGTTTACTTTGCACTTTTTGGCATGTGACGGCAAAATCGCTGCAAGATGCATCTCACGGCGTGTTAAGCCCTTAAAATGATGGACTAAGATCGGCAAAAGCCGAGGACAAAAAAGTCCCCGTTTCGGGCAGCAGATCTAGGAGCTTAAAAAGCATGTGCGGCAAGCTTTATAGGCTTACCAGGTATAGTTCACAGCTGACTTTAAGCATCCAACTTTGATTTTGGCCCGCAAGATTTAAACTCTTGCAAAAACCAACGTGTGCCTCTGTCACACTCTAAGTCACATCACCTCACGCGTGCCCGACGCCGCGCAACAGTGTACAACATACGAATATTTATATACCGGCAGAGGTTTGGTATTCTATATACCTTTAACATGCCCGACGTATAGCCCGCGTTCAATCACAAGATGTTAACACGATCCGCCCGGGGTTGGGTTCGAGGACAGAATCGCCCACCAATGTACATCATGCATCAAAGTGATGATGTCCCGATTGGCAGTGCGTATTTTGTTTAGCGGTCGCGTGCTAACAAGCTTGTGAATCCAGCGGCAAATAAAAATATCTTGCGAAGTGGTTCAGTTCATACATGCGCGGATAAAATATTTAACTGATATTTAACTGATCGATAAAATTGAATAGATCGACGATAGGATGTCGACTCATAATGTGCTTCGCGTGCATAATGCGATCTGAGGAAGTTTTTATAGTATGTGGCTCCCTAGGAGTTGCGTGCGTATATTGGATTAACCCA
>JACCDG010087055.1_pt1 | contig 12017 bp, 15 predicted proteins | sample 7442471 | NCBI WGS metagenome assembly JACCDG01 (sample SAMN15323444, study PRJNA562643) | freshwater metagenome | isolation source: river surface water | place: USA:Blue River Watershed | collected 2017-08-17
CCGCTGAACGCTGGTGAGCACCTCCACCCGTTCGGGTCTTGCTGAAGACATAGTCATATCCATAGTCGTATTCCTAGTTGTTAGTTTAAGGAATACCGATGGGACTGGGTTTCAGGGGGCTAACTCACTGCCAATCAGACTAGGGATTTATTGATCGCACATTACCAAGAGATTGGTCACAATCCAAAACCCAAGCGTGTGTATGCATTGACAGATGGCGTTGAAATGAAGGTCAGTGCATTGCGTGCCTATCTGCATACCTACGATGCACAATTAAGATTGACGGCATCAACTGCAAACCCAAAGATCTCAGCAAAATTGGTTCTGGCTGAGGTAAGACGCTTTTACCTCGCAAGAAGTCACAAGTGGAAGAAAAAAAATCGCAAGGTTGAAGGCTTGCCATCAGCTCTTGCAGGTGACTTTGAATACGACCCAGTCACGGACACAGTATCAGCAAAAGGAAGCGATGTGGCAGCTGAGCGAGCAATTCGTAGGTATTTGAGCATTGCAGATAATCTAATTCACGCTGCTGCAAAAGGTGACTTCCCAAGCAAGACCTACTATGTCCATTAACCTGCAATTTACCAAGGGCACATATGACACAACAAATTGGAGCGTGGGAGCGTAAAGCCAAAATCAGCTTGGTTGATGTTCAGCACGATAAAGAAATATTCTTAAATGTGCTGGATCGCTTAGAGGAAGAAAACAGCTTGAATGAGCAAGTGCTGAAGCTATCCATGCCACAGATAGAGCTTGCACGAAGCAATCTTGCTGGTGATAGTTCAAAGAAGTTCATCTGCATGTTTGTGTGGGGATATGATACGCAGCATTACCTACCATTCTGCAGTGATGCATTTGATGCTGAAAACACTGAATATCTAGAAAAAATTATTCACCTTTACATAGACATTTCAATTCAGTGTTGCAGCGATGGATTTGAAGTGGTGACATTTGGTGAGCACAACAAATTGCTGGCGATGACCATGCAGGCACTGTGTGAAAACGAAATGATGCGAATTAATTTGCAGCACAAGCAGGACACAGACAATGCCCACTGATGTATTGAGTTGTTTAGTGGCTGCTCACAATCAAATTTGGCAAAGTGGAAGTGGTGTTGGAGAGCAAACCAAGAAAGCAATAGTGATCACTAAGGAGTGGCAGCGGCGTGTTCTTGAGTTGGACTCGCAGCGTTATGTTGCTGAGTTCAAAGTCACAGCTGAAAGAAATGCAGTAAGTCACAAGATTGATGTAGTTGATACAAAGACAAAAGTTGCTTACGAGCTAAAGGTGTCGCCAAACAACCCGCACTTTGAGTTGTATAAAGATATTTTCAAAGTGGCACTCGCGAACCAAGAGGGTGCAGGAATAGTCAAGCTGGTCTTTTGTTGCACAACGGCAGCACAAAAGAAGCTGGGCTATCTTGGTGACTTTGTTAAATCACAAACCACCAAACTTGGATTTGAGCTGGAAATTTATTCGTTCTAAATTCGCCCGCATTAAATGAATTGGTAGCCCGTGAAGTTGGCGGGTTATTGGTCGCAGACAGTTGGGAAAGAGCAAATACTGTGTTCATGTAACAAGGAACACATGATGTCTTTTTTTGATTTGTCCTCGCTGACTGAATTCACTGCAACAAGCCAACTCTACAAAATCAGTGATCGCTTTGTGCTCACTGATGGCACAAAATTTCTAGCTGATCAAGCTCACTGCTACTGGCTCATGGATGCAGTAGCAAGCCACCTGCTTGAAATTGGAACAAGCGATTGGTTTGTGGTGATCAAAACCACTATTGCTAACTCATCTGCTGTTATGGTCTACGAAGATGGCAACGGTCACGAGCATGCAAGACAAACTATCCCTTACACAGACCTACCACTAGCAGAAGTGAATTTGTATGCTTGCTGGGATGGAGGGCAGTGGGTAATCATGCTGCCCAGTGAGTATTGAGCTAAAACGGGGCTCTAGCCAGCGTAAAAACCGCCGTAAACCCTGCTTTTAGGTGCTGCACAAGCCGTCTCGCAAGTGGAAGAAAAAACGATTGCTTGTAGGGCTTGCGTTAGGTGGCAACTGTCTGGGCTTGCCTTGCTGTGCGTATCTGCTGCTGGGCACGCTGGATTTTCTGCCTATTTCGCTCTGCTTTGAGTGCATCAGCAGCAACTTGCTTTTGTTTTGTTAGTGCTGCAATTCGCTGCTGCTCAGGTGTCTTTGGCATGGCTGTTGCGATAACTTCTAAAATTTTCATTCAATTTACTCTGCGTCAAATGTGCAATACGCCAAGCACTCGCACATTGCCAAGTCCAAACACATACTCAGCAATCAGGCGAGCGTGTGTTGTGTTTTCAGCACAGACAGATGTTGCGTGCCATGAGCCTTTGATGCGAACTTGTATTTTGTAATGCTGCATTGATAGCGTAGGGCTACCAATGCAGCCACACAATTACTTAGCAAAGCGTTGACGAATAGATTTGCTCGCAGCTTCAATTGCATCGTCAAATTCACCATTAGCCACTGCATCCTTAATTACTGTCAGTGTGTTTAGCAACTCAACGCCACTGCTGACCTCCACAGTGTTCGCACCCTTGCTGTTCAGCGTCAGCGGCTTTGTGCCATACATGATTTGCAGCAAAACTTTGTTGCCCTCAATCCAATACCACTCTTTGACACGCTTGCTGACTTCTACATCTTGAGCAATGCCTGTTTCAGCGTTTACTACACGCTTTAGCTTGGTTGCGACATAGGCTTTGCCATCCTTTTTGGCTTGTGCCATAGCAAGCTGCTCTGTAATCTTTCCGCAGAGCTTTTGACGACGAAGTGTGACAGGGCTCAGCTTGGCTTCACGCTTTGCTGTGACAAGTTTCAGTTTGTTGATAACGCTCATTTTTCAATCCAAAAGTAGTTGATGAGCTAAAACTGTAGTTTCATCTGCAAATCTTCGCGACCTCTATTTTTTTCTGCTTTTATTTGGTTTTTACTAAATAAGTGCATGAAAACGCTTGCAGAAATTCGTGAAAAAACAGCCTACAACAGCAAAGCTAAGCTATCCCTAAAGCAGGCTTCGCGTGGTTTTGCACGCAGCATCATTGATCATTACCCTGTTGCTCTAACCCTCACGCTAAAGCAGCACTCAGCTGTCAAGAATGCAAATGGTATTTTTTATAAAAAATTAAATTCAGAGGAATGCAGAAAGATTGCCAAGCGATTTATGCAGAAGCTCAACAGAGCTGTATTTGGCAAGCGTGGGGCTGAGAAGTATGGGAAGACTTTGAGATATCTGGTAGTAGTTGAAGGGCAGCGTAGCCATAAAAACTTACATCTACACATGGCAATTGGCGACTTGCCCAAGCATGTTGCATTAAATCAACTACAGGCTTTGGTGTGTGAGGCTAAGAAGCGTGTGGAACAGATTGATGAGCAGCATGACCTATCACTGGCTGATAGTGGTTGGATTGACTACATCACCAAAGAAGTCAGCAAGCACGACACAGACAATGTGTTGTGGGATCTGGCGTAAACAGCATTACTGACCTCGTTTGTCTCTTGCTGCAAGCATTGAAGCTGAGTGAAGCTTTAATTAGCGAAGCTATGCCCAATCCAAACAGCAGCATTGATTAATCATAAGAAAAACACTATGCTCAAACAACGACAAACAAAGGTAAATCATGAAGATATCTAGTAGTGATTGCACTTCTGCAAATTGCAACAATTCATGTGAGCTAGGGGTGCGAGGCCTGCATCGTTGTGGCGTCAGTTTTGCAGGGTTGTGGTGCATTGTGGGCTATTAAAGATGTGTGAGAGAAAGTTCTCAGCCCTTTTAGTCCTTTGCACGCATTGCATATTGATTGAGCGATATGGAGTGTAGGCTTGCACTGGTTCACACTCACATTAAAATCAGACATATCAACACAAATGTTTAAGCGTTTCTGCGCATAGCATTTATAGGCTGAGATGAATATTGAAACGCTGCAGAGTAGAAAAAAGAAAATGGAACAAACACAATGAATAACTTAAATGAAATAATTAACGATGCTGAATTTGGCTCAATATTGTCGCAGCTAAAAGTAGCAAAGCACTACCTTTCTGATGGATATTTTGATTTTGATAAATCAGAGAAATGGTTGAAGCGCCTAACAGAAAGTGGAAGTTTATTCGCAACCTTCGAGTTATTTAATCTCTACAATGAAGGCAGAGATAGAAATGGCATTATTTCCGAATATTCTCACCAAAGAGCAATTGAGTTATTGAAGGCTGCTGCAGATAAAAAACATATAGAAGCTTTATATCAGCTGGGAGTTAGGGAGTTATCCAATGGTGATACAAAAGAAATAGGCACAGAGCATATAATCGATGCATCACTTGCTGGGCACCTTTATGCCAAAAAACTTCTCGAAAAATATGATTGGGAATTGCCAGGTGTTAATGTATTAGCTGCTAGTGGCGATTTATATAATGACACAGCAGACGCCTTCTCAATTAAGGCGAGAGAATTATATTATAAAATTGAAGCGTCGAATCAGGGTGAAGCCAAATACACACATTCAGTTGGCGATTTTTACAACGAAGCAGAACTCTATGATGATGCTGCAACATGGTATAAGAAATCTTCAGATCTGGGAAATGATGATGCTAGATATAACCTTGCCATATTACATCAAGATTTCAAACTAAATCATAGTGATTTGGATGAGGCATTGCGTTTACTGGAAAAGCTTGTAAAGCAACGCGATTTCGACGCAATTCATACAACTGGCAGAATATCCGTTATTCAAAAGAAATACGCCAAGGCTGTGGCATACTTTCGTGCAGCAGCCCTGATCGCTCCAACAAATGATCTAAAACTAGAAGAATTAGAATATGCAAACAGGTTTGCAGAGCGTTTTGAAAGTGCTGACGAAAAAAATGAAGTAGAAGAGATATATAATTATCTCGTAAAGTATATTAACAAATGACTTCAAACCTAAGCGAAGAACAAATTAGGTTTCTTCTCTTGCAGAACATTCCATTATCGCGCACATTTGACGCAACTGGATACGGGAAGAAAGATTATTCAGAGATAATGAAGGAAGAAGATTCGCTGGTAGCATATAATACTACGCCTTGCAAATCATTTTCTCATACACTGCGGAGTCGACACGGACATTGTATTCAATGCAATACACAAGCACTCGCCTTCATTAGAAGATATTCCGAAAATGGAATCGTTTATTTGCTACACTCTGATGCAATCAATAAATGTAAAGTGGGAACTTGCAAAAATATCAATGAAAGATTAAGGACTTTAAATAGTCAAAGATACGGAAACGCTAATGATTGGCGACTGATTGAGCAGTTTGAAACTGAAAGTGCTGCACGCATTGAATTTAATATAAGCAAAGTTATTGAGAAATATCGATTCGAAACAAAATATATAAGAACAGGGAAAATAATAAAATGCCAAGAAATTTATAATTGCACTTTGGATATCGCAATTAAGGCGTTTAACTTAGAACAAAAAGCTTGAAAAGTTAATTAGTAAATACACATCACAAGCACACTAGCGGGCTCTAAAACACGCTACAAACGCTGATCTGCCCCTGATGAATGCATCAGTAGCTGGGCTAGGCGAAAACAGCGTGTAGGGCGTGCTGCAGCAAGCTCAAAAGTGTGGGAGATAGACGACAAATAGCTGTGATCTACAAAACCAAAGCTAATACGCAAAAGCTTTGGTTTTGATAGGCAAGAATAGCTAAGTCATTGAAATCAAAGAGGAAATTTATTTGAGCAAAAGCCACCAAAAACAGGTCGCAGAAAACAAGCAAAGAAAATATGCTTTAGACATTGAAAAGCTTACTTTTAGGAGAGCATTGATGTCCAAACAAGCAAAAACACTCACAGCACAAGAGCTACGCAAAGTGCTGGACTATGTTGCAACTCGCCCCCATGCACATCGCAATCGCATGGCGTTACTGCTGACTTTCTATGCAGGACTTCGCAGCAAAGAAGTGGCCAGCTTGCGATACAGCGATGTCATGGATGTGGAAGGCAAGGTCAAGAGCGAAATTTACTTGACAGCTGAACAGACCAAGGGTGGAAAGACTGGCACTGTGTTTGTGAGTGAGAAGCTTCGCAAGGAACTGCAGACCTACATTGCGTTGACACCCTGCACCAGCACACAAGACAAATTGATTTACACGCAAAAACGGGGAGTGCATGGCTTCACTGCTAACACACTCACCCAGCACTTCCACTATCTATACAAGCGAGCAGGCATAGCAGGTGCCAGCAGCCACAGTGGTCGTCGCACTTTCATCACCAACTTGGCAGACAAAGGTGTTGGTGTGCGAGTGCTAATGAGCCTTGCGAGGCATGCGAACATCTCAACCACTCAGGCCTATATTGATGTTAACGAGGCTATGCAGCGAAGAGCAGTTGAGTTGCTGTAAGCTAATTATTGTGCGTCCTCAAAGAAGTCTTGATCAACTTCTTTCATCGCATATGTCGTTATTGTTTGCACACCAACACCAAACTCAAACATCAAATCTGTCAAGCGATGACCATCAATTAGGATTATTTTATGGTGAGCTTGCTTGGCTTTTTCAACTGCACCATCATCAAAAGTTGAAGTCGTGACAAATACGCCGTTAGTCGTGTCACCACTCATTGCACCAATGAAGTTGCGAATATCCTTTTCGCGAACTTTATTTTCTGCATAACGCTTTGCTTGAATGTAGATTTTGTTGATACCCAACTGATCTTGATTGATGATGCCATCTATGCCACCATCGCCAGTCTTTTTAGTTTCGATGAATTCACCATACCCCATCTTTTTCAGCAGTATTAGGATGACTTTTTCAAAGTAGAAAGGGTCAATAAGCTTAAGCTTCTCAAGCAGATCTTGTTTCACATTGGACTTGATCGTGTCAAAACCTTGTTCAATCAAGTCTTGAGGTGTGTGTAGCCTTTTTCAGCCAGTTCTAATGGCACATCACCTGGGGTAATTTCCTTGATCTTTTGTGCTGCTTTGTAGTCAGCATCTTTTCTAAGTTCAGCCAAAGTAAGGTGTCCAGCTTTAAGTGTAGCTAGCCCTTTTGGGGTAATTCTTACAATAGCACGACGAGGCTGTTCTATGAATTTTCCTTGCTTGAGATAGCTTTTAGCCCAGCCAATTCTGTTAAGAATTAAGATATCACCTGTGCTTGTTTTTTGATTGAGCAAATCAGCTGGCAAGTCGCCATAGTGAGTGTCTCTTACTCTTCTTTTCAGTTCTTCATAGTGTATTTCTTCACCATTTTCCAAAACTTTAAGAATTGGTAGAAATGCTTCGTGGAATTTTGGAATTGAAAATTGCATAGTAAACAGAGTTTGCGGCTAGACAAATAAACTACTTGAAGATAATTTAAGTTAAGTTTGTCGCAAGTGCATTTCTAATGATTTTTGAATTGCTTTTTCAATATTAGATCTATTCTTCTCTAATTCATTCACTAATCCAAATGCAATATGCACTGCTACATATGGGTATGTAGTTAAATGCACAGAGTAATTAGGGTTTACTGAGTTGATCGTGCTTACCAAAGTGTTGAAAAGCTTTGATTCACTATCAAAGTGATTTTTCTTCATATGAGTAAAGATTGACATCACATCTTCAAAATGAAAAAATACGACTTGGTTTGGGATTGTTTTTTTAGGCATTTTATTGATCTCGCTGGAGTTTTCTTTTAAACGATTATTTCAATAAAGATCACAATCTTTATTTGGATTTTGACTTTTTGTCTTTGAGCTTAAAACCAGACACCTCAAGGCGTGACCATACAGGATTAGCTGTCGTTGTTCAATAGCAAGTATCTGGATCCTGATAAAGATTTGGGTGAAAATGCACAGACCAGCACACATTGGATGAGAAATGATAGCAAGGCTCTCAAGCACAGAGGTGAAAAATCGCTTACAAAAGTTCGCAAAGCAATTTGCGGCGGCGGAAAACGAGCAAAGCCAAGCCCAAATGTTTTGGGCTGGTTTTTACAACTGCTTTGGGATCAGTGCAGCTGACGCAGCAATTTTTGAGAAACAAGTTCGCAAGCTGGATGGGAATCTTGGACGCATAGACAGCTTCATACCTGGTCGTTTGATTGTTGAGCATAAAAGTAAAGGCGGTGACTTAAATGCTGCGTATGAGCAAGCTCAAGAGTATTTTGTAGCATTGAAACCTGAAGAGCGTCCAAAATACATCATAACCAGTGACTTTGCACGAATTGTTTTACACGATCTTGCTAACAAGAAAACACATGAAACAACACTAGCTGAACTTCCAAAACATGCAAGTTGGTTTAAGTTTCTTTATGGTGAAGAGCAATTAACAATTGTTGAAGAAACGCCTATAAACCGCGATGCAGCTTATGCCATTAGCAAACTACATGAAGCTTTGATACAAATCAACTTCAAAGGTCGTGATTTAGAGATTTTCCTTACAAGGTTGCTGTTTTGCTTATTTGCTGACGACACCAATATTTTTGGTGACAACGGGCAATTTAGGAGATTTGTTGAGAATGCAAGGGATGACGGTAGCGATACTGGTCAAAAACTTTATGAGCTCTTTGAAATACTGAATACTGAAAATGCTGACAGGCAGAGCACATTAGATGATGATCTTGCATCATTCCCTTATGTAAACGGCAGCTTGTTTAGTGAAAGAACGCGAATTCCTGTTTTCAATAGTGATCTTCGTTCATTGCTTCTAAAGTGTGCAACTCTTGATTGGAGTGGAATTAGTCCAGCAATATTTGGGGCGATGTTTCAAGGCGTGTTGGAAGAGCATGCAACACACGAGTCACGACAGGCAACAAGACGCGAACTTGGAGCTCACTACACAAGTGAGCGTAATATTTTGCGAGTTATAAACCCATTGTTTATGGATGAGTTGCGTGCAGAATTTGAAGCAAGTAAGAAGAATAAATCTAAGCTTCGTGCCCTGTATGAAAAGTTGCCAACGCTAACTTTTTTTGATCCAGCTTGTGGGTGTGGAAATTTTTTGGTGATTGCCTACAGAGAGCTTCGCAAGTTAGAAAACGAAGTAATTGCTGAGTTGTTTGACTTTGACAAGATGCGTGGATTGCTTGATGTTTCAACACTTTGTCGCGTGAATCTTGAGCAGTTTTATGGCATTGAGATAGATGAAGCAGCGGCTCATATTGCACGAGTTGCTCTATACATTACAGATCATCAACAAAATGAGTTGGCTGCAAAGTATTTTGGAACAACGAGGGCAACAATTCCACTAACTGCGACACCTAAAATTAGGTTTGGTAATGCATTGCGAACAGATTGGCAAGAAGTTTTGCCAGCCAACAAATGTAGTTATATTTTTGGGAATCCTCCATTTATTGGAGCCAAATACATGACTGAAGAGCAGCGAAATGATACGCGAACTATTTTAAATAAAATTGAAAATTCAGGACTTTTAGACTATGTATGTGCTTGGTATATTAAAAGCGTTGACTATATAAAAAATAATCTAAGAATTGAAGTTGCGTTTGTTTCTACCAATTCAATCACGCAAGGTGAACAAGTAGGTGTTTTATGGTCTTATCTAATTGGATTAGGTCTTAAGATTAATTTTGCACACCGTGCGTTTCAATGGAGTAATGAGGGTAAAGCTAATGCTGCTGTTCATTGTGTAATCATTGGATTTTCGTTTGCGGAGCGTGATAGAAAAAAAATATACGAATACAGCAACGGCATTAAGAACGAAGGTTCTTTACATTTGGTCAGCAATATAAATCCTTACCTCGTTGAAGCAGCGAACATTTTTTTAACAAGACGCCCTAGTCCAATCTGTGATGTGCCTGAGATGGTTTCAGGCAATAAACCAATTGATGATGGGAATTATCTGTTCACAACTGAAGAAATGAAGGCTTTTATTCTCAAAGAGCCAGAAAGTAAGGTTTACTTTAGGCGTTGGCTTGGTGGAGTTGAGTTTATTAACAAGTTGGATCGCTGGTTCTTGTGGTTGGGCGAGTGTCCGCCTAACCAATTGCGTAGCATGCCTGAAGTATTAAAGCGTGTTGAGGCTGTTAGAAGATATAGAGCAGAGAGCAAGAGTGAGCCAACTAGAAAAATTGCTTCAACACCAACTAGGCCGCATGTTGAATTTATTCCCACATCTAAATTTTTGGCACTACCTGAGGTTTCTTCTCAAAGGCGGCTATACATTCCAATTGACTACCTTACCCCTGATGTTTTTTGTAGTAATAAGCTGCGGGTAATTGAGAATGCTAAGAGCTTCCATTTTAGTGTTCTAAATTCTTCTTTTCATATGGCGTGGATGCGTCAGGTGTGTGGTAGGTTAAAAAGTGATTATCAATATTCTGCTTCTATTGTGTATAACAACTTTCCATGGCCTTCAAATGATGCAGTGGAAAAAAATATTCAGGCTCTTGAAGAATCTGCAAATTTAATTTTGCAATCAAGGAGTTTATATTCTAGTTCAAGCTTGGCAGATCTCTATGATCCATTAACAATGCCAATTGAGTTGTTGAAAGCTCATGAGCATAACAATTCTGTTGTGGATAAAACCTATGGCTACAAGGGTGGTGATGACGACGCAAGTCGTGTTGCTTTTTTATTCAAGCTCTATGAAGAGAAAACAAGTCTGTTGACTTCGCTTTCAACCCCAAAAGAGAAAAGAACTCAAACTTCCAGTTTTGATTTGTAATAGAGCACCATATGTCCTTAGTCAATTTAAGCGTGAGTGTTGGAACGAATTGCAATCTGGGCAGTTGCTTACTCATGAATGGCAAGCTATCCAAGCTGGTCAATTCATTACAAAAGAAGTTGGGGGTTTTTATGAGGGTGAGAAGATGGCTTACTGTTGGCATTTCAATGACCCGCAGTATCCTGAATCTACGCTCGTTGTGACCTATGATGATGGTGAGGGCTGCTTGGGTTCCATTGCAGATACATTCGTCAGTTGAATGAATACCGTCTACTACTTGACAGGCATGAATGGTCGTTTGCGAGCAGGCTTGGGTGAGGCGTTGCTAAGCAGGGGCGTTGATCTGATTGGTAAAGAGTTGGTTGAAGACTTTAGGCGAGCGGCATTTCAAGATCAAATTGATGCAATTTGTGAAGATGTAGCAGTGCACTTGGATGGCGAACACTTGCGTGTGGTGGCTAACTCGTTTGGTGCATACCTGTTTTTGCATGCACTTGCAAAAATAAACAAGACATATGAGGGTCAGGTTCTTTTGCTTTCGCCAATAGTTGGTGAGTTTGCAAATGAAGCGACCATGATGAACTTCATCCCACCACGGTCAACTTTTCTTAAGGAGGCCGCTGAGCGTGGTCAGTTTCCCAAATTGACCAATTGTGAAATCCATGTTGGGCAAGACGACTGGCAAAGCAGCCCTGCGAATGTTGCTGCGTTTGCAAGCTTGACGGGCATCAAGGTAAACATTGTTGAGGGAGCAGGGCATTCGTTGCCCAAAGACTATGTTGGGCAGTTGCTGGATCGCTGGCTATCTAGTGGTGTTGGCGTGTGAGACTTGAGTTGGGAGTGAATTCGTAAGTATTTGATTTCAACAGCCTTATTTCCGTATTACTTTGCCGTATTACTCTGCTCAATTGCTCCTGTATGCCACATAGACGCTAGACTTTTTCAAAAGTCAGGAGTCTTCACACTGCAGGGGTCACATGTTCGATCCATGTATCGCCCACCATATAAATCAACAACTTAGCCACCTTCGGGTGGCTTTTTTGTTGTCTGGTGGGGAGGGGGGGACTGCTTGTTCTCCCAAAAGCCTGATACAACTTTAGCAAGGGAGTCGAAGAGGTTAAGCAAGAGTTCGTAAAAAAGCTTTTTCAGGTAAAGAACTCATATGATTTTCCCCATCCTGACGAAGTTGCGAGCAACGCTTGCCAAGACAAGTAGTAGACCCAAAATTGACACGTGCGCAGTGACCTCACTCATGGCGCGTTTTTCAAACCGCAACCGATGCCCCAACTTGTTGTAAACGCTCTTCAACGCTTGGGCGCTGTCGGCCTTGAAATAC
>JACCDG012023688.1_pt1 | contig 12017 bp, 24 predicted proteins | sample 7442471 | NCBI WGS metagenome assembly JACCDG01 (sample SAMN15323444, study PRJNA562643) | freshwater metagenome | isolation source: river surface water | place: USA:Blue River Watershed | collected 2017-08-17
CGTGTGAAGAATTACGACTGGATGCACGTGCAAGCCGCGCGCCTTTAACCCAACAAGACCAGACCGATGGCGAACCTGAAGAAGAAGATGAAGGCGGTGATCGAAGGACTTCCCGAGCCCGTCGATGTGCAAAGTCAGTCCGCGTTTTGCAAGCGGCACAAGGGACTGTCCCTCCCCGCGCTGCGGTATGCGCGCGATCACGACAAGATCGACGTGTGGAAGGAGGGGAACACCGTCCTGGTATTGCTGACTCCCAAGACCTTGGCGTACAAACCGAACCCACATCCGGGCCGGCGCGTACGAAAGGCCGCCAAGTAGGGGCTGGCACCCCCACGTCTGAAGTTGTTGGGTTAGGATGAAGCCCCCGCTGCCTGGGGGCTTCATCTTTTTTATCCTTTTTGTAAAAGTCTCCGTATAATTGTCCCGCCCAAACAACCGAAGAGCTAACCATGAAGACAGAACTTCGCGCGTACATCGACGACCAGATCCGCACCGTTGACCTTAGTACCGTGGCCCTCCAGGGTTGCGAGAACCCCGACAAGATCGGCCTGTTCGTCAGGGACGAGGACGGTGTGCAGTGGCTGGTAACGGAGCACCGCACCTACAAGCATGCACTGGAGGCCCAGGAGGAGTTCCACGGGAACTTCACCGAGCTGGTCCTGGAGCTGGCCGAACTGATCCTGGGAACAGGTGATCCGAAGAACATCACCCGAGCGATGCGCTATCACCAGACGGTGGGTGCACGGGAGGAGCGGTTCAGTCGGATCCTGGATCTGGCCGAGGCGTTCACCTGGAAACATCTCGGGTTCCAGTGGGGGACGGACGACATGATCCGCTACATGGACCGGCACGAGTTGCCCCCCTTCGGTGCGGACTACAAGACCGCGCTGTTGAAGTGCGCCGAGGCGTTCGAGCTGTCCGGTTTCTGTGTTCCCTTGTTGCTCCGTGACTGATGCCCTACCGTCACAGCATTTCGCTGTACACGGATGGCGCGTGTGACAACATGGGTGCCGGTCGTGCTGGCCGTAACATCGGATGCGGTGTTGTGGTCTTGGTGGGTAGCGAATACCGCGTTCTGGAGGCCCACTACGGCACACCAGGCACCAGCAATGTGGCCGAGTGGCTGGCGATGTACCGGGGCCTGGTCCTGGTGAACAAGCTGGTGAAGACGGAGTTCAAGGAGCCGGGGGCCACGATCGTGGTGCGCACGGACTCCATGTTGGTGGTGAAGCAGATGAACCGCGACTGGATCGTCCAGGATCGGCTGTTGGCCCATTACTTCAGGGCCTGCTGTGAAGTGGAGGGCAAGCTGAAGAACGCCGGCCACCACGTGACGATCAAATGGGTACCGAGGGAAGAGAACGACGTGGCCGACGCCCTTAGCAAAGTCGGCCGACGTACCCCGAACGTGGAACGGCCAGGGTTCCGCGTGTTCCAGACACTTGACGAGCTACTGACCTACGCCCAAGAAACCAACTATGGCAAGCGAAGTGATGACCGAGCGTGAACAGTTCCTTCTGGAGCTGCCCGAGCCCAAGGACCGCGTGGTCCACATTGACAAGCCCTACGTGAAGGGACTGCCCGATACCAGCAGCCTGAACGACGACCAGCGTGTCGCGTTCGAGGCGTTGCGTCTGTGGATGATGCCCGAGGATCCGCGGCCCTTCGCGGTGATGAACGGGTTCGCCGGCACGGGCAAGACCTACACCCTGTCCCAACTGGTGCACGAGTTCCTGGGCACCTATCGCCAGGGCAAGGTGTGCCTGACCGCACCGACCAACAAGGCCGTGCGGATCTTGCGGGAAGCCGCTACCTACTGGCACAGCCACCTGGAGTACAACACGGTGCACAGCATGATGGCGATGAAGGAGTCGATCAAGGACGGGAAGGTGGAGTTTGTTCGCGACAAGAACAGACAGCCGAGCGTTCAGGAGTTCGACTTCATCATCGTGGACGAGGCGTCCATGCTGAACGACGAGATGTTCGCGCTGATATATGAGGAGATGCACGGCACCAAGGTGAAGATGTTGTTCGTGGGTGATCCCTGTCAGATCCCGCCGGTGGGCAGCGTGGACTGTATACCGTTCAAAGAGGAGGAGCAGCAGAAGCACGACATGCTGGTGGTGAAGTTGACCAAGATCGTGCGCCAGGCCGAGGGGAACCCGCTGATCAACACCACGCTGATGATCCGTAACGGCATCCGCAAGGAGCGCCTGGACCTGGGTGGTGATGCCATCACCCAGGAGGGTGGAGTGGTTCACTTGTCGGCTGCGGACAGTGACGACATGTCGCTACTGATGGCAACGATGAAGACACATTTCACCAGTGAGAACTTCACGCGCAACCCTGACCACATGAAGATCGTGGCGTGGACCAACGCGACGGTGAACGGTTACAACGACCTGGTGCGCGGCATGCTGTACGGCAAGAAGCGCAAGCTGCTGGAGGTGGGGGAGCGGTTGATCGCCAACACGCCGATCATGCGCGGTGATGTGATCCAGCACAACACCAACGACGAGCTGCTGGTGAAAGAGTACGTGATCAAAGAGGACTCGATCAACGATGGGCAGTACATCCTGCGGTATTACGAGACGACCGTGGAGCACCTGGGCGTGAACGGTGGCACGATGCAAAGCGTGATCTGGGTGGTGCACGAGGACAGCCTGGCCGATCTGGACAAGATCGCCAACGCATTGGCGTGGGTGGCGAAGAAGGAGCCGAAGGGATCGGCCACCGCAGCGGCCGCGTGGAAAGAGTTCTTCAACTTCAAACGCCGGTACGCGGACGTGAAGTACAACTACGCGATCACCGCGCACAAGGCCCAGGGCAGCACCTACGACAACACGATCGTGATGGCTTACGACATCAACAAGTCCAAGAACATCGTGGAGCGCAACCGCATCCTGTACACCGCGTGCAGTCGTCCACGGAAGAAGTTGATTGTGGTGGGGTGGTGATATTCTGTTACCTTTCGCCCCGAACAGCTCCAGTGCCTCGTGCACTGTTGTTGTTTGGGCGGGGAGGCCGGCGCAAGCCGGCTTCTCCATTTTCATCCTGGACATTTTGCGGAATTGAAAAAGTCCGCTATACTTGTCCCGCCCAAACAACACGAGCATGGATAAGACAGAACGTACAGCAAGTGACTTGCTGCTGATCCTGAACATGGACGGCAAGGCAGGAAGTGCGGTTACTGAAGGCAGGGCTGGTGCCCTGACTGTTCATGCCGCTGAGATCGACACCGAGAGTCTGGCGGCCGAGCAGGTGGAGCGCATGCGCGCCGGCACGGTGCCCTTCATCTTCAAGAAGGCAGACGGGAGTTACCGCTGGGCGATCGGTACCCTGGACAAACGGCACATCCCACAGAAGACGGCCGGCGTGTTCAGTGACCTGATGACACAGGTGGAGCAGGTGATCAAGCGTAAGAAGCTGCACCTGGAGCTGACGGCTGAGATCGAAAAGATGGAGCGGTACCGTGACCTGATGGTGGAGGATCGCATCGACTCCATGGAGAAACCCAAGGCCCTGCACCTGGTCACGTATTTCGACCTGGACGCGATGGCCTGGCGTTCGTTCAAGAAGGAACAACTGGTGTTCGTGCTGTCCACGGACACCCTCCGTTAACGGGTGCGGATCGTGTGCGTCGCGAGCGTTTACATGTCGGCCCCTTCAGGGGGCGGGCTGGGTGAGATGCAAGCCCAGCCTGCCTTTCCTGATGTGCGAATGACAGGCCCGCGCAATTCGCACATTTGCCCTTGCACCTATCACCTTTCACCCCTACAATACGAAGTATTGTAACATGCCGATCACAGCACTACAGGCCCAGGGTCTGGTCATTCGAGCAGCACAGTCACACCACGCCAAGCGGGTGGAGGATCTGTCCATGGGCATCTTTCTGGCGTTGCTGAAGAAGGATCTGGAGCTGACCAACACCAACGACATCGACAAGGGCAAGGCGGTGCTGCTGATGCAACAGGCGATGGAGCTGGCCGAGGGCGCGGTGAACATGTTGACCCGCTGCGGCAAGTCACTTGGGGAATTGCGTGCCCTGGACTCCACGACCAAGCTGGAACAACACTTTCTCACGGAGGTGGAGAATGACGAGAAGACCGTGACCGTGAACACCACCATGGCGTTGATCGAGGAGCACGGTGTGGATCTTGTGGTGGGGAAGTTCGAGGAGTCTGGACGCCGGACGCCCGTACGAGCTGAAGACTTCAAACCAAAGCCCCAGACAGATGAGCAATTCCGCGATGCCGCTGCACACATCGAAGAACAGTCGTCCGTGGTTCAACCCTCAAAGAAGCAACCGGAGAATGAAGGCGGCCAAGGCGGTGCTGATGGTTCTCCAGGTGGTGCTTCTGGTGATGAAGCTGGTGGAGCCGTGGACAGAAATTGAAGGACTCCCCTGGGGGCACGTGTTCTGGCCTGTGTACGTGACGGTGGCGGTGCCCACGGCGTTACTGGTCAGCGTGATGATCATGATGTGGTGCCAGGGAGCCACATGGAAAGAGATCCTGTTGAACAATGGCCCTTGTAAACGAACTGTACAACGGACTGCGGATAAAGCAGTCGTCGGAACGTAGCATCATCGACGGGTTCTGGTACGGGTACCTGGAGGTGAAGCGTGACGGGCAAAAGCCCATCGCCAAGGTTTCCGTGAAGTTGGGGGACAAGAAGGCGATGGACGCGGCGATGAAGAAAGCCAAGGAAGTCGCGGACGTGCACCTGGGCAATACGCCCAGCGTGACCATCACCCAGGAGGAGAAGCCGAAGAAGAAGTTCCGGGGCACCATGACCATCACCACCGAGGGGCCGGCTACCAACCCGCGGATCACGGATGCCGTGATCGAGGAGGAGGGGCCGGTGGATCCGTTGAAGGGGCCAAAGGCGTGGCGGGACAACCTGGACAGGTTCCAGAAGGGCGGGAAGAAGACCGCGAAAAAGGCCCCAGGAGCCACGAAGTCCACCCCACAGGCCCCAGACATCGATGAAGACTACTAAGCTGACCAGCGGCCGGAAAATCAAGGTCGTGGAGCTGTTCGCGGGCTCCTGCACACTGTCCCAGGTGGCCGAGGAGAAGTTGTCCATGGAGGCCATGAGCACGGACAACCACCAGTACGGCAAGGTCAAGATGGTGGGGGACATCCTGGATCCCAAGGTGTTGCGTGCCATCGTGCGGTTCCGTCCGGACATCATCTGGGCCAGCTCCCCCTGCACCGGCTTCTCCGTGGCGTCCTTCGGGAAACACTTCCGGAAGGTCGGGGGAGGAGTACATCCCCAAGTCCTCCACCGCCGGCCTGGGCATCGCCTTGGCCATTCGCGTGTTCGAGGTGATCAAGGCCGTGCACAAGAAGCACGGATACGTGCCGGTGTGGTTCATGGAGAACCCGCGCGGGCTCCTGCGGAAGATGAAGTTCATGGAGGTGGCACCGATCCGCCACACTGTGACGTATTGCCGGTACGGGTCCAGTTCCATGAAACCGACCGATATCTGGACCAACTGCAAAGGCTGGACACCGCGCACGATGTGCAAGAAGGGCGGATGGGGAAAGCGCGTGATCGATGGGGTGACCTGGTGCCTGGATCGCGATGGACATCCCTGTCACATCCAGGCACGGCGTGGGGAGAAGAGCGGCACCCAGGGACTGGACAACGCGCACGATCGCGCCAAGCTGCCCAGGGCCTTGTGCAAGGAGATTCTGAGGGCTGCACGCGCCAGGGTGTGGGAAAAAGAAATTTTGCGGAAATAGAAAAGAGTCCTACACTTGTCCCGCCCAAACAACATGACGAGCTATGCCCAAACTGAGGACCGAAAGGGTTCAGGTCTATTGGCCTGACCAACGCCGCACGCGGGAAGGTGTGGCCCTGGAGTTCACGTACGAGATCTACGTCACCAGGGACGGCCTGTTCACCACTACGCTGTCACCCGAAGCGGCGAACGCCCTCCAGGAGATGGGTGTGGAGCTGGAGACGAACCGCAACCGATCACACAGCAAGCCCGGCTACTTCTGTGGCAAGAACGTGGAGGATCTGGTGAAGAAGGTCCAAGCGGTGGCCGATGAAGCCGTGACGCGCAAGCTGGTGAAGGAGGAGATCGTGCTGAAGTACGCGATCGAGACGCGGTGTTCCTATGTGTTGGACAAGGAAGGCAGACCCGCACCGAACGGATATTGGGCGGGCAAGGAACACGGGGAAGTGTCGGGTAATGACTGGAGGGAAGGCACAGCCGCACATCCCAGCCACCACAGTCAAGCGCCGGCGTGGGGACTGAAGGTGTACGTGGAGGCGTTCGAGAAGAAAACCTACCGCTACAAGTCCGGAAAGGAGAAGGTGGAGGAGTCGCGGTGGAGCGAGGACGAGAACCGCTTCAGCATGCCCAAGCGGAAGGATCCTCGGTACTGGTTGATCCGCCTGGAGTCGTACACGTCAATGGGTGACCACGATGTGTCCGGTGATGTGCAGGAGATCGCCTACAGCGAGCCCGTGGCCGAGTTTTTCGTGAAGCTGATGGAGAACCTGGCGATGATGAACGAGATGGTTCGGGACAAGCTGGACCCGAAGTCGATCCTGGCGATCGCCCAGAAGGGTGGAAACCTCCTGGGGCCGGCCAGCACCGAGGACTATTGATCGCTACATTTCATGCCCGCAACGCACGCCCTTGAAACCGCAGCCGGCCATAACCCAGGAGCTGAAGTGGTACCCAGCGTACCTACCAGAACCAGGGCGTGGCGGACGCATCACCAAGAACGGGGATCGCAAGTGGGGCATGCCCTGCCCGATACGCCAGAAGGGGATCTACCTGATCAGGGAGGACGGTGTGGTGGTGTACGTGGGGCACAGTGGCAACTGCCTGCGGAAGCGGTGTTACCGCAAGTTCGAGGAGCCCAACGTGTACCAACGGCGAACGCCGGAAGTGAGCTACAAAAGCCGTTTGGATCTGCACGTGTACGAGGTGGCGTTCGTGATCTGCCCCGAGGTGGAGGATCGCATGCTGATCGAGGCCAACCTGATCGACGAGTTCAAACCACGCGACAACATCCGGGACGAGTTGCTGGATCCTATCCTGGTGGATGGTGAAGGCTGGGGACCGGTTCTAACTGACGATGAAGTGCCGTTTTAATTATGACCGTGCCCGTTTTGATAGTAGGTTCGCGGCATGGCCGAGACAAAGAAGTGTTTCAAGTGCAAGCGTACCCGACCCCTGGATCAGTTCTATCGGCATCCCAAGATGGCCGATGGTCGGGTGAACAAGTGCGTGGACTGTGCTCGGAAGGACAGCGATGCACGACGGCGGGAGAAGTTGAAGGATCCGGTGTGGGTGGAGCAGGAGGCCGCAAGGTTGCGGGCCAAGGCCAGGAAGAGGACACCGGAGCGGACGAAGGCACACAACGCACTGCGGACAAGGCGGAAGCCCGGCGTACATCTTCATCACTGGAGCTATCTACCCGAGCACCATACGGACGTGATCGAGTTATCGCCCAAGGATCACCGACGAGCCCACAGGTTCATGGTGTACGATGCCGAGCGATTACAGTACCGACGCTGTGATACCATGGAGCTGCTGGACACGAGGGAGCGACACGAAGCCTACTTGAAACTGATCGAGAAGAAACCACATTGACCATGGCAACGCCAGTGAAATTCGAGGGCCACAACTGTGTGGCCGCTGAGAACCAGCCCGAGTACCTACCGCTACCGCTGCACGTGGATACGCTCCAGCCTGAAGGCCCCGCCGTCAGTTGTTGGGAGTTGACACCCGAGGAGCTGGAGGAGGTGAAGAAGACGGGCAGGGTTTACGTGGAACAGTTGACGTTCAACCGAGGCATCACACCGCTACGTGTGTCCGCCGTGTTCCCATTGCCGGAATGAACACGGCGATGAAGTACATGGAGGGCGTGCCCTCCGATACGCGCTTGATCATCGAGCGTGAAGCCGGCGGCGAACATGCCGGCGTGCGTGTGGTGTTCGCGCACCGTTACGGCTCCACCGCTTCGGAGATCTGGACCGCCGGCATGATCGCCCAGCTATCCCTGGCCGAGAATACCGAGAAGCTGGTGATCGCACGGTTGGACAGGATGCGCGAAAAGCTGGACAAGGACGTGAAGAGCAGGATCGCCCGCGTGTTGGTGAACAGTGAGTTCACCGGCAAGTGCTGGACGTGCGAGAAGGACACGTCCGGATCAGGTGGCTGCTTCTGTTCGGAGCGGTGCCGACGCATCGCCTGGGCGATCAAGAACCCCGACACTAACCCCGCCGAGTACGACAAGGCGGAATTTCCCCACTGATACCGGCACCAGCGCGTCCGGCCGCGTTGGTGCTGTAAGAACGCCGGATGGAACAACCAAAAGACAAGACGATGGCAAAGGGACTGATCTACAAGACCAACGCGACGACGCACGAACCGGTGATGGACCCCAACCAGCCCAAGGTGATGGAGTTCGCCGACGATGCTGAAGCGACCGAGTACGCGACGGTGGACACCGCACGCGGGGACCGCGACTACGCGATCCTGGACCTGGAGGGCCTGACCTGGAACCAGGCCCCGCCGTACGAGGCCAAGAACAGCACCGAGGAGGGCGACGAGAAGAAAGCCTGATCGATACCCACGAACATCGGCCCCGACAATAGGGGCCGCTGTTGCCTCTACACCCAGCAGCATGATACACATAGCACTGTTCAGCGATGATCTACACGGACGGGATCCACATGGTGGCGACCACGGAGCAGGAACTTCGCAGCTTCGCCAGTCGGATGGGGATAGGCAGGCACTGGTACGAGGGGGTGGAGAAGGGTCACCCACATTACGACCTGCCCAGCAAGCGGGTGGCGATGGTGGTGGGACAGCCCGAGGTGGAGGTGGTGAACAGCCGCGTGATAGTGGTCAGGGCCAAGTGCATGGTGATGAACCCCAAGAAAGCACTGGCGTACAAACGCCCATGAACCGAGCACAGTACAGGGAGCAGATCCGAACCTTCCGCGTTGTGGGTGAAAAGACCAGCCTGAAGGTGGGCGTTCTCCAGTTGACCGTGTACCGGACCGAGTGGTCCCTGTGGCATCTTGGAAAGGGTGACTACATTGACGCTGATCGAACGAAGAGCGTGGAGCGTGCCCACGCCGGCGTTGTCAACCGAGCGTTGAAGTGGGTGGCCGCCAACGTGCCCAAACAAGGTCCAGGGTTATGATCACCTGGATCCTGACCACCCTGGTGGACCTGGTGTCCGGGATGTGGGAGCTGGTGAAGTTTTTCGCCCCAGGCATCGCCCTGTGGTTGGTGATCATGATCACGTGGGCGTTGTTCCTGTCCTGGTTACAGTAGCCCAACGTTTCGTCACATTAGTATACAGGACATATACAAGCCTTGTATATTTGGCGACTGTTGAACGTGTGGGACTTTTCCCTATCTTCAAACGGTCAAGATGAACCTGAACACGATCAAGTACAAGGGCCTGGAGATCCGGGAGTCTGTCGGACATGGCAAGGCCGTGAAGGGCACCAAGGCCACCGCGACCATGCAAGTGATCCGACGCGCTGAACACGACGCCGGCGGGTACATGATGGTGCACCAGGTGCGGTTCAAAGTGGACTGTCCGCCATGCAAGGAGCAGGCGATCGAGAAGGCCAAGAATTGGGTGGACAAGCTGATGGAGACGAAGGAGGAGTTCGAGCGGTGCCGTGATGACCGCGACTACTTCATCGCCAACTACGTGAAGAAGCAGACCACCGCCGGCCAGATGGAGAACGTAGGCGACAAGGTGGAGAAGCTGTTGAAGCAGATGTACGAGCGCCTGCCCTACTGGATGCAATGGATCGTGAAGCCCACCAAGTCACTTGACGCATGAACACGGGCAAGATCTGGATCCGCATGACCGCAGCCAAGCGGAAGGACACCGAGGAGCTGGTGAAGGTGGTCAGCGATATCCTGTACACGGCCAGCGTGAAGCCCAAGCTGCACGGCAACGAGGTGGTGATCGTTGAAACCCCCACCGGCGAACGCGCGGTGATGATGCTGTGGGAGCTGCGGGAACGATACGTGCCTACCGTCCACGACACCTTCCTGGCGTTTTACCAAGCCCGACTCCGATGAACCCCTTCCACGAGTACGTCAGTATCGACGGCCAGCAGACCGGCGCGTTCCACCTGGGCGATGTGCACCGCTTCAGCCGCGGATCCAAGGCCACCACGGTCTATTTCCGCTGCGGTGATCCCATCATGATCATGAACGAGGAGCTGCCCAAGCTGCGGAAGGCCCTGGAGAAGTACCACGCGAAAGATGTGGTGGACCTTGAGCAGCAGCCCGCCAAAGTGAAGTGAACCAAGCCCGAACAACGATGAAGACAGTGTTCAACAAGTCGCACGAGTTCCTGGCCGCACCTGCTGGCCTGTACCGTGTGACCTTCGACCCAAGTGAGAACGCCGAGGGCGTGACCACGGCCGCCATGTACATCGATCACGGCGGGATCAGGTGGCTGGCCCCTATCAACTGGCACCGGCCGGTGAAGATGGAGAACACCAGTCACCAGATCGAGAAGATGGAGCTGATCCAGGTGGGTGGTGAAACGTTACCGCAGCCCAAGGAGGAGCCCGTGGACCTGATGGACACCAGCTCGAACATGATGTTCGCGCACCTGGTCAACATGATGGCCGAGATCCACGGGGTCACCCTTAGTGCCAAGTGGTCACACGATCCCGTGGAGGGATACTTCGTGGACCTGACCTTCACCAAGGAGGAGCACAGCGGCGGCTACATGGAGGGTATGATGAACAAGAACACCCGCAGCGTGACCGTGGAGGTGTACGTGGGCACACAGTACACGCGCACACCTTTTCCCGAGACAGCCAAGACCATGTTGATCCGCGCGCTCCAGGAGATCGGCGTGCGTGACTTCGCCACAGTGCGCAAGTGTTACCTGGCACCCCTGAAGTGATGGCAACCAGGTACAAGCGGGTCAGTCTGATCTTCAGGTGGTACGACTTCTATGTGGGCGTATACATCGACCGCCTGAACCGCACCACCTACATCTTCCCGGTGCCCATGTTGGGCGTGCGTGTGGAATGGCACCGCAACGAGTGCGGGTGTACCAAGTGCCAGCACCGCCGGCGCAACAGGCAGCAAAGGCAGGATGAGCGGTGCACGTTGACGATCGTGAAGGATGCACCCAGGGCACCGGATGGTTACAGCAAGCGACAAGACCACGTGAAGGGTGTGATGTTGGTGGAGTGCCGTGCTATCCCACGGGATGCGACATCCGATGTTTACCTGGAGCGGTATCGTGAAGTGTGGCCTGGACAGGTCAGCAGCGTATCGGTGGAGAACCAGGGAGAACAGACGCGCGTGTGCATGCGGCTGGGGAACGAGAAGTTCGTGGTATACCGTCAATGGGACATGTGAGATGAAAGACGAACGTTCAAAGGAGGAGATGTACGAGTGGGGCGTGCGCCGTGTGCTGGTGCTCCATGCCCGTATCGAAGCGGCCACCAGGTTGTTGGCCGAGATGAAGAGGGAGGCCGAGCGTGCCAGGTGGCGGTACTTGTTCCAGAAGCGTGACCGCCGGGAGAACGAGGCCATCATCCGCTTCTGTGAACGCATGTTGGAGGAGCTGGGGAGCAAGGACAGGGACCAGGAGCGTATCAACGAGCTGGTGGAGGTGATGCGCAAGAACGGTCTGGTGGAGTGACGGGACCAGCAGAACGAAAGGAACAATTCGCACGGTGTAGCACCAGGAAGAGGTGAAAAGTGGGTTGACCGTTTGGAAGTGTCGGGATCTGGTGTTAGAATAGTATTCTAACACCACCCCAGAACGTGGTCAAGGAGCCGCCTGATCGACCGCGTGGGCTCCCCAGCGACCGACCCCTACCTGTAGGGCCGTCCGACCGCAGCGAAGCCCAGGGAGCGGCTACAGGCCCCACCCCCGGAAAGCACCCTTTGACCGCCAAGTGACTTGCCGGCCCCAACGTTCCGTCACATTGTTCTTGCACAAATATACAGACCTTGTATATTTGTCCTGTCAACGAACAAC
>JACCDG011420933.1_pt1 | contig 12016 bp, 11 predicted proteins | sample 7442471 | NCBI WGS metagenome assembly JACCDG01 (sample SAMN15323444, study PRJNA562643) | freshwater metagenome | isolation source: river surface water | place: USA:Blue River Watershed | collected 2017-08-17
CTCTAATATGGGAGAGGCCTCAGTTTCCCTTGAACTCCTAATTAAAATTTGCGTGGTTTTGGAAAAAAAGGAACCAATAGGTTTTGTCGCCTAATAAATCTTAAAAGCATTTTCGCTAAAAAACGTCATAATCGGTTGAGGGAATAGTCCCATGGAAAGGATCACTACCACTCCCACAAAGGCGACTAGGACGGTTCCAAAACCAAGTCTGCTTACCATTGGCGCTTGAGTTGATTCCTTCATAAACATGGCGACAATTATTTTTAGATAATAGTAAACGGAAACCAAGCTGGTTAAAACCGCCACAACAACAATGGGCACAAGTCCGGCGGAAACGGCGGAACTAAAAATTAAATATTTTCCAATAAATCCCGAGGTTAGGGGAATTCCGGCCATGCCCAGTAGAAAAAGAGATAAGGATCCCGCCAAAAGAGGTTTTTGAGCGGCCACACCTTCCAAAGAAGAAAGGGTAATATCTTTTTCGGTAATATCTGATCCAAGTTCTTGCAAGACTGCAAAGGCACCTAGATTGGAAAACCCATAAAGGACTAAATAAATGATCACTGCTGATAAATAAGAGGGATCTTTAAGGACGGCCAACACCCCAACTAATAGATATCCGGTGTGGGAAATGGAAGAGTAGGCCAAAAGGCGTTTTAAATCTTTTTGTACCAAGGCCGCAAAATTTCCCAGGATCATCGTCAATATAGCAATTACCGAGATAATTTCAAAAAGGAGAGGCACTTTTAAAAATATGGGGGAAATTCTCAAAAGAATACCAAAGGCCGCCAACTTTACAACTGTTCCCATAAATCCAGTCACAGATAACATGGCCCCTTGATAGACATCGGGAATCCAGGCATGAAAAGGGAAGGCCCCGGCCTTAAATAAAAGCCCGGATAGGATTAAGAGAGATCCCATTAGAAAAAGTGGTGAGGTTATTTGGGCCAAAGCGATTTCGGAAATAATAAAGGATCCGGTTACGCCAAAAATCAACGATGATCCGTAGAGTAAAAATGCACTGGCAAGCCCTCCAAGCACGAAATATTTCATTCCTGCTTCTGCTCCAAAACGACTTTCACGTCTTATGGCAACCATTACGTAAACGGCCAAGGACATGATCTCTAAGGCCAAAAATGTAAAAAGCAAATGTTGGGTGCTTACCAAAAGAATGGCCCCGGCCAAGGAAAATAAGGAGAGAGGAAAAATTTCCGAGGTGATTTCTTCTTTAGTGTTTTGATTAGCAAAAAGAAAAAGGGACATCAGGGTAAAAATCTCTAGAATAATGGATAAAATGGAAGAATAAAGATCAAAGACCAATATCCCTCCACTTAAAGTAATTGTTCCCTTAGAAAAATTGGCGATACTAAAAAATAGAGTCGCTGTTAAAATCATCACGGCCAAAGGAAAGGTAAATCCCCTAATTTTTTTGGAACCTGAAATTATCAAATTAAGCGTGGCCCCGATCCCAAGTATCATCAGTGGAGTTAAAGAAAGCACCGCAGAGTTATCTAAGGTTACGCCGGGAAAAAGTGTTAACAGTTGTTCCATAAATACTTACTCCTTAATCACCTGAGAAAAACTTTTAAGCGTTGCATTTGATTTTTCAAAAAAGGTCGAGGGAAAAAAACCAATACCAAATACCATAACCAAAAGACCTATTATCGCCAGTATCTCTGGGGCCCTAAGATCTTTCAAATTTTCGTTTTTAGGATTTAAATTTGGTCCAAGCATCACCAGTTGATAGGCCCGAAGCCCATACATAGGTCCAAGAATTACCCCCAATCCTCCGATCAGAGCAATTATCGGGGCCACTTGGAAAGTTCCTAGCAGAATGGAAAACTCTCCTGGAAAACCCGAGGTTCCAGGAAGAGCACTTGAGGCCAAAGTTAGAATCAAAAAAGAAATCGCCATCAAAGGCACCACTTTGGCCAGACCACCAAATTGTGAAAGATCTCTGGTGTGGCGTCTTTCATAGAGAAAACCCACCACCATAAAAAGGCCGGCGGATGAAATCCCATGTCCGATTATTTGATAAACTGCTCCCGAAATCGCCAAAGGTTCAAACGAAAAAAGCGCCATTACAATTAATCCCATATGAGAAACCGAGGAATAGGCCACAAGCTTTTTAAAATCGGTTTGGGAATAGGCACAGAGGGCCCCATAAACCACAGATATGGCCCCCATAATTAAAAAGAAATTTCCCGCATAGTGGGCAGCTTCTGGAAAAAACGGCATGGAAAATCGCATAAGACCGTAGGTTCCCATCTTTAGTAAAACTGCGGCCAGAAAAATAGATCCGATAGTTGGTGCCTCAACGTGAGCATCAGGTAACCAGGTATGAAGAGGGACTAGCGGCACTTTTATCATAAAGGTCAAGGTGAAAGCGCCAAAGAGAAGCATTTGCGGTGAAAAGAGGGCCGTGGTGAGGGTGGTCGGATCAAAATTATATTTATTGGTTAAAAGATCAGTCATAAGCGCCGACCATTGTCCCGAAGAACCAGTTTTATAGGAATACATCATAAATAAAATCGCCACCAACATTAAAAGAGATCCTGACATGGTATAGAGAACAAATTTTATGGTGGCATAGATGCGGTTTTCACCACCCCAGATCCCAATAAGAAAGAACATGGGAATTAAAATAATTTCCCAGAAGAAATAAAAAAGCACCATATCCATGCTGGCAAAGGTTCCATAAAGTCCAAGCTGCAGAAACTGAATCATCGAAACAAAAAGTTTCTCTCGCTTTTTCGGAGATTTCTCCCAAGTTCCAAGGATTGCTAAGGGTGCTAGAAATGCCGTAAACATAATTAAAGGAAGAGAAATTCCATCTAGTCCTACCGTATAAGCAACACCCCACTGTGGTATCCAAGGATATATTTCCACCAATTGATATCCAGAAATGGAGCCATCAAATCCTTGGTAGATTAAGCAAGCTACCACAACACTTACTAAGCTACTTACAAGCCCAATTAACCGAGAAAATCTTTCCGGAAATAAAAAGATAAAAGGTACAAATAAAAGCGGAGAAAAAATCAATAGAGATATCATGAAATTGCCCCTATAAATTTAGCTGCCCAAAGAACCAAAACAAAAAGCCCTAAAATCATCAACAGGGCCAATCTTCGAATATCTCCAGTTTGCATCTGACGAATCATTCCAGAAAATTCTTTGGCTCCCCTGCCAAGGTGATTTACCAGCCCATCGATTACCAATCGATCCATTATCTCTTTGCAAAACCTTGATACGGCTTCCAAAGGCCTGATAATAACCATCTGATAAAATTCATCGATATAATATTTATTTTCCAGAACTTTTCGAACGGGATTAAGCGCGGGAAGGTAATCTGAGAAATGGAATTTATCTCTAAATAAGAGCATCCCAAGGCTTAGACCGATAATTCCAAGCACCACAGAAATTAACATGGCCACCATTTCAGGAAGTGGAAGATGAACTCCTACTCCAGGCAATTCATGATGGGCCACAATGGGATTTAGATAGTGGGCCAAAAAGTTGGGAAGATGAAATGCCCCTCCTAATAGATGGGGAACGCCTAAAAAACCTCCAAAAGTTGCCAATATGGCCAAAATATAAAGTGGAAGCACCATAACTGCCGGTGATTCATGTAAGTGCGCCAGGGCCTTTTCACTTAACCTTTTGGTCCCTAGAAAAGTCATCGACATCATTCGACCAGTATAAATTGCAGTTAGAAAAGCTGTGATTACTCCTATGATAAATAAAGTGGAGCTTCCCCCTGGCATGGCAATAGCACTGTAGAGAATTTCATCCTTGCTGAAAAATCCGCAGAAAAGAGGAATTCCCGATAGTGAAAGAGAACCTATCATCATGGTTATAAAGGTATGGGGCAGATCCTTTTTAAGGCCACCCATTCTTTTCATATTTTGTTCGCCACTACAGGCATGGATAACTGATCCTGATCCCAAAAATAAAAGGGCCTTAAAAAAGGCGTGGGTAATCAAATGAAAAATCGCCGCTCCATAAGCGCCAACACCTACTGCTAAAAACATATAACCAAGTTGGGAAACCGTTGAGTAGGCCAAAACTTTTTTAATATCATTTTGGGCGATAGCAATAGTACCGGCAAAAAGCGCGGTGATCCCACCTATATAAGCTACAATTTGTAAAATATCTGGGGTTAGCTCATAGAGGAAATTTAAACGCACCAACATATAAATTCCCGCGGTCACCATGGTGGCGGCGTGAATAAGTGCGGAGACCGGAGTGGGGCCAGACATAGCATCAGGCAACCAAACATAAAGAGGAATCTGTGCCGATTTTCCCGTAGCCCCGATAAATAATAAACCTAGCGCCAAGGCCAGGTGTCCGGTATTGATATTTCCTTGAACCAAAAGTTCTTTCATTTCGGTTACGTTTAGAGTTTTAAACATTCCATAAAGTAAAAACATTCCCAAAAGAAATCCCAAATCCCCTACTCGGTTTACCAAGAAGGCTTTCTTTCCATGGGTGGCTTTAATAATATCGGTGTACCAAAACCCAATAAGAAGATAAGAGCAAAGTCCAACTCCTTCCCAACCAAAAAATAAAATGGGTAGATCATCGGCCAAGATTAAAAGCATCATGGAAAAACAAAATAAATTCAGATAGGCAAAAAATCTTCCCACCCCGTGATCGTGAGACATATATCCAATGGAGTAGACATGGATTAAAAAACCCACGCCGCTAACCACTAAGGCCATAATCATGGAAAGGTGGTCTATTTTTAAGTTCATGCCGATTTGCAGACCAGGAATATCTAGCCAATTAAAGAGAGAAATTACCAAAGCGTTATTTTCTCCTAAACTAAAAAAGGCCATTATCGCGCAAATAAAAGAACCCAAAATAGCGGCAGATCCTATAGTGCCCGCCAATGCCGCTGGAGTTTTATCAAACCCCTTTAAGAATAGCGGAACTAAAACGCCGTTTAGTAAAAAACCAACAAGCGGAAAAATTAAAATCAGAAGAGGTAAATTTGAGGTGATCATTTTATTTAACTCCGCAGGGTTTGTGTATTTTCGGTTCTAATTGTTCCGAAATTTCGATAAAGGTTAATAAGAATGGAAAGCCCAACCGCCGATTCCGCGGCCGCTATGGTGATGATAAAAAATACCTGAACCTGGCCGTCTATCATATTAAGTTGGTTACTAAAGGCAACTAAGGATAGGTTGGCGGCATTTAACATCAGCTCAATCCCCATCAAAAGAAAAATGGTATTTCTTCTTAGGGCGACCATGGTCACACCCACCACAAAAAGAAAAAATGCCAAAAACTGAATTAACATATAGGAATTCATTATTTTCTCCATCAATCTATTTTTCGCTTGGCCAGTACCACCGCCCCCGCAAGAGCAACTAAAAGCGCTAGGGACATAACCTCAAAGGGAATATAATATTGGGTAAAAAGAGAATGGGCCAAAACGGAAGTATTCCCACCCAGTGCTTTTACAGTTTCCCGATCAAAGGCACCTTTAGAAATTAAAAGATCCGGCGACTGAAAATGCCCATAAAGCGCCCAAATACCGGCCAGCAAAATAACCGCCACCATTAAAAAACCTGCGGGGAAAGAAAAGGATTTAAGGTCAAAGTCACCCTTCTCCTTTTTTAGATTTAAAAGCATAATGGAAAAAATAATAAGAATCATAATCGCCCCGGCATAAACCACTAACTGAATGGCCGCGATAAAATGTTCTCCCATCATGCCAAAGATACCGGCGGTGCAAATTAAAATCCCTAAAAGAGATAGCGCACAGGTAAGGGCACTTCGTGTAAAAAGCATTGTTACAGCAAGAATTGCGGAGACGATTGCAAAAAATAAGTAAATATATGAAATATTAACCACGGCCTTTTACCTCTCTCGTTAAGTGTTCCAGGTTATAAATTCCTTCACCCCTCGTTGACACCGCTAGTTCATAGTTTCTAGAAAGTTTAATAGCATCTTTAGGACAGGCCTCTTCGCAAAATCCACAGTAGCAACACCTAAGAGCATCAATATCAAAACTTAGAGGTCGTTTTTCTTTGGGCACCCCAACTGGATTCTTATCCTCTTCTCTTTCCTCTGCAATAATATGGATACATTCTGCGGGACAGACAGTTTGGCAAAGGTAACAGGCAGTGCAGTTTTCTAGTTTATTCTCATCCACCGAAATAAAATGCATCCCGCGAAATCTTTGGGAGTAATTTCTTTTCTCCTCAGGATACATAATGGTGTTATGTTTACGTAGAAAAAACCCCTGAAGAAAATACTTCATGGTAATGACAAGGCCCTTTAAAAGGGCAAAGATATAAAATTTCTCGGATACGGTAACTTTTCGGGAAACATTTACTGTTGCCACTTTTTACCCCCTAAACCAATAAAGAACAAACATGGTTATTACAAGATTTGCCAGTGCCAATGGAAAGAGTATCTTCCATCCAAGATCCATCAATTGGTCAAATCTAAAACGCGGAAAGGTCCAACGAACCCAAACAAAAATAAACATTAAAATGGCCACTCTGATAAACAGCGAGCCAAATTGAAATACTGTAAAAAGATTAATTCTTGCGGTTGAAGAAAATCCCAAAATATCCGCAAGAAATCCATGAAGAGGCCCCATTCCCGGTAAAAGATTGTATCCGCCTAGAAATAAAGTGGAGAAAAGCGCCGAGACCATAATCATGGCAACATATTCCGCCATAGGAAACAAGGCGAATTTAATTCCACCATACTCAGTGTGAAAACCGGCAACCAGCTCCGCCTCACCTTCCGCTAGGTCAAAAGGAAGTCGGTTGGTTTCCGCAAACATGCAAATAAAAACCACCAAAGCGCCAATGGGATTTAGAAAAATTCCCCAGATTGACTGTTGGGCCATAACCATTTGATCAAAATTTAAAGTCCCATAAACCGCTAGCATGGAAAGAAGCGCAAGCCCCATAGGAATTTCGTAGGAAAGAACCTGGGCCGCACCTCTAATTGCCCCTAAAGCGGAATATTTATTATTAGAAGACATTCCCGCTAAAATAATCGGATAGATTTCCAAACCTGCAAAGGCCAAAACAAAAACAATTCCGGCATCCATATTAGCTATTCTTAAAGGAATAACTTTATCTCCCCATAAAATATCCCCGCCGTAAGGAATAGCGATAAGGGCAATCATAGGAGCTACTAACCCTAATATTGGGGCCAGCATATATAAAAACTTATTAGCGTTTTGCGGAATAAAGTTTTCTTTAAAAATAAACTTAAGAGCATCGGCGAACATCTGCAAAAGACCAAATGGTCCAACTCGGTTAGGTCCTACTCTCCCCTGCATCCAGGCGGAACCTCTTCGTTCAAACCATCCTAAAAAAGGAACAGAGCCTAAACACATGCCAAGGATAACCGCCATTTTTATTAATGTGGTTACGATATCAAATGTTTCCACGCAACCTCCCTAGCACTTCCATGGTGGAAAGAGCATGTCCTTTATGTTTTATGGCAGCTTTGAAATTTTGAGTGATGCCATCGATATTGGTGAAACTTCCCGCCTTTTCCAAAGTGGAAAGCCCAGGTAGCAAGGCCATTATTTGAGCTCCGCCTGCCTGAAATTTTTCGATTTCTTCAGTGCTAAAAACTCCCCAAAGGATAACGGATCCCTTGAGAACTTCTGGGAGCTTAGCTCGGCCATGTCTATAAATAATGGTTAGATCATTTCCTTCACTTGAATTAAAAGGTGCCAGGTTTAAAGCTTCAAGACCTTTTGTATTGGGAGTTTTATCCAATTGTCTTAGCAGCTTATCCAAAGGTTTGTTTTCTGCGGAGCCTTTAACAAATCCATTATTAATGGAAAATTTTACTTTTCCTCTAGGAACTATTTTAGGCAATTCATCTTGTAATAATTTAGCTTCTTCATTGGTGGCATCAGTTCCGATGATGACGGAAACGGATGTAGCACTTGAAAGAATATCTGTTACGGCCGAAATAGACGTTTCCCAAGTGGTTGCTGTAAGTTCCTTAGCTTCCCCTCTGCTTTGCAGAAGTGGAGCGATTACCCGATTTGGATCGGCGTAGGTGTGATAGGAAACTCTTCCTTCATCACACATCCAATGGCCATTAACTTTTTCGTTAAAAACCGGAACCTGGCGATAGACTACTTCCATCTCAGAGTGCACTTCCATATTGCATCCCTTGGCGCAACCGTCGCAGATGGAAGGATTTTTTCTTAAGAACCAGGATCTTTTTTTAAACCGGAAATCATTAAATGTTAGCGCTCCAACCGGACAAAGATCGGTTAGAACTCCTTGGTATTCATTGAAAAGTCCAATATCTGGATCAGCGGCTTCCAGTTCCTTATGCCATCCTCTATTTAACATCACCAGATCATGGGTTTCGGTGACGTTTTCGGTAAAGCGCACACATCTTTCACAATGCACGCAACGGTTCATATTAAGGGTAACTTTTTCGGAAAGTTTTTTAGTCGAGGCCTCTTCAAAAACTCTTTTTTCTTCAACAAATGCGGAGTTTGGGGGACCGTATTCAAAATTATAATCTTGAAGGTCACATTCTCCGGCCTTATCACAAACCGGACAATCAAGTGGGTGATTGGTTAAAAGAAAATCCATTACCCCTTTTCTTCCGTTTAAAACTTTTTCAGATCTTGTATGAATTACCATTCCATCGGCCGCTGGAGTTGAACAGGCCGTCATCATCTTTGGCGCTTTTTCCACTTCCACCAAGCACATCCGACAGCTTGCTGCCACCGGAAGAGCAGGATGATAACAATAACGTGGAATTTTTCCTTGAACTTTTGCCCGCTCAGCAGCGGCCATTATGGTATCACCAGGGGCAAATTCTACAGTTATTCCATCTATGGTAATTTTTGGTGCATTTTCAATTGTTACTGGTTTTCTTGAGGAGGCAAAATTTAATTGATTAGGCATTCTTAACTCCTTTCGGGCATCCCTTATGGTGAACATGGGCCTCAAATTCTTCCCGAAATTTTACAATCGATGATAGCGCCGGACCGGTTACCGCATCGGAAAAAACACAAATAGTTTTTCCGGCCATATTCGAACAAATTTTGGCTATTTCATCTAAATCTTTTTGAGTTCCCCCGCCATTTTCAATTCGCCTAAACATTGAGGCCAACCAATGGGAACCTTCACGGCATTGAGAACATTGTCCGCAGGATTCATGTTCATAAAAATTAAGCAACCGACTTGCGGCCTTAACCATACAAACTGATTCATCCATCACGATAACGGCACCTGATCCGGCCATGGTTCCCTTTGCGGCCAAGGAATCAAAGTCCATAGTCACATCAATTTCATCAGCTCTAAGCATCGGTGATGATGCTCCACCGGGAATTACCGCTTTTAATTTTTTTCCATCTTTTACACCACCGCAGTGATCGATTAGTTCCCTAAGAGTTACGGTTAGGGGAAGTTCATAGATCCCTGGATTTTGAATATGTCCGGAAACACCGAAAAGACGCATTCCACCTGCTTTTGGTGTTCCAAATGAAGCAAATTTTTCAGGGCCTTCTCTTAATATATAGGGAATACTTGCAAGGGTTTCTACGTTGTTTACACAAGTAGGCATTCCAAAAGCACCAACTTGTGCAGGAAACGGAGGCTTAGGTCTTGGCTCCCCTCTTTTTCCCTCTAGAGAACTTAAAAGACCAGTCTCTTCACCGCAAATATAAGCACCAGCTCCGCGGTAAAGGAAAAGATCAAAATCATATCCTTTGCCTAAAATATTTTTTCCTAGAAGCCCATTTTTTCTGGCTTCAGATATAGCTTTTTCCAAAAGGAAATATTCTTTCACAAACTCACCGCGAATATAAATATAGCCGACATGAGATCTGATAGCGTAACCAGCGATTGTCATTCCCTCAATCAACATATGAGGAGTATTAGTTAAAATAAAACGGTCTTTAAAAGTGCCCGGCTCGCCTTCATCGGCGTTGCATACCAAATAATTGGGCTTTCCCGTCTCTTTAGGATTTTTAGGCATAAAGGAAAGTTTTAGTCCTGCTGGAAATCCAGCTCCACCTCTTCCCCTTAAATTTGATTTTTTTATTTCTTCAACGATTTCCTCTGGCTTCATATCCAAGGCCTTAGATAAGGCCATGGTTCCTTCGTTTTTTAGATAGAAGTCTAGAGTGTGAGAATTTGGTATATCTGAATGCTTAGTAAATATTTTTTCAGTAACATTAAGCATGGGCGCCCTCCGATCTAGCGGTTTTTCCAATTTGGAAATTGCCCTTTTTCATTTCTTCATTCCAGTCATCAATCATGGTCTCAAGTTCTGGAACATCGAGGTCTTCAAAGTAATCATCATTTGCTTGAATCACCGGGGCAGTTCCACAGGCGGCCAGACACTCAACTTCAGTGAGGGTGTATTTTCCATCGGGTGTGGTCTCTCCATTTTTGATCCCCAATTTTCTTTCCAAACATCCCATTAATTTATCTGAACCATTTAACCAGCAGCTAAGGTTGGTGCAAACTTGCAAATGGACTTTTCCCACTGGCTCTTTATTAAACATGGTATAAAAGCTCATTACTTCCCGAACTTTGGCAAGTGGCAGGTTCAAATATTCCCCGGCCGCTCTCATGGCTTCCATTGATACCCAACCCTGATCTTCCTGGATTGCATGTAGCAGAGGAATAAGCAGGGCCTGCTCCGTACGAAATTGATGTCTAATTTTTTCTATCTGGGCCTTTATATTTTCTTTAAGTTCCATAATTTACCTATCTAATTCTCCGGCGATAATATTCACTGAACCAAGTGATGCTACCGCATCGGGGATTTTATCTCCCTTAACCATATGTTCAAAACTTTGAAAGAGTAAAAAGGACGGTGACTTAATTCTAATCCTATGGGCCTTAGGTCCCCCTCGCGATACGACATAAAAACCTAATTCTCCATTAGGTCCTTCTACACATGAGTAGGCTTCCCCGGGTGGAACATTGATTCCTTCCATAAAGATTTTAAAATGATGAATAAGCACTTCCATTTTTGCATAGACATCTTTTTTATCTGGAATTCTAACTCGCTTGTCATCAACCCAAATGGATCCACCAGGTAAATGCTTTATACACTGATGTAAAATTCTAACTGATTGTCTTATTTCTTCCATACGAACCAGATAGCGGTCATAAACATCTCCGCCATCGGCAACAGCTACATCAAAATCAATATCATTATAGGCGTAGTAAGGTTGATCTCTTCTTAAATCAACATCTATTCCGGATGCCCGTAGGCAAGGTCCGGTGATGGAAAATTTAAGGGCATCTTCCTTAGATAATTTGCCTACACCTTTGGTTCGATCGATCCAAATTCTGTTTTTAGTAAGCATCTTTTCAACTTCATCGATGGTGAAAGGCAGGTCTTTTAAAAACTTTTCCAGTCTTGGGACAAAGTCTTCAGGTAGGTCATAGCTCATCCCACCAATCCTGGCGTAGCTTGTGGTAAGTCTCATTCCACACATGGCCTCTATTAAAGTGTAAGCCTCTTCACGCCAGCGATAAAACATCCAAAATACCGTCATCGCGCCCATATCAAGAGCATTGATCGATACACAAATAATATGGTCGATAATTCGGGAAAGTTCGAAACAAATCATCCGCACCCACATGCATCTGTCGGTGACCTTAATATTCATTATTTTTTCAACGGCCATTACGTAGGCGATATTATTATTTAAGGCCGAACAATAATTTAGACGGTCGGTGTACACAATAAATTGATGATAAGTTTTATGTTCCCCTAACTTTTCAATTCCCCGGTGAAGATAACCCAGCTCACAGGCAGCATCTTCAATGACCTCTCCGTTTACTCGACACATTACCCTTAAGGTTCCATGCATCGCCGGATGGGCGGGACCAATATTTAACAACATATTTGGATTATAAAAATCGTTTAGATTTTTTAACTGCGTCGTCATTTATTTTCCTTGGTCAAGGGATTAGGACCTAGATGGATACGAGGAGTATCAGGGAAAGGTTGTAATTGCTTTAGAGGATATTCCTTGCGCAAG
>JACCDG010160179.1_pt1 | contig 12015 bp, 6 predicted proteins | sample 7442471 | NCBI WGS metagenome assembly JACCDG01 (sample SAMN15323444, study PRJNA562643) | freshwater metagenome | isolation source: river surface water | place: USA:Blue River Watershed | collected 2017-08-17
GCGCGCTCCCGGAAACCTTGCTGGAGAGTGAACTCTTCGGCCATGTCAAAGGCGCGTTCACCGGCGCCGCCGGCGCCAAGCCCGGTTTGTTTGAAGAAGCCGACGGCGGGACCATTTTCCTGGATGAGATTGCCGATACTTCTCCAACGTTCCAGGCGAAATTGCTGCGGGTTCTGCAAGAAGGCGAGATCAAGCGAGTCGGCGGGACTCAGCCCATTAAGATCGATGTCCGTGTGATTTCAGCTACCAACAAGGATTTGACGGATCTCGTCAAGGCCAAAGCCTTTCGGCAAGACCTGTACTACCGCTTGGCGGTGTTGCCGGTGCATTTGCCTCCGCTACGAGAACGGAGGGCGGATATTCCCCTCCTGGTAACGAAATTTATCGCGGATTCGTGCCAGCGTCACCGGCAAGAGCTCCGTCACGTGAGCGAAGAGGCCATGCGTGCTTTGACCGCTGCGCCCTGGCAGGGAAACGTGCGTGAGCTGCAGCACTATATTGAGCGAGCAGTGGTCACCACGACGCATGCGGAGTTGACCTGTGCGGATCTGGTGGCATTGGGATCCCACGCCGAAGCCGCTGATTTGCGTACGGTCGGTCGGGATGCGGCCAGGCAGGCTGAGCGGGCGCGGATTCTTCAGGCCTTGCAGCAGACCTCCGGCAACAGGATGAAAGCCGCTCGTCTCCTGAAGGTGAGCCGAGCCAGCCTCTACAATAAACTGCACGAGCTCGGCATCCAGTAGTCCGGTAAAAACTCTCGTCTCCGCCCCCTCTCTTTTTCATCTCGACAGATCAAATATCCTTCAAAATCAGTTCGATACTGGTTGCTCCCTCGCCTCTTCGCTGTCGATCACTGCCCCATATCGCCACAAAGTCGAGCTGTTCAGCGTCCAGCATTTTGGACAGTCTAAGTAGTTGTAATTCCGTCGTTAACGGGGACATCGTCTTCAGCTGTCTAATCGTCTAGAAAACCTGTAGCGTTTCACGCCTCTTCAATTCCTCCTACGTATCCATCTAAGTAGTTGAAAATATAGTCACTTGTGGCCTCACTAGGTATATCCCCGGCGGGGGCACATCAATTGCGATATTGGGCAGTGCTGGTGAAGGTGCGGGTGATTAGGACCGGCCTCCGAATGACCTGCTCCCTCGAACTTTGAGGACATCCTTCACCAGCCCTTTTTCCTTTTGGGAGCGTTTCGTGGAGGGAAAAAGGAGAGGCCGGAGGAGCCGGGGTCCTGCCTGACGGAGGCCGGTCACACGACCACGTTTTTTAACCACTCCCGCGGAAGGGCGCGGGATTAATAAGGAGGGAGGCCGACATATGAGGTCTTCAGTGCAGTCAAAACGCAGGCGCATCAGTCGCAAAGCGATGCTGAGCCTGCAGGCGGCGCTGCTCTCGGGCAGTTTGCTCGCCGCGCCGTGGGTGTTCGCGGCCGGGCCAGGCGATCAGTCGCATGAGGGACATGCGACGCCGGTCGCCATGCCGGGCTGGACCCAGACCCTGAAGGGTCAGACCGTGGTGGAAAACGCCATGGAGGGTCGTGCCGGGAACGCAGAAAAGATGGAAATGCAGCACCACCGCCTGATGGAGAAGTTGGAAGAGCAGGCGGGTAAAGATGCCAAGGCCCAGCAGACGTCCGGTGCATTCAATGAAATGTCGATGATGCACCAGTACATGGGGCAGGATGGCAGCAGCTTCCTACTGGCGTCCGATTCATCGAAGGGTGAGCCGGTCATGACGTCGGGCGGAAAATGTCCCGCCAATGCGCCGGTCAAGAAGTACGATGTGTCGATGATCAACATCGAAATCAGCTTGAACCGGTGGCTGGACTTCTATCCCGGATATATGTACGTCCATACTTCGGATATCGACAAGGCTCGCGCTGAGGAAACGAAGAACAAGGAAGCGCGTGACAAGGACGGCTTCGATCCTGGTGCGGTGACAACCGGTAACCAGGGCGATGTCATTCAGCCGCTGGTGCTCCGTGCCAACCAGGGCGATTGCGTCAAGATGACGCTGCGCAATCAGATGGAAGGCGAGGATGGCAGCTTGGTCATCCAGGCCTCCAGCATGATTGTGAGCTCGACCGGTAAGCCTGCGACGACGACGAACCCGGATACGGTGGTGTCGCCGGGCAAAGCGCAGGAGTTCGAATGGTACATCCATCCGAACATGCAGGAAGGTGTGCGTCAGTTTCACTCCTGGAGCCATGATCGCGAGTTGACGGTGCTGGGTCTCTTCGGTGCCTTCATCGTCGAACCCAAAGGCTCCAAGTACCTTGATCCGCTCGGCACGGGCGCCGCGCCTGATACCAACAGCGGATGGCAGGTCATGATCGACAACGGGTCCGGACCGGACTTCCGCGAATTCGTGTTGTTCTATCACGAGATCGGCGACGAAGCCTTCCGACCGCTGAACAAGAAGGGTGACTTCTTGCCGCAGCGCGATCCGTTGACCGATGCGTATCGTCCGGGTGGCCGCGCGATCAACTATCGCAGCGAGCCGTTCGGCATCGATCAGATGCATTTGCAGCATGAATATTTCGGCTTCGAAGATGAGTCGCTGGCCTACAGTGCCTACACCTTCGGTGACCCTCCCACCACGGTAGCCCGCGGCTACCTCGGTGATCCGGTCAAGTGGCGGTTGGTCCATGGTGGATCCGAAGTGTTCCACTCCCACCATCCCCACAGCGGAACCATCCGTTGGCAGCGCAGCCCGCGTGCCGATCAGGAAGAGCACTGGTACAAGGGGCAGGACGGTCCGGTGAAATATCCGGTGGTCCGCACGAAGTCGGATCGGGTCGACGTCGAAGTCGTCGGTCCCTCTGAGGCCCTTGACCTGGAGCCGGAGTGCGGCGGCGGTGGCTGTCAGCACCTGGCCGGCGAATTCCTCTATCACTGCCACGTCGCGCACCACTATGTGGCGGGCATGTGGGGGTACGGCCGGTTCTACAATACGTTGCAGGTCGGCAATGCGCACACCGACACGATGCCGGATATGCGCGAGTTGCCGGATCGCCTGGGCCGTATGAAGCAGGGTGTCTCGTCGGATAAGTTGATCGGCACGACCGTCGACTGGTTCGGCAAGACCTTCAAGATCGTCGACAAGAGCCAGAAGACGAACTGGAAGTCCGATCCTGTGATCGTGAACATCAAGGATTGGGTCGAGATGTTTGTGCCAGCCCAGGGTCAACCGGGCCACACCAATGATGAGAAGGGCCAGATCATGGCCTACGATTCGACGGTGTGGGACTGGAAGTGGGACGGCAACATCGCCCGCGGCGAGCGGGAGAGCACCGCTCCGAATCCGAAATATGCATGGGCTGCGAAGTGGGATGACAGCACCAGACCGGCGATCCTGTTCGATCCGACGACAGGGAAAATGGCCTGGCCGTTGTTCAAGCCGCACTTCGGCAAGCGCGTGCCGTTCTCGGCGAACCACAGCGGTGCGCCATGGTTGGAGCCGATTCACCAGGATGCAAACGGTGAGCGGACCTCCGAGCCGGCGATGCCGGGCGAACAGGGCCGTTGGAGCCTGTGCCCTGACAACGCCAATCGGAAGCATTACAACATTCACTTTGTCCGCATGCCGATCACCCTTGCTAAGAAGCAGGGGAAAGAGCCGGCCATGGTGGACAAGGATGGTCTGATCTACGTCCTTCACGAAGAAGAGCGTTTGACCAGAGCCAATGACGATCTGAAACTGCCCGCCGTCATCCGCGCCAACGTGTATGACTGCGTGGACTTGTTGTTGACCAGCGAATGGGACGACGACGATTACACGAACTTCCAGTCGTCCAAGATCAACATCCATCCCCACTTCTTCCAGTTCGACACCGGAAATTCCGACGGTGTCATCTCCGGGATGGAGTACGAAATGTCGGTTCGGCCGTTCACCATGTGGGGCAAGAAGACCAAGCATGGGTTGCCGGCACCGATGGTTGCGAAGCTGACCGGCGAAGTGAAGGCCGGTGCCTCCTCCATCAAGATCCAGATGGCGCCCGGCGCCACCCCGTTCCACATCAACACCGAGTTGATGGTGGGCATGGATTGTTTGGAGAAGGGCAACGATCCTGCAGCATCACTGCCGCGGGATAAGAGCTGTCAGGAAGTCGCCCGTGTGAAGGAAATCAAGGGCGATGTCGTCACGTTCTTCAAGCCGCTGAAGCACCATCACCCGGCGGGCGATCTCGTGTCGCCGGAGTTTGTGCGCTATCGGTGGTGGGTGGACGTGGATATGGGTACGGTGTTCTGGCATGACCACGCGTTCGGCGCAACGACCTGGCCCCATGGCGGGTTCGGCGTGACGATCGTGGAGCCATTCGGATCCACCTATCATGATCCGAAGAACGGCAAGTTGGTGTATAGCGGCCCGATCGCGGACATTCACAGCAACGAGCCGATCGGTGCCGGTGTCAGCGGCAGCTTCCGTGAGTTGATGGTCTCCATCCACGACACGGTTCCGCACACCGTCAACGTCATCGAAGCCGGCAATCCTCCGGGACAGCCGATCGAAGTGGCGTTGGAAGCAGGCAAGACGGTGTCCTTCCAGATGCCGGACAAGATCCTGAATGCGCCGAACAAGTACATCAACGGCGGCACGCACACGACCGGTAGCGGTTTCAACTTCCGCGCGGCTCCGTTTGCACAACGCTTGTCCAACAATCCGGACACCTCGAAGCTGTTCAGCAGCGCGATCCACGGTGATCCGGGCACCCCGCTCCTGCGGGCGTACACGGGCGACACCATGGTGTTCCGCCTGTTGCATCAGCTGATGAACGAATCCCATGTCTGGACGATCGCCGGACATACCTTCCTCACGGAGCGGTATGCGCCGGAAGCCAACCGGAAGAACTCGATTCACGTCGGGATCGCCGAGCGGTACGACCTCGTCACCAAGGCGGGTGGATTCCAGGGTATGCCGGGTGACTACATCCACTTCAACGGCAGAACGTCACACTTCGCCGAAGGTGGATGGGGCATCATCCGCGTGCTCGATAAGGAAACCGCGGACTTGAAGCCGCTGCCCAGGGGGACGAATCCCCTCGGGATCCCAGCGACGCCCAATTCCGTGTGTCCGTCGGATGCTCCGGTGAAGAGCTTCAACGTCGTGGCGTTGGATCGCCCGATGAAGCTCAATCCGAAGGCTCCGGATGCGATCGAGGTGGACTTCGAGCGGAAGATCGAAATGACCATGCCGGAAGGCAAGATCTTCGCGCTGGAGGAAGAAGCCGCGACCGTGGCGGGCAACGTGATGCCGAATCCGCTCACGCTGCGCGCGAATCTGGGCGATTGCATCAAGGTGAATCTGAAGAACAAGATGAAGGCGAGCCGGGCATCGTTCTTTGCGCCGGGCCTGGCCTTCGATCCGAAAGACAGCCAGGGCTTGAACGTCGGTAACAATGCCGGCGATCAGACCGTGGCTCCTGGCGAGAGCCGCACCTATACCTACTACGCACATCCTTCCAAGAAGGAAACGACGTCGTTGGTCTGGGACGGCGGAAACATCGTCGTCAATCCGCGCAACGGATTGTACGGCGCGATCGTCATCGGTCCGAAGGGATCGCAGTACCGTGATCCGATCACCGGTGCCGATGTGTCACAGAAGAACACATGGCGGGCCGACGTCATCGTCGACACCACCTTGTCTGAAAATGCCGGAAAGCGGAACTATCGTGACGTGGCCCTCTTCTTCCAAGATGAGGACAACATCATCGGAACCGCCTTCATGCCCTATGTGCAGAACGTGGCCGGTTTGACGTCGGTGAACTACCGCGCTGAACCGTACAAGTTCCGCGAAGAACAGGGCTGCTCCTTGGGCAAAATCTTCCAGCCTTGCGCGGTCGATAAGCCCGAAGATCCCGTCACGCCTCTGATCGAGGCCCATGCGGGTGACGCGCTCCGGATCCATGTGATCGGGGCGAACAGCGAGCAGAACGGCATGTTCAGCGTCGAGGGCCACGAGTGGCCGATCGAGCCGTACATGGCGGGTGCCGACATGATCAGCGTCGTAGAGTACGCCGGGTCTGAGATCCTCGATGTCTTCATCCGTGGCGGTGCGGGCGGACCGTATCGTCAGGTGGGTGACTTCGTGTGGTCGAATGCACGGCTGCCCTACACGCAGTCGGGACAGTGGGGCTATCTGCGCGTGTTGCCGACCGGCGATTCGCGAATTCAGCCTCTCAGCGCAAGTGGTGCGGGTGCACGTCAAGCCGACGTGCAGCCTGAGCCGCAGGCGATTCCGACTGCCATGAAGTAAGCAGGCAAGTCATGGCGTAACACCGGATGGGGGAGCTGCCTGTATCACGCAGCTCCCCCATCTGCGTTTTGAGTTTTGAGAGAGGAATTCAGTGATGGGATCCTTGTATGATTGGGAGTGTCTGTCGAGTGTGCAAGAATCCATCACAGAGGAGGCCGGACGTGACACTGGGTATCACAGCAAGGAATGAACAGCAGCAGATGAAACAGCGTGCATTCGGGGTGGTGTTAGGCTTGGCGATGGTAGCGGGTGCAGCAGGTCTCATGAGTGATCCTGCGTCAGCCTATGAAGAAGTGACCGTGTCCGATGGAGGGACGCTGACGGGAGTGGTCAAGTTGGAAGGGGTGGTTCCAAAACCCAAGGGGTACAATCTGACCACGCTGCCTGACCCGTACTACTGCGGGCGCATTTCCGACGGAGAAGGCTGGCGTATTCTGCAGCCGTTTAATGTCGGGCCGAAGGGGGAGTTCCGCGAGGTCGTGGTCTATCTCGAAGGGATTGAAAAAGGGAAATCGTTTGCGGAGAAAGAAGTGCCGCAAGTCGAAGCCAAGGACTGCCTATTCCTCCCCTTCACGACCGTCGTGCGGGATGACCAATCGGTAACGGTCGTGAACATGGACCCGGTCATGCACGATATTCAGGCGTATGAAACGTCGAATTTGGGCGCGCGGGTTTTGTTCAACGTGCCGCTCCCGATGAACCCGCAACATCCACGGAATTTCAAAGACCGCACTGAGGCCGGGATGTATCACAAGCATATGGCCGGTCCGCCGATGAAAGAGCTGGTCAAGCTCAGCAAAGGCCGCCGGATTTTTGTGATGCAATGTGGCTTCCACGCCTACATGGAGAGTTGGGGCGTGGCCATCACCAATCCGTACTTCGCCAAGACTGACGAAGAGGGCCGGTTCACCATGACCGATGTGCCGCCGGGCACCTATAAATTGGTCGTGTGGCATCCCTATATCCGGACGGCCACAGAACGAACCGTGACCATCGGACCCAAGGGAACCGTGGATACCACGGTTGGGGTTCCGGCGCCGACTGGTCGGCTGTACGCCAATGAGGTGTTGGATCACGCCTATACCCGGTACAACGTGACCGAGGAAGCGAAGAAGGAAATCGATCCCTTGCTGCAAAAGCAGGCGCACTAAGCTGATTCGCGACGAAACCTTCGCGAATCATGGGCGTCACCGATTCGCTGAATGAATGAGTCTGGAGCAGTACGGCAATGAAGACCTGGCTATCCGGTTTGTTCTCGGCCCTTGTGATGGGTATTGCTACGGGGCTGGTGCTCGGTTCTGTAGCGCCGAGTCACGCCGACCATGAATTGCCCAAACCGCCGCCGCTCTGGTCTCCGCTTGATGAACTGGAGCGGTTGGCGTTGATCGAGGTCCCGAATGGAATGGCCGAAGTGCCGGCCGGCCCGTTCTTAATGGGCAGCGATCCGAAGGTTGATCGGGCCGCAGGACCGCAGGAATTCCCTCAGCATCAGGTCTATGTGGATGCCTTCAACATCGACCGGTACGAAGTCAGCAACGTCAACTATCTCCGGTACGTGTTGGCCACGGGCGCGGCCTGGCCCCAGTATTGGCGTGCCCAGCCTTTCCCGGAGAAGATGGCCAAACATCCGGTCATCGGCGTGTCCTGGCGGGAAGCGGATGCCTATTGCCGATGGCGCGGGGCTCGTCTGCCGACCGAAGCCGAATGGGAAAAAGCGGCACGCGGCGAAGACGGCCGGATGTTTCCCTGGGGCAATGAGCCGGCCGGGTGGATCAAAAGCAATATCGCCCATCCGGGATCCAAGCGCGGAGCCAAATATCCTCCACTGGCGAATGTGGATCGCTACGACAACGGTGTGAGTCCCTATGGGGTGCATCAGTTAGCGGGCAATGTGAGCGAGTGGGTTTCCGATTGGTTCGATCCGGAGTACTACCGCCGGCAGGAAAATCGCAACCCCCAGGGACCGGCATCGGGACAGGACAAAGTGTTCCGGGGCGGATCATGGAACGAGGATCCCGAGGTGGCCCGTTCCGCCGGACGCAATTCCGGGGGACTGGATCATTGGAGTTATCTAACAGGGTTTCGTTGTGCAACATCGGGCGGGAGTGGTCGTCAGCTTTCGTCCATCGATCCGGGCATGGGACGCTCTATGGATCGATGATTTGTGACGGCAGGACAATGAGGAGGCCAGAGATGAAACGACTGCACATGGGCATCAAAAGGAAATGGGCACGGTTGGCGCAGGCCCTCTTGATCGGCGCCGCATTATTCGCGCTGGCTCCTGTCGCGCGAGCGTTGGATACGCAGGACATCGTGATCGAGTGGACGGAAGAAGGTAAAAAAATCGCGCAAGAACGGGTCGCCAAGTGGAAGACCAAGGAAGAAATGGTCCTCGTTCCGGCCGGCGAATTCCTCATGGGCAGCGATAAGAAGACGGATCGCTTGGCGTATCGGAGTGAGATCCCCCAACGATCGGTGTATTTGGATGCGTTCATGATCGGCAAGTACGAAGTTACCGCGCTCGAGTATCTCAAGTTCGTTCTCGCCACGGATCGTCTGCCGCAGTTGGATTGGCGCTACGACGGAGGCAACTTCCAGGACACGATGGCGCATCATCCCATCATGCATGTCAGCTGGTACGACGCGGATGCGTATTGCAAATGGGCGGGGAAGCGGTTGCCGACGGAGGCCGAGTGGGAGAAGGCGGCGCGTGGAGTGGATGGCAGACTGTTTCCGTGGGGGAGTGAGTATGCCGGTCCGACCAGGGCCAATTTCGGCAGAACCGGATTGTCCGGGCCGGTGCGGGATCGCCCCGAACGGTTGTTGCTGTATCCGCCCATCATCTCTGTCGACAAGTATGAGAATGCGCTGAGCCCCTACGGACTGTACCAGACGATCGGCAACGTGGCCGAGTGGGTCTCCGATTGGTACGACCAGGATTATTACAAAACCGCGCCGGGCCGGAATCCGAAGGGACCGGAAACCGGAACGCAGAAAGCCTTCCGCGGTGGCGGCTGGATGGATAGCACCACCACCATGCGCGCGGCGATGCGGAACGGCACCGATCCGAAGACCAAGATCAATTGGATGGGATTCCGGTGCGCGCAGGATGCCAAGGAAGATGCGGGAACGAAGATCTCGATGACGAAGGAATAGTGAAACGAGGCTGAAGGAAGATATTCCTCCCGCCAGACCGATGGGCCGGCTCGTCTCCCGCTCGATCAGGGGACGACCGGCCCCTCACCAACTTCTTCGCGTGTGCAGTCGGAATCAACCCCTTCCAGATCGGAACGGTCGACAGAAGCGAACGGCGGAGAAAGACGCATTCGTCTGAATGGGGTAGGAAAGGGCCGGTCATCGTGACGCGAGTCGTACGCGAGAGCACGGTGATAGCGTGGCGTTAGGAAGCAGTCAATTGTGAAACGGAAGCCCTGCCTCATCGAGCATTGCAGCACCTGCGGGCTGCGCGCGAAGGTCGTACTGTGTGACATTGCGGGAGACGATCTCGCCGAATTCGAAACAATCAAGCGCACGCTCGAGTACGCGCCTCACCAGACCGTGTTCTATGAAGGGCATCTGTGTTTGGGCCTCTACGTGTTGTGCTCGGGCAAGGTCAAGCTCACTCGCTCATCGACGCGGGGCCGCCGGCAGATCGTTCGCATCCTGGGCCCTGGTGAGTTGATCGAGAAACACGTCTTCGGAGAGGGAGCCCTTCATGAAGTCACGTGCGAGACGTTGGAACCCACCCACGTCTGCGTGATCGATAAGGAACGCTACCTCGCACTCATCCGCAGAAATCCTCAGCTCGCGATCAAGCTGATCCAACTCCTCAGTCACGAAGTCGGGGTGAACATGGATCACCTCGATCGATTCACGTTCAAAACCGCCCGCGAGCGATTAGCCGGCCTGCTGGTGGAACTCGGCGATCGATTCGGCAAGAAACAGGACGATCATGTCCGGGTGGGGCTCACCCTCAAGCGGGAGGAAGTGGCTGAGATGGCGGGAATTACGGTGGAAACCGCCATTCGCTTGCTGGGCGTGTTTCGCGATGAGGGAATTCTCACGCTCGATGGTCGAACCATTACGTTGCTCAATCCGGACCGCCTTTCCAGAATCGCCCAACGCTAATCGAACCGCTCTCACCTAAGCCGTGCTGTGTCGTGTCTGACGCGCCACAGGCGTACCGCGACGTTCACACGTGCAGAATCCACACGCCTGCGGTGCCTTCCATCCACATGTATGTTCAGTGTCACATCTCCCGTCGCTTGCCCGCGTCCCTCCACGTATAGGTCCAACGGCCTATCCAAAACCCTGAGATCCATCATAGGCCGGACCGGCCGATCCCAGTGTGACCCACCGTCCTGTTCGATAGAGTGCGCGCGGCATCACGCTGTCGCGTAATTCGTACGGGGGAGTGTCCGTCACGGAATCCTGGAACGATGGTGTCTCCAGATAACACGCGAACCAGGGTCGTCGTCGATCCGGTGGCCTTGCTCAAGCGGGAGCACCGAATGATTCTGGACCGACTGATGATGGTTGAAACGACGATGAGTTCCTGCTCCGTAGGGAACGATTCTGCGACGCAGACGAACCGGGAGACGCTACACGAGTTGCTCGAATTTTTTACCGGTCCCGTGGATGTGCATTTCACACGTGAAGCCATGCTGGTCGGCAGTCTCCGGAGAATTTTCAGACGGAAACAGGAGGAGCAACAGCAGTTCCAGAGCTTCCTGGACGAACACCGGGCGCTGAAAGCTGATGCGATCGCGGTGTTGAGGCGTCTTGCAAGAGAGGACGGGCAGGACAGAGCGGCGTCAACAGCATGCGGTGAATTGCTGACACTGACCGGAGCACTCCATGCGTTGATTCATCGCTATCGTGAACTGATCGTCTGCGAGGAGCGGCTGCTGTTCACCTTAGCCGAGATGCGGTTCACCGCCGAGCAACGACGTCGAATCAGCCGCCGTATGCTGCAAGTGTGATGTTTCGTATGAGTGTGGGCAAATCGAAGGGGCGCGCGACTGGATGCGGTGAGGCCGGTGCGCACGTCGTCGATGCGGGATCATCGAAGCAGGGATGAGTGAGGAATGTTCACGATGTTGAGCGTCATGCAGCGCATGGTTTCGCTGCTCCTGCCTCAGACCGGTGAGGACAACGTGGGAGGCCAATCCGGACGCCAGTCAGGCGTTCCGGTGACACAGCAAGGAGGAGATTATGATGAGGGGTCGGAGAATCGGACGGAGTATTGGAATGTGGGGTGCGGCCATTGCGATCGCCGCGGTGTTCGGTGTTGCTGGTGTGCAGCCGGCATCGGCTGAGGAAGGCACCGGCAACATGGTGTTTTTCAAAGGCGGGTTCATGAACTTGAACCAGGACCGGAGCGGGCAGATTTTTACGGATACGGCCGGGCTGACGGGTGCCAACGGAGGGAATGCCGGATGGTACGCCGGGGCTGGCCTGGACCTGGTTATGTCGAAGGACGTCTGGGGTGGAATGGACAAGACCTGGGTGGTCGGTGAAATCGGGCTCCAATTCAACAGCATCAATTCAAACCGCGTGAATAATGCGGCCGGCAGCATTGCCACCAGAACCTTGACCGACAAGCTGGCCACCGATCCACAAAAAGTACAGCTCACGATGGTGACGATCGACGTGGCGCCGAAGATCAAGTTCATGGAAGGCAGCGCGTTCAGGCCATGGATCATTCCGATCGGTCTGGATATTCATGTCATCAGCCCACCGTCGAATCGAACGCA
>JACCDG010679581.1_pt1 | contig 12015 bp, 10 predicted proteins | sample 7442471 | NCBI WGS metagenome assembly JACCDG01 (sample SAMN15323444, study PRJNA562643) | freshwater metagenome | isolation source: river surface water | place: USA:Blue River Watershed | collected 2017-08-17
ATTGAATGTATCTGATGTTCTCGTTTTGACGTGTGAAAAGATTGGTACCGGATCTACTACCGTCTACTCAACCCTCTCTTGGCAAGAGATCTATTAGATCTTTTTATTCATAAAATACGTTCAAAATCATACATAAATTATATTACCATATGTAGTAATATAATTGGTAGGAACCTAAGGTTCCTACCCTACCTCCTCGGAGGGAAACCTAAGGTTTCCCTCCACCCTTCCTCTTTTTATAGATCATTTTAAAATAATCTTATACGTTCAAAATCATACATAAATTATATTACCATAGTTAGTAATATAATCATAAGACAATCAATAATACAATCTCATAAAATGGACCGTCTTACTACGCGCTATCTATCTCTCACCGATCTCTATCCCTATTGTGGGCTTGTTCAGTATATCTCTTCTGTGGAGAAGGATGCACAGAAGTACTTAGAACAGTTTGAGTTACTGATTGAGGATCAAGTCCCTTCCAAATTCGTAATGATCGTTTGTGACAATGAGGATCAGAGCAAAATCTATCTGACCGCCAACATCACATATACCTTCCGTATCTCTCGAAACGGAACCTATGATATGATTATTCAAGATATGGTCTATGCCCAAGAGGCTGGTGCACTCCCAGCAGGACTGGGTGTAGATCATATGTTAAAAGGGTTTCATTGTTTAATGGAGGAGTATGAAGCGCGCCATCACTTCCGAGTCCATAAGCGGGTTCTCTTCGGGAATCATCTTCTTGAACCCTTCCACGGAATCTTCCTCAAACGTGGTTACCAGATCATTTGATGGATCTATCTACCAACCATTTGATTCATAAAAAGAAATAATTCGTGATTATATGCATAATATTTGCAATCAATGACGATCTTCATCGAACGCCTCTTTCAGAATCTCATCCAAGTAATACTTTTGGGGGCCTTGACCCTCCATAATCTTCTCTTTGCTCAGTTCTTTGAACCAGTCGGGATATCCTGGAGCAGTGTTGTAGAGCGGGAAGAAGTATCGCCGGCCTTCACACTTACCTCCCGTATGATACGGCTTCATAATATTATTGAGTTTATTTCCTGCATCATCGTACTCTTGGCACGTGGATGGCAAGTGTAAGTAGTCCCAATCATCTGGCATTTCCGCAATACACTTCTTGAGGCCCATCTTACCAATCGCGTGATAGTTGGTGAGCTCGCCATCCTGGCTCTTCCCAATCTCTGTAGCGGCATTCTCTCGAACACACTTCATAAATCGGGTTTTTGGCTTGCTCATCATCAGCCAGTTGGTGGGATCACCCTTTCCATCCGGGTTTGCGTGGCAAGAGGCACGGCTCCTCCCGCAGCCAAATCCCATATAATCCCGATTGCTCTTCATCAACTCTTGATAGAGAGGACAAAGGCATCGGGTTACAATGATATCCGCATCTATCCAGATTCCTCCATACTTTTCGAGGAGTGCATATCGGTAATAATCAGTCTTATGGGGGATAGAGAGATTTTCCAAAGAGACCCCTTTCAGATCCTCTTCACTCAAATACTCGTGAATTCGGGATTCATCAAGGCGAATGATCTCAAAACAGTTACCACAATTGTGTGTAAGGCTATCATAACAGAGATCGATATATCCAGGGCGCTTCTTTCCTGGAAGCGTCTCCCAGTAACACCAGATCTTTGGTTTCCCTGTGGTCTGATCCTCGAAATGTTCTGTTCGTAACCTCTGATATCCAGTATAGATAAATGCCATTGCGATCAAAAGTGCAATCGCATAGAGTGCGATCTTTTGCCATCTCTTCGATACTTTTGGTAACTTGGTTAATTTCATTTTATGAATCAAATTCATAGATATACTATTATATCTATGAATATATTTGGTAATAACTTAGATGGTTACTCGAAAAATGATTTAAGGATAGTCCAGCGCTCTTGAAGGATGCTCTTCTCTGTTCCCTCTGCCCATTGAGTCCGCATAAAGAACTGATCTTCGGCAGAGATATCTCCATCCCGGATTACCATATACTTGCTAAGCCGTTCAAATAGCTCCTTTGAAAGGATCGATCGTCCCATCAGTTTTAGAGGGAGGGTATAGAGATAGTCCATCAGATCACCAAAGAAGAGATGATCCTCGGGAGAGAGATATAGATACGGTCCAGCGGCACACTCGATATAGGTGCGGAAGAGAGCGTCTACTCGGGAAAGGATCTCCGGCTTTCCCCCGAACATCACCTTGAGGCGACGGAGAAGAAGGTCACACTCGGTAGCTCGCTTTGTCCGCTCCTCTTCCAGGGCGGCCTTGCTAACCTCCTCCTCGTGCTTGATCTGTGTCTCTATGGATTCAGCAATTGCCTTCTCAAAATCTGGGTCCATCCGAAGATTCCCCTCGACCTCGTATAAGAGCCGACTCTCTTCCATCGCCTTCTCTAAGTCTGGATCCTGATCAATCGGATTAAAAAGGGTTGGGTCTATGTCAGCGGATATATCCTGATCATCCACACCCATTAATCTCTCACGGCGAACTTTATCCGCTGGTCGAATCTCGGGCTCTTCCTCTCCCCCAATCTCCTCTGCAATCATTCGGGCAATTGCCGCATCGGCATCCAGATCTTCAAACTGAAATCCTCCACCGCCATTCCCACCACCACTTCCCTGATGATCATCGTCATTATCGATAAATTCTGACATTTTGGTATGCCATATATTACTTTCCTTTCTGGAAATCTCTTTAAGACCTCCTCGTTTGATTGATCAAAAGATTGTATCGATCAAATGTAATAATTCACATTGATTTTAGAGATTGAAGATGGAAGAGGAAAGCCCGTACCCAATCCGGGATTTAATCGAGAAGATGGATGAGGAGATGCGTGTGATCAAGGACAAGAGTGCAGTGATTGAGGAGCAGCTTCGGGACTTCCAGAGTGTCGAGATGGAGTATGTGACTCGAGATCGGGAACTTATTGTAAATTCAGAGAGAACGCGATTACAGCGAATCGATCATATCTCTACTTTCTTGGACAATATCTCTGAGCGAATTGAGAAAGAGTTGAAGAAATCGTACTTGAAAGAATTTGATATTGTCGTTGATTATGATCGGGATTTATCAGTCCATACTCCGATGGAAGCATCTTATCGAGATGGGATTGATCGAGATATTGAGGCGCGTCTTGGATTCTCAATTGATGAGTACAATAAGCGAACGGTTGCAATCGAAGATCGTGTCTTGGAGATTTGCCGTGAGATCCAAGATTTGATGAATGCGATTCGGGGATCAATCCAACAGCTTCATCGATTGGAACTCCAATTTCAATATCTCGCCTCTTTTTCAGGGGGAGGAACCAAAGATGGAGACTACGAGGATCCCGAGTTTGAGCTCGTCCTCAATCGCCTTGAGAAGAGGATCCAAGATGGGATGGAGGAGAAGATTCGGAAGACGATTCGCGAGAATGTTGCCAAGATTCACTTCCACTTCTCCACCATTAAGCTCCTTCAGGCGAAACTCTATCAAAAGGTTGTCACCAAATATACGTGCAATATCTGTATTCAAAACAATATTGACTGCTATTATGACAAGTGTGGTCACGCAATCTGCCGAGGTTGCGGCATTCGCAACCGAAATAGTAACGTCTGTCCCTTCTGCAAGAGCGACTCTACCCTCAAACAACTTTTTCTTTAACTTTCATTTGATAATCAATATTCTATTACACGGAATGGTAATAGAATTTTAGTGAATTATTTTAGTTCTTGATATATTAACGCCTCCAGACAGGATCATTAGGATCCTTGGGATCATTCTTATGCTCCTCCTTGTACTGATCCAGCTTGCGTTTACCTGCAAAGGTCTCTTCTTGTTCCTCACTGGACATATCCATATCCTCTGAACCCTCCTTATGGGTGATTGATTGAAGGAGCCATTGGATTGAGGGGGATTGAGTAGGATGGAGACCTGTGATTGAGATTACACTCAGCGGGAAGAACATCGATGCCTCGAAGATGGGGAATTCCTGTTGAATTGCAAAGTGAAGACACGATGCACTCCGATAATCGGTCTCGATATCAAAGTAGTTCGGGTTCGTAAAGAGGATCCGAAGAATCTCGATCTTGAACGTGCGATAGAAAAAGTGCGAAAAGTGGAAGTGATGCAGCTTCCGAATCTCGTGCGCAATGTAGATTGCATACTCCTCCGACTTCATCGGATAATAGGGGATCAACTCACTATTCTCGTTACCTTCCAGATAGGATGCCTTATAGAACCGGAATCGAACAAGACTCGATCCCTCCTCCTTCCAGATCGATCCCTTCTTCACCCCAATCGAAAGGAAGGTGTCATACTCATTCCTCAACGTATTCTTCGGAAGAATCATCACATTGAAGAGTGGAATCCCTGAGGGGGGATCCGTTGCTCTATCAGCTGACATCGCATACTCATCATCCCCTGCAGAGGGGCCCACAAAGTGATCATAATCACCATAGATCTCGGAATTGATCTTATAGTCGATGTTGGGGAAGTTGATCGATCCAACAACATCCCGAAGGTGGTTGTGAATGGTATGATTTCCCAGAATATCCTCCAATACCTCCTCGGGACCTATAAAGAAGATCATATTGCTCTCCTTCCGCTTATAGACCATAAACTCGGAAAACTTGTAGTTATACTCGTGCCGAAGCACATTGCTGTAATAGATTTGGGACATTCTTATTACCAACTATTACTGATCTCTTCGAGAAATCTCTTTAGTCTGGTTGATTTTATGGATCAATGAAACTTCCTCGGGAAGAGTGCCTGTTTTTTCTGCTGCATCTCTGCGTAATTTTGCCCGTGTTTGACGATGTCGCGTCGATTCATAAACCACATAAAGACATTATCTGAGATCCGCATTCGGCTATAGGATTCAATGAGAAAGTCATCAATGCGATCTTCGCGGAAGTAGTCATAGAGGATTCCGAGGGGTCGATATAAGAAGAGATCGGGATAGCATTGGAAGAGGGCTGTTCGATAGAGCCGCAAGAGATTATACTTCTCTTCCACATTGCGACAGTTCAAGAAGCCAAATTGTGCAGATATATTCTCAAAGGGGGGTACTCGATGCGTCGACATATAGTAACTGAATGCGATGGTATTGTCATCAAAGAAGTTATAGCTGAGTGTCTTGAGAATCTCAACGCGATCTTTGGTGGTAATCTCGCTATCGTGATAGGAGCCCACTTCGGGGCCGAAGGTGGATGGAGTTGCGGATACAAAATCATCAATCCTTGTTTGGCGATGGATTGGGGTTCCTCCTGTATTGGGACCAAAGGAGACAGAGGCATAGTTCTTATGGGCGGATGGAGAAAAAGGAACAGGGGATGGAGAGGGATCCTTCTCCTTTCCCTCCTCTTGCATTGCATTATCTTTCGGATGACTCATTCTAAATGATTGTTACATAAATGATCGAAAATCTCTTTAGATGGGATGTGGTTAAAGGATGATGATGATAGAGATATAGGAGTTGATTGTCAATCTTGGCTCTTCTCACTTCGTTCATCGAGCAGATTGATCGCTAAAGTCGTGGAAAATGGCGCAAAAGATCAGGTATATTCCTCCGGAGAGGAATACGGGATGTTGTGAATACAAGCTGAAGTTAGTTTATGAGGATGCGGAATTGCGTGCGCGTAAGATTAGCCACATTGCAACTCAGATGAACTATCGGCTCTATCAAGGAAAAGGAAAGGCGATCTTTATCATCGGTGTATCTGATGATGGAGATGTAGAGGGGATTACCAAGGAAGAGCTTGATATTTCACTCACCTTTATGGATGAAGTGGCGGAGGTGATTCAAGCGACGATCTATAAGAGGCGGATATATGAAGGAAAGAGTGGGTTTATTGCAACCTTGCGCGTTTCCAAAGACATGTCGAAGCGGTGGGATGACGGCGATGAGATGGAAGAGGAGCTCCAGTTTCTCTAAACACCAAATATCTAAATATAAAGTATATAGAGTACTTTTTCTCATCATTTTATCTATAAAATGGCGACAACCAATGCTGGGAACAATACAGTGAATGTCGGAAATGCCGTGAATGCCACGAATGCTGCGAATGCTGCGAATGCTGGAAATGTTACAATGAATGCTCCAGAGGAACCAATGATGAATCAGATCAATAATACGTCGAAGTCTAAGTCGAAGTCCAAGAGTAAGATGGCAAATGCAAACGCGATGGTTGCAGAGGAGTCTGAGAAGAAAGGTAAGAAGGGGGAGCGTCGTTTCCGTCTTTCGGAGCCTCTGATCAAGTTCAAGGAGTCGAAGGGTAAGATTGTTGACTCGAAGAACCACTATGGTATGTACAGTGATCCGATTCCTCTGAGCGCCGCGCGTAAGTGCTATCGCCGCATTGCGCGTTCAATGCAGCTGGAGGCAGAGAAGGCTGGAAAGTCGACTTCCAAGGTGAACCAGCGCGTTGTCTTCTGTCTGCTCGAGCTGGGTCATCGTGGTGTGGAGATTGACCAGTTCTACTATGTGGGTGACAACAAGCTGAAGAAGCCAGTGACTCGCTTTGTGGGCCACAACATCAAGACGGGCAAGAACAAGACGATCACAACCCACGTGAAGCCCCACGTTCAGGCTCTGACCAAGGCGGAGTATATGGCGATGACGGCAAAGCCCGGTAACACTCCTGGGAATGCAGTTGCGAATATGAATATGAACGCACCCTCTACTTCGGGATCAAAGCCTAAGAGTGCTTCCAAGAGTGCCTCGAAGAGTGGTTCCAAGTCAAAGAGTAAGACGGCATTTGTGAATGTGATGGCTCCCAAGAACAAGTAAGTAGGAACAAAAATGACGACTCCCAAGTAAATAGTAATTATATGGTATGATTTTTTTCATATAATTAGATAGTATGTTATTGATAGATTCGCGATCATAATCAGACGATAGAGATGGATTTGGAGGGATTTACGCGATATTATCAGAAGGGTATCTATCCGCCCTATAGTCGGATCTATGTGATTGGGGATATTCACGGGGATCTGAAGGCATTTATCTATGCACTGCGTTTGGCAAATCTGATTGATAAGCAGCTCGATTGGATTGGCGGGAAGGCACACGTAGTGCAGATTGGTGACATTATGGATAGGAAGCCCCGAGGCTTACTGGAGAAAGTGGATGAGGATAGTGAGTTTAAGATCTGTGCGCTTATTTTCAAGTTGCAGTATCAGTCGTATGCGGCAGGTGGAGGATTCCATTGTGTTGTAGGAAATCACGAGTTGATGAATGTAATGGGAATCCACGATTATGCTTCCGAAGAGGGAATTAATCACTTTCGCCGGAATGCCGGATTTGGTGGATTTGGTATAGGAAGATCTCAGTCGCGTTCAGAATTCTTTGCCCCGGGAAGCCATTTCTCACGTTATATGGCGTGCACGTGGAATCCTGTCGTAAAGATAGGAGATTGGGTCTTTGTTCACGGGGGAATCTCCCCGAAGATTGCGGAGAAGTATAAGGTGGAAGATATCAATCTGGTGATGCGGGATTACTTGTATGGGGCACGGGAGCATCAAAAGAGGGGATACTTCAATGAGTTATTTGTAGGAAAAGATAGCATCTTGTGGAATCGGGACTATTCGACCAATGAGAATCACGGAAAGAAGGCAAAGGATGCATTAGGAAGAATCGGAGCGAAGCATATGGTAGTAGGACATACGATCCAGAGCAATGGTATTGCGAGTAGATATGGAGGCGCAGTTTGGAATGTCGATACGGGGATGTCTCAGGCATTTGGGACGCGTTCAAATCCGAAGGAGCGAATTCAGATCTTAGAGATCCTCAATCAGACAACTGCAAAGATTCTTACCTATTGATCACAACCTTCTTGGCTCCCTAAAGGGGATCAGAAGGTAGCAGGGAGTCGTCAGTTATCGATTCTATCAATGGTTCCTATCAAAAAAATATGTAGAAATAGTATAGATAAACCCATTTAAATCAAAGATGTTTTCGATGTTTTCTGGAAACAATGTCCCTGCAAAGGAGTTTAAGGAGCCAATGGCGGCTGCTTCGAAGAGTGAGGCGGAGATGATCAAGAAGTACAAGCTGATGATTACTGGTCAGAAGAAGATTGCAGTAGCCTTGAAGCGTGACCAGGAACTTGCAAAGAAGCGTGACGAGCGTCATTCTTTTAGTTTTAATAAGCGTGGTAGATCAAAGCTTCTTGAGGATATTGCAAATTATGAAAAGTCTCTAATCGCTTCAAAGATGTTAACTTCCATCCCTGAGAAGTATGCATCTCTTCGTATGAAGCTCGCAAAGAATATGAATAAGTTGATGACCTTTGTTGAGCAGGAGGCCCAAAGTATTTCAATGCCTAAGAATGCGAATTACAGCAGGAATTCACGCAGGATGGAGATCACTAATAGTATCAATGATATTACCTCTGAGTTTGAGGAATTCACAAAGATGACATTGGGTGTTTTCCCAAAGGCAGATGCTGCTGTTCAGCAAATTCAGAAGAACGCTGAACCTGCGATTGCTGCTGCAAAGGCTGCTGAAGGAAGTCCCGCTAATTCTTCCAATGCTGCCACCACCGGTGGTGCCAAGCGTCGTCGCATTGTGAAGCGTCGTGTTACCAAGAAGCGTACTACCAAGAAGCGCACTACCAAGAAGCGCACTACCAAGAAGCGCGTTACTAAGAAGCGCGTTACTAAGAAGCGCCGTTCCACTCGTCGTCGCGCTTAAAGTTCTTTTTCCCCCATAATTCGCGAAAATATTACCATAATATAGTAATCTACACTATATTATTGATCCTTATCCATATTCCAAAAATGAGTTCTCCTCAATGTGGCTTCACAATGTGCCGTATGAATGGTCGTTATGTCTTCCAGTTCCTCAAGTATGGTAATAACTACACCGTCCAGCTCTATGTCCTCCCCGCCGTGAAGAATGGCCGTTATTCGGTGATCCAGACCTTCAACGTCCCCGAGAGTCAACTCACCTTCTTCATTAACACAACCGTCGCAAGTTACTCACAATAGACCCGAACCTTTCACTTCGTTTGAATGATCACTCCCTTTCAGTTCGTTTGAATATAAAGAGATTTTACGGGGGAACGTTTAGAAGAATGGAGCGGGAGTATCACTATTACATCTTTCCGGAGATCTCCAGTTGGAAGCATCAATCGACTAAGATATGCCACCAGTATGATTGTCGAATAACCCCGGACCCATCTCTCGATCTTGATTCTCTCTATGAGAGTGGGCAATTATGTCCTAAGTGCGCATTCTATGCGGGTTTATGGTACGATGTCGGTAAAGCGAGTTCCATTCGCGAACACATAAAGAGAAAGATCAAGCCAACGCATCCGAAGAGTCCCGATTCTCCCTATTGGATCGAGGCAATTGATCTTTTGGAAGAGAGCATAGATCCATCAATCATCCAACTCTCTCCAAAGAAGATCGAGAATGAGTACTACAGATTGGTAAAGAAGAGGGTCTATAAGGAGGCGGACTTTGCCGCACTTACCCAAACGCTATCTATCTTGGAAGAACTCCAAAAGCGAGTCGCCAAGTATCCGAATGGCCTCTCCATCTTTCAAGAGATCATAACCTAATTATATTTGACGACTCCCTGCAACCTTCTGCTCCTCTTCGAGGAGCCAAGAAGGTTGATCCCGTTTGATCCATCAAATAATATTATGCAGTAATGATAATATTATAGAGTGAATTTACAAACTTGATGCCTGGATCATTGAGTGAGTATCGGAGGGAGATCGTCTTAAAGGTTCTCGAGTACTTTGTCCAGTATGACTTCTTGGCCGATGAGGAGATCCTCTTCCTGATAAATCACGTTACCACAATTATCGACTATTTCCACATTACAATCAAAGAGTATACCATCTTTCTCTCCCCCTCTGACTATCAGCGAGTGCGTTTGATGGAGAATCCTGAAAAGGAAACGAGAAGATCGATCCTCTCGTGTATTGGCTTTGATTGTGGAGTTATATCCAATCCACGTCATCGGGAGATCTCCCTTCGCGAAGAGTTAGAACGCTACAATGTGGCAATTATCTCCACCGAACATATCAAATCTCTCCTCTATCTGATCCAGATCATCAATCGCTTCTATCGGCGATATCCCGAGAATGATCTCATCTCCGGATGTTTCGTCGAGATCTCTAAGATCTTAGCCCAACAAACTCGCCGGACAGAATACCACGAGTATCATCACCTCTATACCTTCAACCCCAAAGAGTACTCCTTTTACGAGAACCAGATCTTGCCCAATATCCTCTATAAAAAGATCCGCCTCTCTAAGATGATCCAGTTCATCTCCTTGGAGCACTATGCACACAAGAAGTGCGAGTATATGTTGAGATCATTCTCACAGATTGCGGAGGAACTGGGAGCGGTCCGGATCAAGATCAAGTATAACTATGATCATCATCAGGAGAGGGAGAGGGGCAGGGAGATTACGATTGGAGGTAGGGGTGCTATAGGAGCCATAGGAGCCATAGGAGTGAAGAGATCGCAAAAAGAGAGGGAGAGTGAGGGGAATAATCTCAACTTCAACTTTGCCTATTCGAACAACAACTATATCAATTTGAATGAGTATTTTCTGAGTGACAAGATCTTGAATGAGAACAAGTTTCTCTTGTGTAGGGAGGATTATGAGTCGAACATTGAACTGAAGTACTTGATCTCGGCGAGGTGTAAGAACTTGATTGAGAAGTACTATACACAGTTTAAGCATCAAACGATGAATAGCGTCGAGATGCAGATCTATGCATTGTTAAAGGAATTCCATCTTGATTTTCAGTGGAGCCGGATGAAGAGTGAGAGTATTGAGATCACGTTGCAGATCGACTTTCTCAATATCCTCGAGTATCGGGACTTGATTGATGGGGGCAACATCTATCCTCTCAAAGAGGGCTACATTTACCTCAAGAACATCTTGGAACGTGATCAAGAGCCTTCTCCATCTACTGAATTGAATCCTCTATCTTTACAAGTGGCAGCAGCAATATCCGTACCAGAACCCACCAGAAAATTCGTTAAGTATATTAACTTCTTGAAGGCTCATTTTTACTGTATTCAGAATGGTCATATCTACTTGGCCTATGAATATGCCTACAAAAATCAAGTGATGAAGATCTATCATCAGGCGATTGAGATGAACTTCACGGAGGATGAGATGATGAAGTATGTAGAGGCCTATTGGATGAATCAGCGGGAATGGTATCATTTTATTATGTTGCGAGATGTGATCTTGAGAGGAAGTGACAATGTCTGCGACAAGCTCCACTTTGTCACCTTTCAATATATGAATATCTTTCATCGAAAGTATCATTTGTTGGAGATGATGGAGGAGCAGTTGAAGAGGATCGTTCCGGAGATGATTTGCCAAAAGATCAATGAGGCGGTTCGGCGATTTGCCAAGAATGAGTATACTCACGAAGATATGGTCGATTATAATTCGGATGATGAGAAGCGGATTGATCAGATGAAGCACCAAGAGCGGGTCTCTCGAGAGAAGATTCTCATATCTGGTCAAACGAAGGATCGGAATCTAAAGTCTCTCTTACCACCCACCATCTATGAGAAGATTGAGAAGAATACTCGGGTAAAGTCGGAGGAGATGACCCGAGCAAATGTTACATTTGGAGATCTTCTACGAAATGCACTTCAGGGATACCAATGGGTTGATGATGGGAATGGAGATGGAGATGATCGAGGTGATAGTAGTGATGGTAGTGATAGAAGTGATGGGACCAAAGAGAAGGTATTATGTACTTTATATAAGCAGTATTCACATACATTTTCCAAGAAGGGTATGGGTGGAGACCGGAATGTGAATATGGGGGACCAGTTTGACAGTGAACTCTTTAAGCAACATCTCGAGAAGGATGGCTTTAAGGCGCGAGTGATTGAATTGGTCTTAAAGGGTGCCAAGGGGACATTCTATTATGCGAATGGGATTAGTGAGAATGCGGAAGATCCGGTTGCATTAGAGGAGATTATGATGAGTGTGATTACATACTATTACAGGGACACGATCCA
>JACCDG010782446.1_pt1 | contig 12015 bp, 10 predicted proteins | sample 7442471 | NCBI WGS metagenome assembly JACCDG01 (sample SAMN15323444, study PRJNA562643) | freshwater metagenome | isolation source: river surface water | place: USA:Blue River Watershed | collected 2017-08-17
CGCACCTGCGCCGACGCCAGGTGAGTACCGCCTTGCATGGCAAGAATATGTTGCCCATGGCGGGTGAATACAGCGCCGAGGTGGTGCTGGCGGGCTTGTCCACATTTCTGGCACAACATGCGCCGCACTTGGTGAACACCGACACACCGACCGTGTCGCAAGCGCTGACCACGGTGCGCGCGCAGGTGTCAGCCATCTTGCAGGCCCCCGTGCCGCCCCGGCCCCCGACCTTTTGCACCGGTTGCCCCGAGCGGCCTGTGTTTGCAGCGCTGAAATTGGTGCAGCAACAGACCGGGCCCTTGCATATCTCGGCGGACATTGGGTGCCATGCCTTTGCCACCTTTGAGCCGTTTTCTTACGGGCATTCCATTTTGGGCTATGGCATGAGCCTGGCCTCCAGTGCCGCCGTGAAAAACTTTTCGGCGCAGCGGCCAGTGGCCATCATGGGCGATGGTGGGTTCTGGCACAACGGATTGTTGTCGGGCGTGTCGTCGGCCTTGCTGAACCAGGGCGATGGCGTGCTGGTCATCATGAAAAACGGCTACACCTCGGCCACGGGTACGCAGGAGACGGTGTCCACCCCCACCTCGGAGAGCAAGCGGGTGGCCGAGGGCAGCAGTGCCACGGGCGACGAGCGCACCATCGAGAGCACCCTGGCTGGCATGGGCGTGAAGTGGCTCAAGACGGTGCACAACTACCAGGTGGCCACCGTGCGCGACACGCTGCACGAAGCGCTGAGTTCGCCCTTCAAGGGCCTCAAGGTGATCGTGGCCGAAGGGGAGTGCCAACTTGAGCGGCAACGCCGCATCAAGCCCTTGCGCGCTCAGCAATTGCAACAAGGGCTTCGTGTGGTGCGCACGCGCTATGGCGTGGATGAGGACACCTGCACCGGCGACCACTCGTGCATCCGCTTGTCGGGCTGCCCAACGCTGACGGTGAAGGACTCGAGCGACCCGCTCAAGACCGCACCCGTGGCCCATGTGACCAACGGCTGCGTGGGCTGTGGGCTCTGTGGCGAGGTGGCGGATGCGGCGGTGCTGTGCCCGTCGTTTCACAAGATCGCGATCGTGAGCCACCCCACCCCATGGGAGCGTTGGGTGCACCGGTTCAACCAATGGGCCATCGGCCTGCTGCAGGGGCGCGCATGACCACCGCGGTGACACGGGTCTTGATTGCCGCCTTGGGCGGCGAGGGCGGCGGGGTGCTGGCCGAGTGGCTGGTGCAGTGTGCGCAACAGGCGGGATGGGTGGCACAGGCCACTTCGGTGCCGGGCGTAGCGCAGCGCACGGGCTCGACGAGTTATTACATTGAGTGGGCGAGTGAGGGCGCGCCCGTGTTTGCGCTCTCTCCCATGCCCGGTCGTGTGGACGTGGTGGTGGCCAGCGAGTGGCTGGAAACAGCACGCATGATGGAGCGCGGCTTCGTCACCCCTGAGCTCACCACGCTCATCGCCTCCACCAGCCGCGTGTTCACCACCCACGAAAAAATGCACGGGGCCGATGGCCGCTTCGACCCCGAGCGCATTCGCACCTTGGCCCTCACCCTGGCCAAGCACGCCGTGCTGATGGATATGGAAGCGCTCACGGTGCAGCACCAGACCGTGGTGTCCGCTGTGATGTTTGGTGCGATGGCGGGAGCGGGTGTGTTGCCGTGGACGGATGAGGTGTCTGAGGCGGTGATTCGCGCGTCGGGCAAGGGCGTGAAGGCCAGTCTGGCCGCATTTGCTGCGGCCAAGGCCGAGGCGTTGGCGAAGCCAGCGGGTGAGCCGAGTGCTTCAACGCAAAGCCCAAGCACCAGCACCAGCACCCCTTCGCTGTCACAACTCATCGACCTGGGTGCCCAGCGTTGCGAAGACTACCAGGACGCGCGCTACGCACACGACTACCGCCAGCGCATGCAATCGGCGCTGCCTGCAGGCGCACTCGCTGGTGCCCTAGATGCCGCCCTCGATGCAGCCCATGTCGCTCGCATGGGTGCCCACGACAGCACACTCGATGCCACCCAAACCGCACTCTGGTCCGACGCTGCGCGCCAGTTGGCGCTGTGGATGTGTTACGAGGACGTGGTGCGTGTGGCCGACCTCAAAACACGCCGCGAGCGCTTCACGCGCATCCGCCAGGAGGCGCAGGCAGCACCGACGGACTTGGTGCACGTCACCGAACACTTCAAGCCCGGCGTCGATGAAATCGCATCCATCCTCCCCGCCGCTTGGGGACGACGCTTGTTGGCCTGGGCCGAGCAAAAACCGGGGCGGGCGCGTCATGTGGGCCTGCACATTCGGTCCACCAGCCTGTGGGGCTACCTGATGCTGCGCGCCATGGCCCGGCTGCGACCCTGGCGGCGCGCCAGCTTGCGCTTTGCTGAAGAGCATGCAGCCATCGACGGATGGTGGGCGGCGTTGTGTGCCTTGGCGCCACAGTCACCGGCCATGGGCCAGGCGCTCGCGCAACTGCCCCAGGTGCTCAAGGGCTATGGCGACACCCAACGCCGCGGCCGCGAGCATTACGAGCGACTGTGGTCTCAGTGGGTGGCGCCGGCTCTGGCAGGGCAGATGCCCCTGGACGAAGCGGCTGCCCAATTGCGGCAAGCCCTGCAGGCCACGCTGGCCAAACCGGATGCCCCTGCGGCCAAGACGAAAGAGCAGCCGATTCAATGGTTCAAGCAGCGGCCGGTTGCGCGTTCTTGAACCGTCTCGCGGTAAGTCCCCGCGAGTCCCTGTTCTTGACGTTCTCGACTCACGCGTTCTTGAAACTCGCTTTGCGCTTGTTCACAAACGCGTCCATGCCTTCCTTCTGGTCCTGCGTGGCAAAGAGCGCGTGGAACAGACGGCGCTCGAACATCACGCCGTCGGCCAGGCCGCCTTCAAAGGCGCGGTTGACGGATTCCTTGGCGGCCATGACGGCGAGTTGCGAGTAGTCGCAAATCATCAGCGCGGCGGCCAGGGTTTCGTCCATCAGCTTGTCCAGCGGCACCACACGGCTCACCAGGCCGGCGCGCTCTGCCTCGGTCACGTCCATCATGCGGCCGGTGAGGGCCAGGTCCATGGCCTTGGCCTTGCCCACGGCGCGCGGCAAGCGCTGCGTACCACCAGCACCGGGGATGATGCCGAGTTTGATTTCAGGCTGGCCAAAGCGTGCGTTGTCGGCGGCGATGATGAAGTCGCACATCATGGCCAGCTCGCAGCCACCGCCCAGCGCAAAGCCACTCACCGCGGCGATGACGGGTTTGCGGATGGTGCGAATGGTTTCCCAGTTGCGGGTGATGTAGTCGGCCTTGTAGACGTCAGCAAAGGTGTAAGTGGCCATGGCCCCGATGTCGGCGCCGGCGGCAAAGGCTTTTTCGTTGCCGGTGATGATCAAGCAGCCGATGGCCGGGTTGTCGTCAAAGGCCTTGAGCGCCTGGCCCAGCTCGTCCATCAACTCGCCATTGAGCGCATTGAGTTGCTTGGGGCGGTTGAGCGTGATGATGCCAACCTTGTCGGCTTCGGTGCGAACCTGGATGAGGGAGTAGGTCATGGTCGTTCCTGTGAGGGGAGATGAGTTTGTGCAGAATGCCATCATAACCAAGGGAAAACATTAACCAACCAATCGGTCGGTGAATGCTACAGTCACCCCAGGAGATCTCGCTATGACCGAACCCACTGTGCTGCTTGAAGAGCGTGGCGCCGTTGCCGTCCTTACCCTCAACCGCCCGCAAGCGCTCAACAGCCTCACGCGGCACATGCACCAGGAGTTCTGGGCGGCATTGGACCGGGTGGATGCCAATCCACAGTTGCGTGCCCTGGTGCTCACGGGGGCTGGGCGCGGGTTTTGCGCCGGGGCCGATTTGTCGGAGTTTGATTTTTCCGACGGCCCGAACGCCATCGAGCGAGCCGACCCGGGGCCCGTCATTGACCAATGCTTCAACCCCACCACACGCCGCCTGCAGCGCGCACGCGTGCCCACCATTGCCGCGGTGAACGGGGTGGCTGCTGGGGCTGGGGCCTCTATCGTCATGGCCTGCGACATCGCCATCGCGGCGCCGGGGGCGAGTTTTATTCAGGCCTTCAGCAAAATTGGCTTGATTCCTGATGCCGGGGGCAGCTGGTTGTTGGTCGAGCGTCTGGGCCTGGCCCGTGCCATGGCGCTCGCCATGACCGGTGACAAGCTGTCTGCCGCACAAGCCAAGGAGTGGGGCATGATTTGGGACGTGGCGGACGACTGCCTGGCGTCGGCCCTGGCCATGGCCGAGCGTCTGGCCGTGATGCCCACGCGTGCACTCACCGCCACCCGCGAGCTGATGCGCGGCGCTGGCCAGCGCACCCTGGACCAGCATCTTGATGTCGAGCGCGACACGCAGTCGGCGCTGGGCCGCACCCACGATTACTTTGAAGGCGTCAAGGCCTTCCTCGAGAAGCGCGCGCCGCAGTTCAAAGGGGAATGACGATGGATGCGATGGAGCGTGCCCGCCGTGTGGGTGAGACGATGTTTGCCGTGGACATCGCGTCCAAGGACACGATGGGCATGGAGCTGCTGGCGTGCCAGCCCGGCCGCGCGGTGATTCGCATGACGGTGCGTGAGTTGCACCTCAATGGCCACCAGATTTGCCACGGGGGTTTTATCTTCACCCTGGCGGACTCCACCTTTGCCTTTGCCTGCAACAGCTACAACCGCAACGCGGTGGCCGCGGGGGCCAGCATTGAGTTTCTCAAGCCGACGCATCTGGGGGATGTGCTGACCTGCGAGGGGGTGGAGCAAGTCATGTCCGGCCGTCATGGGGTGTACGACATGACGGTGACCAACCAGCGTGGCGAGGTGGTGGCCTTGTTCCGCGGCAAGAGCGCGCAAATACCGGGTACCGTGTTTCCCGAATGAATCGCCTGATGGAGTCTGCATGAGCCACACCCTGCCCCTAGAACCGATTGAGCGCGCCAGTGTTGACGAGTTGCGCGCTTTGCAGTTGCAACGCCTGCGCTGGAGCCTGCGCCACGCCTACGACAACTCAACCGTCTACCGCCGAAAGTTTGACGAAGCCGGCGTGCACCCGGACGATTGCCGCAGCCTCGCCGACCTGGCCAAGTTTCCGTTCACCACCAAGGCGGATTTGCGAGACAGCTACCCGTTTGGCATGTTTGCCGTGCCACGCGACCAGGTGGTGCGTGTGCATGCGTCCAGCGGTACCACCGGCAAACCCACCGTGGTGGGTTACACCGCACGCGACATCGACACCTGGTCGACCGTGGTGGCGCGCAGCATCCGTGCGGGAGGTGCACGGCGTGGCGACATGGTGCATGTGAGCTACGGCTATGGCCTGTTCACCGGCGGGCTAGGCGCGCACTACGGCGCAGAAAAACTCGGCCTCACCGTGGTGCCCTTTGGCGGCGGGCAAACCGAGCGACAGGTGCAACTCATCCAAGACTTCAAACCCGACATCATCATGGTGACGCCGAGCTACATGCTGGCCATTGCCGATGAGATGGAACGCCAGGGGATGCGTGCGGCGGACTGCAGCTTGCGCATCGGCATCTTCGGTGCCGAGCCCTGGACCAACGACATGCGCCGCGCCATCGAGCAGCGAGTTGGCATCACCGCGGTGGACATTTATGGCCTGAGTGAAGTGATGGGGCCGGGCGTGGCGAGCGAGTGTGCGGAAACGCAAGACGGCCCCACCCTCTGGGAAGATCACTTCTACCCCGAGATCATCAACCCCGACACCGGCGAACCGGTGGGCGAGGGCGAGATGGGCGAACTGGTCTTCACCAGCCTCACCAAGGAAGCCCTGCCCATCATCCGCTACCGCACGCGCGACCTCACCCGCTTGTTGCCGGGCACGGCACGCACCATGCGTCGCATGGAAAAGATCACCGGTCGCAGCGACGACATGATGATTGTGCGCGGCGTGAACGTGTTTCCCACGCAGATCGAAGAGCTCATTCTCAAGCGCCCCGAGCTCGCACCGCACTACCAGTGTGTGCTCACCCGCGTAGGACCGCTGGATCAGTTGCGCGTGGTGGTCGAAACACGCCCTGGTGTGCCGCCCGACAGCCCGGCCGCGCAATCCGCCGCCGCCCATTTGCAGCACGACGTCAAAACTTTCGTGGGCAGCAGCATCGACGTGGAGTTGCGCGCCGAAGGCGGGGTGGAGCGCAGCCAGGGCAAGGCCAAGCGCGTGGTGGATTTGCGGGCGAAGTGATCAGGCCTGCAGCCAACGCTGCACCGCCTGCGCGTCCTGAATGGCCAGGCGCCAGGTCTTTACCTGTTCCGCGCCTTTCAAATCGAGCGGGATGCGCAGCACCCGCCGATCGCGCGACACCAGGGCGGTCACGCGGGGGGCTTGACCGGCATACAGCGGCACGTCGTCCAGTCGCGTCAAGCGCCACGTGGTAGCGGCTTTGCCGCGCGGGCCCGGGACTTCAACCCCCAGCCATTCATCGCCGGCGCACAAGCCAGCCCGCTGTGCCAGGCCGCCGTGCAACACGGTTTTGATCTGGATGCCCTGCGACTCGGTGGCGCGAATGCCCAGGCGTTGAGCCCACTGCGAGGCGTCGTCGTGCACCTGCACACCATGGGCTTGCAACAGGGCCTGCAGGGGTAACTCGGCAGTGCTGTGCACCCAGGCCTGGATCTGGCGCTGCCAGGACGTGCCGGTGAGTTCGTGTAGCACGGTGAGCAAGTCATCCTCGCTCATGGGGCCAGCGGCACAGCGTTTCCACAGGGCGCGCATGACGTCATCCAGCGAGTGGCCCTGCTGCCGCAAACTCAAGTCCAGGCACAAGGCCACCAACGCCCCTTTGGTGTAGTAGCTCACCGTGATGTTGGGGCTGTTGTCATCAGGGCGGTAGTACTTGGTCCAGGCTTCAAAGCTGGCTTGGGCTACGGACTGCACCTGCCTGCCCGGGGTCTGCAGCACCTGGTTGAGGGTTTTGTTAAGCCGCTTCAGATAGCGCGCGGCATCCATCAGGCCCGAGCGGCACACCAGCAGATCATCGTAGTAACTGGTGAAGCCTTCGAAGAACCACAGCAGCGAGGTCATGTTCTCGCGCTGGTAATCAATCTCGGCCAACTGCACCGGGCGCAGACGCTTGACGTTCCAGGTGTGGAAGTACTCGTGGCTGATGAGGCCAAGCAAGGTGACATAGCCCTCGCTGGCGGTCTTCACGCCTTGCTGCGGCAGGTCCTCGCGCTTGCAGATCAGCGCCGTGGAGTTGCGGTGCTCCAGGCCGCCATAGCCGTCAGATACCGCCCACAGCATGAACACGTAGCGCGAATGCGGTGCACGCCCCTTGCCATGCCACAAACGCACCTCTGCTTCGACAATGCGCTGTGTGTCGGCCAGCAGACGCGCACCATCGAAGGAGGGGGTGGCGCCGGCGACGACGAATTGGTAGTCAGACCCACAGGCCCGAAACTCGCCGCGCCAGAAGGCACCCAGTTCTACCGGGCAGTCAGCGAGTTCGTCGTAGTTCGCAGCGCTGTAGGTGCCAAACCCACGGCGGTCCACCTGCAGCGCAGACAGGCCCGTGGCCAAGTGCCAGTCGGGCAGATCCGCCGGCGCCACCACCTCCAGGGTGTGGGGCAGATGCGTGTACCCCTGCACGCGCAGAAACAGGCTGGTGCCATTGAAAAACCCACGTTGAGCGTCCAGCCACGCCGTGCGCACCGAGGCGTCGTGTGCGTGCACCAGCAGGGTGACGGTGAGCGGTGTGTCTTCTTGTGCTTGCACCGACCAACTGCATTTGTTCACTTGGGTGAGGGTGCAGGGGCGCTTGCCTTGCTGAGCGCTGATGCGGTGCACATGGCGGGCAAACTCGCGAACCAGGTAGCTGCCGGGAATCCACACAGGAAGCTCCAGCACTTGCGTGGCTTGAGGACGCGGCACGCTGAGGGTGACTTGAAACAGATGGCGGGTGACATCCAGCACCTCGACGCGGTAGTGCACGCCGGGGTGCACATCGGGTTTCATGCCGGGTTTCATGCCAGCGCGTGTCGATGCGGTGCGGCGGCGCGTGGCCATCAGGTAGCCCCTGCACCCAACAGACAAGCCAGCGTGGCCACCACGGTCAGGCGAAACCGCAGCGTGAGCCACTCACCCATTCCGGCTGGCGGCCAGGTTTTGCGGTCCACCAAGTAGCAGGCCACCAGCAGCAGGGCGAGCACCGGCAAGCCGGCGTAGGCCGGCATGATCACCGCAACCCAGGCCAGCAACGAGGCGGTGACCCCCCATTTCATGTGCAAGGGCCGCTGCGGCGAGTCATGACGCAGGCCGATGCCCCAGTGAATGCCGCCCAGAAACGCCACGATGGTGGCGGCATACCCTGCGAGGGCAATGGCCACCAATGGGTGGACCTCGGGGGTGACCAGCCACATGAGCAAGGCGAAGACGCCAAAGGGAATCAGGCCACCGTAGCCCAAGCGGTGAATGAGCCGTCCGGTGTCACTGTCGCGCCCGAGGGTGCTGGATTTGCTGGGCATGCGGAACGGGTACGAAAGGAGGCTGTGGTGGGATAAGCGGCGGATCAGGGACGTGATGGAAAAGAGCCTACTTCGGGTCAGGGTGTGGCAATGAGCTTTTCAATTTGAGCGGTGCCAATCGCGCCGGGCACACGCGTACCATCAGCAGCAATCAAGGTGGGCGTGCCGGTGATCTTGTGTTTGCGACCCAGCTCCAGGTTGCGCTGCAGGGCTGCGGTGTCGCACTGGGCGGCTGACACGGGTTGCTCGCGCAGCATGTAATCCTGCCAGGCCTTGGCCTTGTCCTTGGCGCACCAGATGTTGCGCGACTTGTCGAGGGAGTCCTGCCCCAGGATGGGATAGAGAAACAGATACACCGTGACGTTGTCGACCTTTTGCAGGTCGCGCTCAAAGCGCTTGCAGTAGCCGCAGTTGGGGTCTTCAAACACTGCGAGCTTGCGCTTGCCGTTGCCGCGCACGAGCGTGATGGCGTCTTTGAGCGGCAGCGCTGCAAAGTCGATGGCCGAGAGTTTTTCTACCCGCTCTTCGGTGATGTTGCGGCGACTGCGGGTGTCGATCAACTGTCCCTGGATGAGAAAGTTGGCTTCGGCATCGGTGTAGTAAATCTCGGTGCCGTCCACCCGCACCTCGAACAAGCCTGCCATGGGGGTGCGCGTGACTTCATCGATCTTGGGCAGCTGCGGGATGCGCTCGGCCAGGTTCTTGCGGATCAAAGCCTCTTGTCCCTGGGCGAGGGCGGAGCAGGTGGTGCACAACGCCAAGAGCACCAGCGCTGCGTGCACGCAACGTGCTGCTTGCTGGTTGAGCCAGCTATGAGCCGTTGTGAGGCGGGAACTCAGCAAGAGGGTGGTGTCTGGCAAGGTCAGTACATTCAAAGAGCGCATAGGTCATTGTCCAGACATGGCGTGCTGCAGTGTCCACTGTTTCACCGGGCCGCAGCGATCAAAGGCTGACAGACCCCAGTTACGCAGCGATTGCACCGAGGCGTTGGGATGAGAGAACAGTCGTTGCAGGCCATCGCAGGCCAGCCAGGTGGCTTGCATATCGGCTTTGCGGGCGCGCTCGTATCGGCGCAGCAGGTGGCGGTCGTTCAGGGCACGCCACTGGTCGTTGGCTGTGGTGCGGGCCAGTACGCGGGCGAGTTCAGCCACATCGGCCAGGCCCAGGTTCAAGCCCTGGCCGGCCAAGGGATGAATGCCATGCGCCGCATCACCGGCCAACACCCAGGCTTGTCCGGGGGCGAACTCGCCGCACCAGGTGTGGGCACGTTGCAGCTGCAGGGGCCACACCGCGCGGGCTGAGACGCAACTCAGTTCGCCCAGGTGGTGGTGAGTGGCTTCTTGCAGGGCTGTGTTGAAAGCCGCCTCGTCCCGGGTCTGCAGCGAGCGGGCGTGTTCGGGCGAGGTGGACCAAATGACAGCGCTGACCGAACCCTCGGGACCCTCCAGGGGCAGCAAGGCCACGATGTTGGTGCCGTGCGGGGTGGCGCTGAACCACTGCAGCGCTTGCTGGCGATGGGGCTGGGCGGTGCGCACCCGACACGCCAGGGCATGCTGGTGGTAGGGCAGTCGCTCCATGTCAACACCCAGTTGGTCGCGGCTGGTGCTCTGTCGGCCTTCACACACGATGGTCAGGGTGGCGGGTGCGGGGTCGGGCTGGCGTGTGATGTTGGGGCGTTGGTTCACCGCCTGATCGAGCAGGTCCTCCAGCACCGGCACATCCACAATGGTGGTGAGCCCCAAGGGAGACGGGGACTCAAAGCGCACCTGTCCGTGGGTGTCTCCCCACACGTGCATGGTTTGCACCGGTGTGGCGTGTGGCTCTGCGGGCCAGCAGCCCACCGAGGAGAGCAGGGTGCGTGAGGCTTCGTTCAAGGCATAGGCACGGACATCGGGGGTGGCGCCGGATGCTTGCTCGGCCAGCAGCACACGCATGCGTGGCGTCTGCGACAACAGCAAGGCCAGTGTGCGACCCACCAGGCCGCCACCGCGAATGCAAATGTCCCAGGAGGCTGTCATGCAGACGATTGTAGAGTTCCCGCCCGATGTTTCAGGGAGCATCCAGTCAAAAGACCAAGGTGTTACAAGGCCCATCCACAGTTCCAAGGGACAGGACCCACTGAACGCCACACCAGCACAGCAGTCAGTCGCCTTCAGGCGGTGAGGACCCCGCGGGGGTCGTTCTATACTCGATGAACTCGTTGTCTTTTCACGGATTGTGTTGACATGTCGTCTGTTGCCGCCTCCCTTGCTCAGCTCTGGGTCTACCCCGTCAAATCCTGCGCCGGTACTTCTGTGCTGGCCAGCGCCCTCACCGAGACCGGCCTGGAGTGGGACCGCGCCTGGATGGTGACCGACGCCCAGGGGCGCGCCATCACGCAGCGCCAACTCCCCGCGATGGCGCTCATCACGACCCGCATTCGCCTGTCAGATATCCAGCTCAAGGCCCCGGGCATGCTGGGCCTGCATTTGTCCATGAATGAGGTGGAAGCACCCATGAAGGTGGAGGTGTGGGGCGACACGGTGCCCGCCTATGACATGGGTCAGCTGGCCTCGCAATGGCTGGGAGATTTTTTGGGCCAGACCGAGCGCGGCCAGCAATTGCTCAAGCAGCGTGGGCCCTTGCACCTGGTGCGCTTTGACCCCGAGCATCCCCGAACCAGCGATACAGCGTGGACGGGCGGTGTGAAAGCCCTCAACCAGTTCAGCGATGGTTTTCCGCTGCTGGTGGTGAGCGAGGCGTCACTGGCCGAACTCAATCGCCGCTTGACCGAAGCCGGACACGCTGCAGTAGGCATGGAGCGCTTTCGCCCCAACCTGGTGTTGTCCGGACTGGGCGCGCATGAGGAAGATCAGTTGCGTACCCTGCGCATGGATGTGGGGGGGCGTTCGGTCACCCTACAACTGGTCAAACCCTGCGGTCGTTGTTCCATTCCCGACGTCAACCCACAGACCGGTGAAGCCGATGACGCCGTCGGCCAAGTGCTGGCGTCCTACCGCCTCGATGCCGGCCTGAAGGGCGAGGTCACCTTTGGCATGAACGCCATCGTGACAGAGGGTCTGGTGGCGGCTGACAGTGAAGAGGACGAACCGGTGCTGCGGGTGAGTCAGACGATGGAAATTCTGCCGAGCTGACTGCACTGGCGGCCCCTCAGGGCCTGATCAGTACAATCACCCGCTACTTTTCGGGAATCATTCATGTCGCTCAAATGCGGAATTGTGGGCCTGCCCAACGTGGGCAAGTCCACCCTCTTCAACGCCCTGACCAAAGCCGGTATCGCGGCCGAGAACTACCCCTTTTGCACCATCGAGCCCAATGTGGGGGTGGTGGAGGTGCCGGACCCGCGCCTAAACCAGTTAGCGCAGATCATCACGCCTGAGCGCATCGTGCCGGCGATTGTGGAGTTTGTGGACATTGCCGGCCTGGTGGCCGGTGCCAGCCAGGGCGAAGGTTTGGGCAACCAGTTTCTGGCCCACATTCGCGAGACCGACGCCATCGTCAATGTGGTGCGCTGCTTTGAAGACCCGAACGTGATCCATGTGGCCGGCAAGGTCGATCCGATCGC
>JACCDG011193524.1_pt1 | contig 12014 bp, 10 predicted proteins | sample 7442471 | NCBI WGS metagenome assembly JACCDG01 (sample SAMN15323444, study PRJNA562643) | freshwater metagenome | isolation source: river surface water | place: USA:Blue River Watershed | collected 2017-08-17
ATGATGTTTCGCTGAATGGAAAGAACGTTACCATTCTTGGACGTGGAACTACCGTGGGTCGCCCACTAAGCCTTCTTCTCTCAGGCAAAGAAGTGAATGCAACCGTAACAATCTTGCATACGGGCTCACGGGATTTAGCCCAACACACTCGTCAAGCAGACGTTGTCATCGCTGCTATTGGCAGAGCGCACTTTCTCACCGCTGATATGGTCAAGCCCGGCGCGATTGCGATCGATGTTGGTATTACGAGAACAGCGAGTGGGTTGCAAGGTGATCTACATCCCGATGTTGCAAATGTTGCATCAGCAATTTCGCCCATGCCCGGTGGCGTTGGTCCTGTGACGCGAGCTATGTTGTTAAGCAATATCGTTGATATCGCAGAGTCGCAGTCATGACCAAACGTCTGGCGTATCTTCTTGCCCTGATAGGCGCTCTCATTGGCATCTTTGCCTCAGTTCGTTTTGGGGCGCTGACTATTGCCTCCGGGCTGGTCGTTTTTCTGCTCCCTGATTTTCGCCAGATGCGAGCCATCGAAAAAGTCATCTCGGCAGCCCTTGTTGTGTCCCTGATAACAATCGCATTGGCGCTACCCCGACGCTAGAAGGTAAGTTTCGCGCCATGAGCAGATCTGGAAAAGTAACCGTTGTCGGCGCTGGTTTCTATGGATCAACCACAGCGCTGCGCCTCGCAGAATATGACATCTTCGAAACTGTAGTCCTCACCGATATCGTTGAAGGCAAGCCGGAAGGCTTGGCACTTGATATCAACCAATCACGATCAATTGAAGGGTTCGAAACTAAAGTTGTCGGAGCAACAACAACTGCAGAGGGCAAAGGATATGAAGCCACTGCAAATTCAGATGTTGTTGTCATCACCGCAGGTCTACCACGTAAACCTGGCATGAGCCGTATGGATCTCATCGGCGTTAATGCTGGCATTGTGCGCGGCGTCGCAGAAAACATTGCACAACATTCACCTAACGCTGTGCTTATTGTTGTCTCAAATCCATTAGATGAGATGACTGCACTTGCCCAAATCGCTTCACAATTTCCGCGCCAGAGAGTTATGGGACAAGCTGGAATGCTTGATACTGCGCGCTTCACACACTTTGTCGCAGAAAAACTCAACGTTCCTGTCGCATCAGTCAAGACGCTGACGCTCGGAAGCCATGGCGACACAATGGTTCCGGTCCCAAGTCGTTGCACTGTCGACGGTAAGCCACTGTCAGAAAAGCTCAGCGCAGCTGATATTGAGGATCTTGTTACACGTACTCGCAACGGTGGAGCTGAAGTTGTCGCGCTACTCAAGACAGGTTCTGCTTATTACGCGCCATCAGCTGCTGCAGCGCGAATGGCTCGCGCCGTCATCAAAGACACAGGTGAAGTGATGCCAGTATGCGCGTGGGTCGATGGCGAATATGGAATTTCTGGTGTTTACCTCGGAGTTGAAGCCGAGATTGGCCGCTCCGGCATTAAGAAAGTTGTTGAAGGCGGGCTGACCGCAAGCGAACTTGAGGCTCTCAAAGTCGCGGCCGAATCAGTTCGTGCAAAGCAAGCAGATGTGAAGGATCTCTAACAGAACTCATTAACAGAACTCATTAACAGAACTCAAGGAACCAAGGGAAGGTACGTAGATGAGCAAGATCAAAGTACAAGGAACAGTCGTCGAGCTCGATGGCGACGAGATGACTCGCATCATCTGGGACTTCATCAAGAAGCAGTTGATCCTTCCTTATCTCGATATCAATCTTGAGTACTACGACCTTGGAATCCAGCATCGTGATGCCACAAATGACCAAGTCACCATCGATTCTGCTCACGCCATTCAGAAGCATGGAGTCGGCGTCAAATGCGCAACCATCACTCCAGATGAGGCGCGCGTCAAAGAATTCGGTCTCAAGCAGATGTGGAAATCTCCTAATGGAACCATCCGTAACATCTTGGGTGGCGTAATTTTCCGTGAGCCAATCATCATCAAGAACGTACCAAGGTTGGTTCCGCACTGGAGCAAGCCCATCGTCATTGGCCGTCATGCATTTGGTGACCAATACCGTGCCACAGATTTCCGAGTTCCAGGTCCAGGAAAACTCACCGTTACATTCACACCAACCGACGGTTCCAAGCCCATGGAGTTCAACGTCTTTGACTTCCCAAGCTCTGGCGTCGCAATGGCGATGTACAACCTCGATGATTCCATCCGTGATTTTGCGCGCGCATCCTTCAACTACGGAATCGCACGAAAGTACCCGGTTTATCTCTCGACAAAGAACACAATCTTGAAGGCATACGATGGACGATTTAAAGATATTTTCGCTGAGATCTTTGAGAGTGAATTCAAAGCGGAGTTCGACAAGTTAGGTCTTGAATACGATCACCGTCTTATCGACGATATGGTCGCAACATCGCTTCGTTGGGAAGGTGGATACATCTGGGCATGCAAGAACTACGACGGTGATGTTCAATCTGACACGGTTGCACAAGGTTACGGTTCGCTCGGATTGATGACCTCTGTATTGATGTCTCCAGATGGACGTACTGTCGAAGCAGAAGCTGCTCACGGCACTGTGACTCGCCACTATCGCGATCATCAAGCAGGCAAGGCGACTTCCACAAATCCAATCGCCTCAATCTTCGCGTGGACACAAGGTCTACAACATCGCGCCAAACTTGATAACACTCCTGATGTCGGCAAGTTTGCTGCAACTCTCGAGCGAGTGTGTATCGAGACGGTCGAGAGCGGAAAGATGACAAAAGATCTTGCTCTGTTGATCAGCAACGATGCTCCATGGCTCAACACTCAAGAGTTCCTATCGGCTATTGATGAGAACCTTCAGAAAGCCATGAAGTAACGGAGAAAATTCCAATAAAAAAGCCCCCGAAAATCGGGGGCTTTTTTAATTCCGTGATTACTTGATGCGTGATCCATCTGCCACGTTGAAGAGATGAACGACATCACCTTTAGCGGTGACCGTGACTGTCTGGCCCGCCTTGGGTGGGTTCTTTGGATCCCAACGGACGATGACTTGAGCGCCTTCATCGCTGGCATTTGCAAATTTCACAGATGAATCGACTGGCTTGCCGTAGACGAATGCGTCTGCGCCGAGTTCTTCGACCACCTCGACCTGGATATCAAAGCCTTTGCTGGACGGTGTAAATCCTTCTGGGCGGATACCGACAATGACTGATGCGCCAGCAGATGCTGGGACATCAACATCAAGGCCACCAAGCTTTGCTTTGCCACCAGATACTGGAGCGACAAGCAAGTTCATGGCTGGAGAGCCAATGAAGCCAGCTACGAATGCGTTAGCGGGATTGTCATAAAGATTACGTGGTGTATCTACTTGTTGTAGAAGTCCATCTTTGAGAACTGCGACGCGATCACCCATGGTCATAGCTTCGACCTGATCGTGAGTTACGTAGACAGTTGTAATTCCGAGACGACGTTGTAGCGCAGCAATCTGGGTACGAGTTGCAACGCGGAGTTTGGCATCAAGGTTTGAGAGCGGCTCATCCATCAAGAAGACTTGAGGCTCGCGAACGATTGCACGACCCATAGCAACGCGCTGACGCTGTCCACCGGAGAGAGCCTTTGGTTTGCGCTCTAGATATGGTTCAAGATCGAGAAGTTTTGCAGCTTCAAGGACGCGGCGATCACGTTCTTCCTTTGCAACGCCAGCAATCTTCAAAGCAAAACCCATATTCTCTGCAACAGTCATATGTGGGTAGAGCGCATAGGACTGGAAGACCATCGCGATATCGCGGTCCTTAGGTGCAACATTTGTGACATCACGATCGCCAATGAAAATCGCGCCAGTATCGATCTCTTCGAGACCCGCGAGCATGCGAAGTGATGTTGACTTACCGCAACCGGATGGTCCGACAAGAACGAGAAACTCTCCGTCATTCACTGTGAGGTTGAGTTTGTCGACTGCAGGATTGGTGGTTCCGGGATAGATGCGAGATGCATCTTTAAATACGACTGATGCCATTTTTTCTCTTCCTTCTCCGGGCAGGTACGTGCCCGACGGTCCGTTGGATGAAGCAAGTCCACAGCGATGTGGATGCGCGAAGGTTACGCGCGAGGTGAGCGCGAGGGAAGAGGGAGGTGGATTTTCTTTTTCGCGGCGGGCCCAGTTTTAAGGCTAGTTTTGGAGCTTGTTTTACGCCTGATTTAGCCAGCGCACCCCTCCTTCTTATACCCTGAGAGCCTCATGGACCCTGGTGGTGCTCAACCGTTTAGCGTTGGCGGCTTAGCCTTCGATCTCGGAACCGTAATCTTCTTCATCCTGCTGGCCTCGATATTTGTTGCGGCCGAAATCGCCCTCATCTCACTTCGCGAGGGGCAGATCAAAACCATTGCAGAGCGCGGTAAGCGTGGAGCGCGGGTCGCATTCTTAGCCTCAAGCCCCAATCGCTTCCTTGCCGCAGTCCAGGTCGGCGTAACTCTCAGCGGATTTCTATCTGCGGCTTTCGGCGCTGAGCGCCTCGGAAACTACGTAATCCCACGATTGATAGATGCCGGCTTGAGTGAGGGCGTAAGCGAGACCATCTCTCTTATCGGATTGACTCTTGTCATCGCTTATTTCTCTTTAGTTTTCGGAGAGCTAGTACCTAAGCGTTTAGCGCTCCACTCGACGGAGAAGATTGCAATGTTGGTTGCAACGCCTGTCTCTGTTACTGCGAAACTCTTCCGACCGCTGATCTGGTTGTTGTCACACTCCTCGGATCTGGTACTGAAGGCCTTCGGCGTTGACCCGAAAGCATCACGCGAAGATATTTCCGAAGAAGAGTTAGTCGATCTCGTTACCGGTCACAAAGCGTTGACCGAAGAAGAGCGCGACATTGTGGAAGAGGTCTTCAATGCAAGTGAGCGACAAGTTCACGAAGTCATGGTTCCGCGCACCGAGGTTGATTTCCTTGATGCGAATCTGCCAGTTTCGGATGCCATCCGGGTTGCTGTAGAGAAGTCTCATTCACGTTATCCCGTGGTTCGCGGCAATAGCGATGAAGTTATTGGATTTATCCATGTGCGCGATTTGATGGATCCCGAATATTCTGGGAAGAACGTTCCGATTATGAATCTCGTTCGCTCAATTATGTTCTTACCTGGCACCAAGGGAGTTCTCCCTGCGCTCTCAGAGATGCGTACTCAGAGACAACAAATCGCCATCGTTCTAGATGAGTACGGTGGAACTGATGGAATTGTGACGCTGGAAGATCTCGTTGAAACCTTGATTGGCGATATCCATGATGAGTACGACGATCAGACCTCAGAGGTCTCTAATCAGTCGCGCACTGGAGATTACGAAATCGATGGACTGATTTCTCTCGAGGACCTAGCAGAACAGACTCGCGTTGAGGTGCCCGAAGGCCCATACGAGACCCTCAGCGGATATGTCATGCACTCACTTGGGCGGATTCCAGAAGTAAACGATGTGGTCCATGTGGGAACAGCTCGATTTACTGTTCTGAGCATGGAAGGAAAACGAGTAGGCACGCTCTTGCTTTCGCAATTGGGTTCTAGGCCGGAAAACCAGGAAAGTTGAGAAGATAACCCCATGAAGCGCGTGCTCTCAGGGATCCAACCGACAGCTGACTCTTTCCATCTGGGAAATTATCTTGGCGCAGTCAAACAATGGGTAGATCTCCAACAAGATCACGATGCCTTTTATTGTGTTGTTGATCTTCATGCTCTGACTGTTGAAACCGAGCCGGCGCTTCTTCGTCGCCGCACTCTCGTTGCAGCAGCGCAACTTCTTGCGCTCGGTCTCGATCCCGCAAAGTGCACTCTCTTCATTCAGTCCCATGTACCTGAGCACAACCAACTCGGCTGGGTATTTGAATGTCTTGCCGGTTTTGGTGAAGCAAGTCGTATGACACAGTTCAAAGATAAGTCTCAGAAGAGCGGTGCTGATCGTACAGTTGTAGGCCTCTTCACTTATCCAATTCTGCAGGCTGCGGACATCATGCTTTATCAAGCAAATCGCGTTCCAGTTGGTGAGGATCAACGCCAGCACATCGAACTTACTCGCGATCTTGGTCAGCGCTTTAATTCTCGATTCGGTGAAACTTTCGTCATTCCGGAAGCGCATATCCTCAAGAGCGCAGCGAAGATCAATGATCTACAAGATCCTGCCGCGAAGATGAGCAAATCAGCTGCGTCAAATGCCGGCGTCATTGACATTCTTGATAGCTCTGATGTCAACGTTAAGAAGATCAAGAGTGCGGTTACTGATACTGGAAAAGAAGTGAAGTTCGACGAGAAGAACAAGCCAGGCATCTCCAACTTACTCACGATCCATTCGGCACTGAGTGGCATCTCTATTGCAGAATTAGAGAATGAATTCGCCGGAAAGGGTTACGGAGATTTCAAGGGGGCAGTGGCCGAGGTTGTTACGAGCTACTTTGCGCCTGTGCGAGCAAGAACCGAGGAACTCCTTTCAGATGAAGGATCCTTGCTGGAAATCTTGGCTGTAGGAAGCCAGAAGGCTCGCGACGTTGCATCTGTAACGCTGGCAAAAACCTACGCAGCTCTCGGACTCGTTCCGCCTTCGCGCTCCGGAAAGTAATCCATGAAGATTCGGGCGCTCTTTACGGCGCTGATGTTGGCCCTGGTATCACTGACACCTGCCAGCGCTGTTGATGCTCCACCAAAAGTTGCAATCGCGTACGACATTGGATTTCTTGGCGATAACTCCTATAACGATGCCGTCAATCAAGCTCTCGTAATTGCAGAGAAGAGATATGGATTATCTGAACCATTTGTCCGTGAAGTTCCCACAAACGGTACTGCCGTGGATCGGCTCTCTCGAATTAGATTTCTTGCCAAGAGCGGATACACCCTGATCATCGCAGTCGGTGCGGGTTATCGCGAGACGGTAAGACGAGTATCAATTGAGAACCCGGAGATTCAATTTGCAATTGTTAATGACAGAGTCTTGGGACAGATGAATATTTCGAATATTTATTTCAAAGAAAGTGATGGCGCTTATCTTGCAGGAGTCCTTGCGGCGAGTGTGACCAAGCGAAACTCGGTGGGTTTTGTCGGAAGCGAACCAGATCTCTTGGCGAGTTTCTCAAAAGGCGTTCGTGCAACGTCGAAGAGAGTAAAGGTTGTCAATATTCCATTCCCAGATGAAATTGAGACCCTAAAGGGCGCATTGTCAAAGGTAGATGTGGCTTACTCGACTTGGGATGGTGATGCCACGGTGCTCTCAGTCGTGGTCGAAAACTTTTCTAAGAGCGTTGGCTTGATTGCTGAACGACCTGATCAATATTTCGCAAATCTGCCAGGCGCACAGAAAGTTCTGATTGCAACTATTGAGAAGTCATTGGTCCGACCTATCAACCAATTAGTTTCTGCAGCGCTCCAAGGTCGCGCGATCATTGATGTGATTGATGAAGAGCAGGGAATTTATGGCCGGGAGTACTCAGTCAGAAACGGCGGCATCTCCCTCAAACTTCTCTCGCCCAGCGCCAAAAAAGTGAGTGCGCGAGTGAATTCTGCAATTTCTGCCATCAAAACTGGGAAAGTTTCAACAACACCTTGAGGGTTTCTCTCCCAAGGTGAGAGTTATCCCCATTTTTCAGCGTTTTTAGGGCCTTCCTTGGCCAATTCGTTATAAGGCGCATTCGGCAAAGGTGGGTGGCGCTGGATAGGGTGCGCCTACAACGTTACCCATGGAAACCCCATGGGTCCCTCGGGAGGAAATACTTTGAAAAAGACAATTCGAATCGTCGCAGTACTTGCCGCTGCATCCCTCGCAGTAGCAGGCGCTGTAACACCAGCTTCGGCTGCGAAGACAACAAAGGCATGTCTTGCTCTTGATACTGGTGGTGTTGATGACAAGTCATTCAACGCATCAGCATGGGCAGGCGCACAAGCTGCAGCAAGCTCCAACACAACAGTGAAGTATTTGGTAGCACAGTCAGATGCTGACTACGCTCCAAATATCAAGAAGCTCGTTGATGAAGGTTGCAACATCGTCATCGGTGTTGGCTTCCTTATTGCAGACGCAATCGCGGATGCAGCAAAGAAGAACCCAAAGACCAACTTCGCGATCGTTGATAGCGGTCCAGCAGGAGTTGCAAACCACAAGGCTCTTCTATTCGCAACAAACCAATCTTCATTCCTCGCTGGATACTTGGCAGCTTCGTACTCCAAGACTGGCGTAGTAGCTACCTACGGTGGAATGGCATTCGCTTCTGTAACTGACTTCATGGATGGTTACGCAAAGGGCGTTGCTCACTACAACAAGGTCAAGAAGAAAAACGTCAAGGTTCTTGGCTGGGATACCGCTAAGCAAGATGGAACTTTCGTTGGAAACTTCTCTGATTCCGCTAAGGCACTTCAGATCTCCAAGGCTTTCGAAGATCAAAACGCTGACGTCATCTTCCCAGTAGCAGGTGGACTTGGTGGAGCAACCGCACAGAACGCAATTGCTTCCAAGAAGTCAGTTGTTATCTGGGTTGACTCTGATGGCGTCATTGCTGCGCCTCAGTACAAGTCAGTACTTCTATCCTCAGTACTTAAGGGTGTTGGAACTTCTGTTACACAGGTCATCCGTGACACACGTAGCAAGAAGTTCAACAACACTGCGTATCTCGGAACTTTGAAGAACAAGGGAACCGGACTTGCTCCGTTCTATGACTTCGATTCCAAGATCTCACAGAAGACCAAAGATGAACTCAAGCGCCTTGCACTCGCAATCGCTTCAGGTTCATTGAAGATCTAACTTCTCAGCAGTAAAGAACGGGCTAGATGGGAGACCATCTAGCCCGTTCTACAATAACTCTCACAGTTTTTCGTAATTTATCTCGCAAGCGCCATAGGGGGCGGAAGTGTCAGTCGAGTTACGCGGCATCACCAAGTCATTTGGCTCACTCGTTGCAAATGACCATATATATCTCAAGGTAAGTGATGGCCAGATCCACGCGATCTTGGGCGAGAATGGCGCGGGTAAGTCCACGCTCATGAATATCCTCTACGGACTACTTGCTCCCGACTCTGGAGAGATTTTTGTAGACGGCAAGCCAGTCACCATCAATGAGCCAAGCGATGCTCTTGCATCGGGTATCGGAATGGTTCACCAACACTTCATGTTGATTCCAGTCTTCACTGTCGCCGAAAACATTGTCTTGGGCCACGAAAAGATCAAGGGCCTTGGGTCGCTGGACCTAGCTGATGCACGCACTGCAATTATCGATATTGCCAAACGCTTTAACTTTGAAATCGACCCTGATGCGGTCGTTGAGACTCTCCCTGTTGGCGTCCAACAGCGAGTCGAAATTATTCGAGCCCTTATCTACAACGCGAAAGTCATCATCCTCGATGAACCTTCCGCGGTTCTTACTCCGCAGGAAACTGATGAACTCTTGCGCGTTATGAAAGAGCTACGCGAACAGGGTAAAGCAATTATTTTCATCACCCATAAATTACGTGAAGTTCAAGAGGCAGCAGATGAGATCACCATCATTCGTCGCGGAAAAGTTGTAGGTCAAGCAAAGCCGACCGCTTCACAAGAAGAGCTCGCATCCATGATGGTTGGCCGACCAGTCGATCTTGACGTTAATAAAAAGAAGTTCGCACCAGGAGCTGAGATTCTTAAGATTTCAGAGCTCAAAGTCACCGATACACGGGGCCGCCCGCTGGTGAGCGACATCAACTTCTCAATCCGAGCTGGTGAAGTTTTAGCAATCGCAGGTGTTCAAGGAAATGGCCAGACCGAACTAGCGCGCGCCATCATGAACCTGGAAGAATTCGTTAGCGGATCCATCACCCTTGAGGGCCACGAGTTAGTAGGAAAGAGCGTGAGAGATTCCATTCACTCTGGAATTGCCTATGTTCCTGAGTCTCGCGAACTTGATGGTCTCATCTCAAGCTTCTCCATCTCCGAGAATTTAATCTTGGATGTTTTCGATATGGCTCCAAACGCAAAGGGTCCGATGATGGATCTTGGCTTCATCTCCACGAATGCCGAAAAACAAGCTCAAGAGTTTGATGTTCGTACCCAGAGCGTTGCAGATCCTGCTTCCTCTCTGTCGGGAGGAAATAAACAGAAAGTTGTTCTAGCCCGCGAACTCTCTCGCCCTGTCCGACTACTGGTCGCAGCTCAACCCACTCGTGGACTTGATGTTGGTTCCATCGAGTTCGTCCACGAGCGGATTCTTGCCGAACGCGATGCAGGACGAGCAGTTTTGTTGTTTAGCACTGAGCTCGATGAAGTAATGGCGCTCGCTGATCGCATTGCGGTTATGTATAAGGGTTCGATTATCGACATCGTCTCACCAGATGTCTCACGAAGCGAACTTGGATTATTGATGGCTGGCGTGAAGGGGAAGAGCGCATGAAAAAACTGAACGCGAATGTCTTCATCTTGCCGTTGCTCGCCTTTTTCCTTGCGATATTTATCGGCGGATTGCTGATTGCATTCTCCGATCCCAATGTTCTCAAGCTTCGCTCTGATATCCCAGAGATGCTGAACGCTGGACTTTCCACCGCCTGGAACGCTTATGTTGCTCTCTTCCAAGGTGCGATTTATGACCCTAACTTGGCAGCGAATGGTGGGGGACAAGGCCTTTATCCACTCTCTGAAACCCTGGTGGTCGCCGGCCCATTGATTCTTGCTGGTCTTGCAGTTGCGCTCGCATTCCGTGCCGGACTCTTCAACATTGGTGCACAAGGCCAATTCGTTTTCGGTGCAATCGGAGCTTCCTATATTGGTTTCACGTATGACCTTCCACCAGTAATTCACATGATTGCTGCTATCGCATTTGGCGCATTCCTTGGTGGAATTTGGGGCGGTATCGCAGGACTTCTCAAAGCCAAGACTGGCGCGCATGAAGTCATCGTTACCATCATGCTTAATTACGTTGCCGCAAATTTCATCCTCTGGTTATTGAAAACTGAGCCATTCCTCCGCGAAGGAAGACAGGATCCAATCGCTCCAGAAGTTTTGGAGAATTCACGATTGCCAAAATTTTTCGGTGAAGAATTCCGCGTGAGCGCTGCGATTCTCATTGCGCTGTTAGTTGCTTGGTTGATCAGTGTTCTCCTTGATCGCACAACGCTAGGTTTCCAATTCCGCGCCGTCGGTGCCAATGCAACTGCGGCAAAGACTGCGGGTATGTCAGTTCCATTCGTCATGACCTCGGTCATGGTCGTATGTGGCGCGCTGGCAGGTCTTGGTGGCGCAGTCAATGTACTTGGCGCAGAATACGCGCTAACGACGGGAGTCGCAGGGTCATTTGGATTTGATGCAATCACAGTCGCTCTTCTTGGTCGTGCAAAACCACTCGGAGTTGTTCTCTCGGCATTTTTGTTTGCGGGACTTCGTGTAGGAGGTCAGATGATGCAAGCGCGCACCGATACGCCGCTGGATCTCATTCTTGTCGTCCAAGCGTTGATCATTCTCTTTATCGCAGCACCTGCTCTGGTTAAGGGAATTTTCCGATTGAAGAATGTCAGTGGCTCTACGGGTATGGCGGCGAAAGGTTGGAATGGATGATGAAGAAGATTTCCACTCTCACAGCAGCTCAAATCAGGACGCGACGTGGCATTTTTACGCTCGGAATCTCTACTCTTCTCAGCCTCTTTGCTTTCGTCATCAGACCTAAGGAATCCCAGATCACCAGCTTTGGCTTTGTCCGTGGCGATGAATGGACGCTCATTAATCAATGGGATATTGATTCGCGCACTGGAGCGCTGGTCTTCGTAGGCATCGCTGCGCTATGCACCGCTTATGGCTATTTCCGATTCATCAAGAATAGGAAATCTCTAGCGTTCACCATGATTGGTGGATTTGCTCTTCTGATGTCATTCCTCTGTTGGGCCGGAGCCGGAAAGTTCATTCCATTTACCGCAATTGTTGCGGGCGGACTCGTACTTGCAGTTCCACTGATCTTTGGCGCGATGGCTGGTGTGATTTGCGAGCGTTCGGGCGTCATCAATATTGCAATTGAAGGTCAATTACTCGCGGCAGCTTTCGCTGCGGGCGTTGTTGCAAGCTTGACCAA
>JACCDG010073190.1_pt1 | contig 12012 bp, 10 predicted proteins | sample 7442471 | NCBI WGS metagenome assembly JACCDG01 (sample SAMN15323444, study PRJNA562643) | freshwater metagenome | isolation source: river surface water | place: USA:Blue River Watershed | collected 2017-08-17
GGACGCATGCGCCAGAAGTAGAAATAGTCTTAGTTGATTTACCATCAGATTACATAAAAGGTTCACCTGGTAATTCATTGATGGAATCAGTTGTAGAAGCTGCCCGCGCTCGGGCAAAGTCGGGAGATACAGTGCTTCTCGCGCCCGCTTGTGCATCTATGGATCAATTCCTTTCTTACGCAGATCGCGGAGATAGGTTCGCACGTGCCGTCAAGAAGGTAGTAAACAATGAAGAGTAATTCCCCGCTGACCCTGCTCGCTAAACCAGTTAATCACCTCTACCTGCTTCTTATTAGTGCAGGTGCCTTAAGTTTCCTGGGTTTAATCATGGTCTTCTCCGCCTCATCAATTCACGCAATCGATACTCGAGGCTCTGCACTCTCCATTGTTATCCGCCAATTCGTTTTTCTCTTAGTCTCAATTCCATGTGCGATGTACTTATCTAAATTAGCGTTGTCAACGTGGGAGAAAGTGGCACGCTTGGGATTCATTATTTCTGCACTCATATTGGCTGTACTAATTATCCCTGGTGTAGGAAAGACCGTTAACGGAAATACAAACTGGATTGACTTTAAACTTTTTGATGTACAGCCAAGCGAGTTTGCAAAATTTTTCATGATTCTCTGGGCAAGTAACCAGTTTGCTCGACGAGAGCGCAATGGACGTTTCGAGACCAACGTTATGAAGCTTATTGCGCCAGCTTTCATGATCATCCTCATCTTGGTTATGGTGGGTAACGACCTTGGTACTGCATCTGTAATCGCGATGATTCTTGTCGGTCTCCTCTTTATCTCTGGAATAAAGTTACGACTGCTAGGAACGATTACTGCTTTTGGCGCACTTGCGCTTACCGCGCTCATCGTGACATCGGGATATCGCTCCAAGCGCTTCCTCGTTTTTCTTGACCCCTTTGCCCCAGAGGATTACAAAGATCTCGGATGGCAACCAGCCCATAGTTTGCTCGGCTTAGCTAGCGGTGGACTCTTTGGAGTTGGTCTTGGCGGAAGTCGCCAGAAGTGGGGAAATCTTCCTGAAGCGCATACCGACTTTATCTTCTCGGTTATTGGCGAAGAACTTGGATTGGTAGGAACGCTGGCAACTCTCATTCTGATTGGCGCACTCGTTTATGCAATCTTCAGAATTGCACTTCGTGCTCAAGACCCAATGAGTCGGTATGCATGTGCAGGTATTGCCACTTGGATTGCGGTCCAATCATTTCTCAATATCGGATCAGCAACGAGCTTGCTTCCGGTGGTTGGGGTTACCTTGCCGCTAGTGTCATATGGCGGTTCAGCTCTTGCAACGACGATTTGCGCTCTCGGGTTTGTCGCGGGAACAGCTTTGCGTGATCCTGAAGTTCGACGCGAGATTGTAAAGAAGAGAAGTAAATGACTCGCATTGTCTTTGCAGGCGGGGGAACAGCGGGGCACGTTGAACCCGCTCTCGCTGTTGCTCGCCAATGGAAGAAGTCTCATCCAGATTCTGAACTTCTCTTTCTCGGAACATCATCAGGACTAGAAACTCGCTTAGTTCCGGAAGCCGGTTTTGCGTTAACTCTCATCACCAAGGTGCGCATCTCTCGCAAACTCTCGCCATCTCTTCTTGCGATTCCCTTTTCACTCATTCGTTCAGTGGCTCAGGTTTATAAGGTTTTAAAGGATGCGAATCTCCTCGTTGGATTCGGGGGATATGTTTCAGGTCCGGCATACCTTGCAGCGCGCATTCGTCGCATCCCTATAGTGATTCATGAAGCTAATGCTCGCCCCGGTATCGCCAATCGACTCGGTGCACTCTTTACACAGCACACAGCAATTGCATATCCAGTTACTGGCGGAAAACTTTCTCACGCACTTCTTGCTGGACTTCCGTTACGTCCTGATGTCGACAGAGCTTTTCATGAGGCTGAGAGCAATTGGGAGAAGGCGCGTAGCGAGGCAAAGGCACGAATAGGTTTTAGCCCGGCAAAACCTGTGGTCTTTATCTTCGGTGGATCACAAGGCTCTGTTGCAATTAACTCTGTTATTGCAGGTGCCAGAACGCAACTTGGCGCTGCCGGGTTTCAGATTCTGCATTCGGTAGGTTCTAGCAATCAAGTGCCAGAATCAGAAAATAACTATAAGGCGGTTTCTTACATCTCCGATATGGCAAGTGCATATCTGGCAGCAGATTTGATAATCTCTCGAAGCGGTGCGGTTTCTTGTTCTGAGATAAATACTCTCGGCCGTTATGCCCTCTTTATCCCTCTGCCAGTTGGAAATGGCGAACAGGAGCTCAATGCAATGAGTCTGGTCGCAGATTCTCGAGCAGAAATTGTGGCGCAGAAAAATTTCACATCCACTTGGCTCACTGAAAACATTTCACGCTTGTTGGCTGAAAGCCAGAAGGCTCCACTTGCTGGTTCACGAAAAGATATCGAAGCCTCATCTAAGATGGTGGCGCTAATGGAGTTTGCGATAGCTGGAGGTAAGTAAGTGCAATCACTGCTTGGCCAGAAGGTTCATTTCATCGGTATCGGTGGATCTGGCATGAGCGGATTGGCACGAATTGCGCTTACTGATGGAATTCAGGTCAGTGGCTCTGATGCAAAAGATTCCAGTGTGCTTACCGCGCTGCGGGCTTTGGGTGCAACGGTTCACAGCAAACATTCGCAAGAGAATGTTGCTGATGCCGATGTTGTTATTTACTCAACTGCTATCTCTGCAAGCAATCCCGAGATGGCTTATGCGGTGCAGCGCTCCATTCCGATTCTTACTCGCGCACAAGCGCTAGCTCTACTCATGAGAGGTTCTAAGAGCATCGCTGTTGCGGGAACACATGGCAAGACCACGACATCATCGATGATGACGGTTGCACTTCAAGGTTGTGGTGTGGATCCATCATTTGCAATCGGCGGAACACTGATGGCCTCTGGTTCCAACGCCCATCGTGGTACCGGCGACTACTTCGTTGCAGAGGCAGATGAATCAGATGGTTCTTTTGTCGAGTACAAACCACTCGCTGCAATTGTTACAAATATTGAACACGACCATGTCGATTTCTTTGAGACAGCAGAACAAGTCACAGCGGTATTCGAGAAGTTTGCCTCCACAATCTCACCTGAAGGATTCCTTATTTACTGTAGCGACGACGCAGGTTCTGCGAAGCTAGGTTTACAGGAAGCTTCCTACACTCGGATTTCCTACGGCGTATCCGAGGGTGCCGATCTGCGCGTAGATCAGATTTCCCTGCTCCCTATGGGCTCTACCTCTCGAATTCTCTGGAAGGGTCGCGCAGTTGGAACACTTGAACTCCAAGTGCCAGGACACCACAACGTGCTCAACGCAGCGGCATGCCTTGCCATGGGACTTGCACTCGGATTGCCTGCCCATCAGTTGTTGGAAGGGCTTCATAGCTTTAGAGGCGCAGGTCGCCGCTTTGAACTCAAAGCAACGGTGCATGGAATTCGAATCATCGATGATTACGGCCATCACCCAACGGAGATAAAGGTGACACTTGATGCAGCTCGCAGATATGCAGGAGACGGTCGCCTCTTAGTAGTTTTCCAACCACATAGATATTCGCGCACTCAAGCATTCCTCACCGAATTTGCAACAACTCTAGATCTTGCAGATGATGTAACGCTCCTGGAAATCTATGCGGCAAGCGAGAAGCCAATTCCAGGAGTCTCATCAGAGTTAATTGCCGAGAAGATGGAGCGCGGACACTTTATTCCTAACTTTGTCAGCGCTTCAGAGAAAGTAATTGAGATGGCAAAGCCGGGAGATGTCATCATCACTCTCGGTGCCGGAGATGTTAACTCGCTTGCGCCAATCATTGCCGAAGGGCTGCAGAAGCGTTTTGCGTAATCCACATCGTTTTCTTCAAACAGTAATTCTCACCTCAGTTTTATTTGCAGGGCTTATCTATCTATTGGCATGGTCGAGCGTTTTCACAGTTAAAGAAGTAAAAGCAGTGGGAGCTCCTACCAAGATTTCGAAAGAACTAGTCCTCGAAACTTCAGAGATTACGGTGGGGCAGAAGCTTGCACGAATCGAACCTCGTTCTGCAGAAAATAGAGTCCAATCGCTGGCCTGGATCAAGGATATTTCCATCTCCCGCGATTGGATTTCCGGCGAAGTAACTCTGACAGTAACTCCCCGAACACCGAAGGCTTATTACAACGGCAAGACTCTGGATGCGACAGGTGCCATCTTTGAACTGCCAGGCTTTGATGGTCGCGACCTTCCTCAGGTATCGGCTCCAACTCCGGCACTGGGTATAGAGGCAGTTTCACTCTTTCGTGCCCTGCCAGCTGACTTTAGAGATCAGGTAACTTCACTGAACGCAATAAATGAAGCGAACTTCTCAATGGCTGTCACATATAAAGGACGAAGCCTTTCAGTTAAGTGGGGAGCAAATGATGAGAACCCACTTAAAGTGCAAGTATTCCAAGCGCTCTTAGAACAACCGGAAAATAAGCGAATTAAGAGAGTTGATTTATCAGCTCCACATGCACCGATTGTTAAATAAATTAACTTTGTTAAGCTAAAAAATCTATCAATGTGTAGTTGAGAAAATAGTTCGTGGCGGTCTTTGATTACTACTAACTAACCCCATACCTTCAGCGCCAAGATAAATGGTAGGAATGTAATTCTCAAGTAGAGGTTTACAGTTCTTAAGGGGGACTCACGTGGCTGCACCACAGAACTACTTAGCTGTCATCAAGGTTGTCGGAATCGGCGGCGGCGGAGTAAATGCAATCAACAGAATGATTGATGTTGGTTTAAAGGGCGTTGAGTTCATCGCAATTAATACAGATGCACAACACTTGTTAATGAGTGATGCAGATGTGAAATTAGATATTGGTCGTGCATCAACAAAGGGTCTCGGTGCAGGTGCTGCACCTGAGAAAGGTCGACAAGCAGCAATCGATCACACAGAAGAGATTGAAGAAATCCTTCGTGGCGCGGATATGGTTTTTGTTACAGCAGGTGAAGGTGGCGGTACCGGTACAGGTGGTGCACCAATCGTTGCAAAGATTGCACGCGATCTTGGCGCGTTAACGATCGGCGTTGTCACTAAGCCATTCTCATTTGAAGGAAAGATTCGCACACGTCAAGCAGATGAAGGTATTGAACTTCTGCGCGAACAAGTCGACACCCTTATCGTTATTCCAAATGATCGCCTTCTCGCGATTTCAGATCGCGCAATTACTGCAGTCGATGCATTCAAGAGCGCTGACCAAGTTCTACTCTCAGGTGTACAAGGAATCACAGAGATTATTACCCAGCCAGGATTAATTAACCTTGACTTTGCAGATGTAAAGACCGTTATGACGGATGCAGGTTCAGCTCTTATGGGTATTGGTTCTGCTCGTGGTGAAAACCGCGCTACCCGCGCTGCTGAACTTGCCATTTCTAGCCCACTTCTTGAGGCATCAATTGATGGTGCGATGGGCGTACTTCTCTCAGTTGCCGGTGGTTCTGATTTAGGACTTTTTGAAATCAATGAAGCCTGCGAACTTGTACAGAACGCAGCTCACCCAGATGCTCGCATCATCTTTGGAACAACTATCGATGATGCCCTTGGCGACGAAGTCCGAATAACTGTCATTGCTGCTGGCTTTGCAGGTGGCGAGCCAAAGAAGGTCGATATGCCCGTTATTAATGCGCAGACTCTCGGTGGAGTCGCAGACCCAATTCCATCTAATGATCCACTCTCTGTCGCACTTGACCTTGATTCATCAGCACCACGCAAGCGTGTGACATTTGAAGAGCTGGTCTCTGAAGATGAGATTGATGTCCCTGACTTTATGAAGTAGTTCCATGAGCTATAGCTTTACCAATCGCACCGGAGGCGTAAGCACCGGTGCGTTTGCATCTCTGAACTTTGGATTACATGTGGGAGATGACCCATCTCTGGTCCTGACTAATCGCAAGATTCTTACAGAGAGAGTCGGCCCTGTTCAATTCATGTCGCAAGAGCATGGAAATAAAATCGCACTTATTGAGGGCGTTATTGATAGTGACCCGGTTGCCGATTCTTTAGTAACGGGAATACCTGGCATCAATCTCGCTGTACAGGTAGCTGATTGCATCCCGCTATTACTTTCATCAGAAGAAGCTGTTGCTGCAGTGCATGTTGGTCGAAAAGGGTTAGTCAACGGAGTTGCTCTTAAAACTCTTGAACTTATGAAAGAGATGGGCGCTAGCTCAATCTCAGCAACCATTGGCCCGGCTATCTGCGGAGAGTGCTACGAAGTCTCTGAGGAGATTTTCACCGAGGTAGTCCAACTTCATCCAACTGCTGCAGCCAAACGCATTGATGGAACCTTCGCCCTTGATCTTCCAAGAGCGTTAATGGCAGCACTTGAAAGCCAAGGCGTGCCTGTCACCCGCGAAGGAAATTGCACTGTAGAGGATTCTCAATTGTTCTCTTATCGACGCGATGGCGTTACTGGTCGGCAGGTTGGAGTTATTTCACTATGACGCGCTCAGAGGAAATCGCTCACAACCTTCGTGAGGTTCAATCACGAATTAATAGACCTGACGTAACTCTTATTGCTGTCACCAAGACTTACCCAGCCAGCGATGTCCAGATTCTCAAGGATTTGGGCGTCAATAATTTTGGTGAGAATAGAACTGAAGAAGGAGCCGCGAAATCTGAAGTCGTAGATGGAACTTGGCACTTTCAAGGCGGTATTCAGAGCCGAAAGTTGAAGGAGATTGCGCAGTGGGCCGATGTGATTCACTCACTAGATCAACTTTCTCATGCACAGAAGCTAGAGAGCCTTCTGATAAAACCTATCGATATCTTTCTTCAACTCTCACTTGATGGCGATCCATCCCGTGGGGGAGTCCAGGAAGAGAATCTCTCACATCTTGCTCAGCAGATAAGCGAGATGACCCATCTCCATCTGCAGGGTTTGATGTGTGTTCTTCCTTTAGGGGTAGAACCACATGATGGATTTAGAAAGGTGAGCGAGATTCACGCGAGATTCCAAAGCGAATTTCCCGATGCGAAATATCTCTCCGCCGGCATGTCAGGAGACTTTGAAATCGCCATTGAATACGGAGCGACACACATCCGCGTAGGTAGCCAAATCCTCGGTCCGCGCACCGCTCACAGGTAACCTAGGCGCATGTCAGCACTCAATAAAATGATGGGCTTCCTTGGCCTCGTCGATACAGATGAAGAGTCACAGGCGATCGAGCAACCTGCACGTCAGGTTACATCTCGACCAAATCAGGAACGGTCAAGCCGCGAACGCACAGGTGTCACAGTTCTTGGAACACACTCTGTTGCATCGCACGCAACTCAACCAGCAATGATTGAAGAGCCAGCATCTTCATACAACATCATTACGCTCCAGCCACGTTCTTACTCTGAGGCTCGCAAAGTTGGCGAGTATTACCGTGAAGGTAATCCAGTAATCATCAATCTCGATGATATGGAAGAGAGCGAGCGAAAGCGTCTCGTTGACTTTGCCAGTGGACTTGTCTTTGGACTTCACGGTCGAATCGAACGCATTAGCCTTAAGGTCTTCTTACTCTCACCAGCAAATGTAAGTGTGAGCAATGAAGATAAGACTGCTGCTCAGGCAACTTTCTTCAATCAGAGCTAAGTTACTTCCGTGCTATCTTCATTGATTCTCCAGATACTTGGGCTCTTTAAGCTCGCTCTCTTTATTCGAATCATCATCGACTACGTTCGAATGTTCGCTAAGAATTGGCGCCCCAACAGCATCCTTCTAGCTTTCTTCGAATTTATTTACTCAATCACAGATCCACCAATGAGATATGTGCAGCGCTTTGTCCCACCTCTTCGCTTAGGCGGAATTTCGCTCGATCTCTCAATCATCGTCTTGCTTATTGCAGTTAACTTATTGCAAGGCGCAGTACGAGTAATTCTCTAGCGGGTTTACGCCTTACTAAGGGCGATGTTTACTCCGAGTTCACTCTCAATTGCAGGCACGGTTGAGTCTTCACTCATCGATAGTGCGAGCACTTCTTCTGAGATATGAGCAGTATTTGCCTTAATCGTCTTCGCTAAATCGCTAGGTGCGTTCCATCGAACATGAATACGATCTGAGATCTCAAAGCCATCGCTCTTACGACGCTCTTGGATAAGTCTGATTACTTCACGGAGATGGCCCGATGCGATGAGTTCAGGGGAGAGGGCAAGGTCTAGTGCAACGCTCTCGCCATCATGGCTTGAAACCATCCATCCGCTCTTCGGAACTTCTGTGATGACGAGATCATCGAGTGCAATATCGAATTCACCAACAGTTGCAGCACCTGTCGAACGTAACTGCTTAACCAAGGAAGTCGCATCCGTAGCGGCGATGAGCTTGGCAACATCCTGAACAGCCTTGCCATATTTAGCGCCGAGTGATTTGAAGTTAGCTTTCACGGAGATATCTACAAGATCGCCATCGGCATCTGCAATATCTTCAAGATCAAGAACGTTGAGCTCATCAGAGATCTGCTCTTTCATATCGTTAGGAAGTCCAGACCAGCCTTGCGCTGAAATCAATGCGCGCTGAAGAGGTTGTCTGATTTTGATCCCAGATTCTGCACGAGCTGCACGACCTAACTCAACAACTCTACGAGTCATTGCAACCTGCGCATTGAGATCGATGTCAATGAGCGCGCTCTGCGAGATAGGGAAATCGGTGAGGTGAACAGAATCGGCCGCCTTTGGATCTGCAACGCGAATAAGTTCCTGCCATGTGTGCTCTGCAATAAAGGGAACCATCGGAGCGAGTAACTGAGTCAAGGTCAATAAACACTCATGCAAAGTTGCAAGTGCTGCTACATCTCCATCCCAGAATCTGCGGCGCGAGCGACGCACATACCAGTTTGATAGTTCGTCGATAAAGCGCGCAAGAACTCTTCCTGCGCTCTGCGAATCAAACTCCGTGTAAGCCTTATCAACTTCTGCAATCAGTACATTGAGTTCACTCAGGATCCATCGATCCATCAAAGTGCGATCTTTCAGGGCCGGGCTCTGTGAAAGTTCAAAGTTTGAAGCCTCTGCATAGAGCGCATGGAAAGAGATTGTGTTCCAGTAAGTAAGAAGGGTCTTTCTTACAACATCAGAGATTGCATCATGGCCAACGCGACGGGCAGACCACGGTGATCCTGCTGCCAGCATGTACCAACGAACAGCATCTGCGCCATGTTGATCCATAAGCGAGATTGGCTCGAGAACATTGCCAAGGTGCTTACTCATCTTTCTGCCATCTTTATCCAAGATGTGTCCGAGACAGAGAACGCTTTTATATGAACTCTCATCGAAGACCAGGGTTCCAATAGTCATAAGCGTGTAGAACCAACCGCGTGTCTGGTCGATTGCTTCACAGATAAAGTCAGCTGGGTAGGCAGCCTTGAATTTCTCGACGGAACCTGGCTTATGCGGATAGCCCCATTGTGCAAATGGCATTGCGCCAGAGTCGTACCAGCAATCAATTACTTCAGGAACTCGAACCATGGTCGATGAACATTGCGCACATGCAAAGGTGATGTCATCAACAAAAGGACGATGTGGATCTAGATTGCTCAGCTCTTGCCCTGCCAGGCCGCCGAGCTCCTTAAGTGAGTCGACACAGATTTCATGCTTATTCTCACAGCGCCAGATTGGCAGTGGTGTACCCCAGTACCGATTACGTGAGAGGGCCCAGTCGATATTGTTATTGAGCCAGTCACCGTAGCGACCAGTTTTAATTGTTTCAGGATGCCAATCTGTCTTGGCATTTTCGCGGATCAATTCATCTTTAATTGATGTTGTTCGTATATACCAAGATGGTTGCGCGTAATAAATAAGTGCTGTGTGACAGCGCCAGCAGTGTGGATATTCGTGCTCATATGGCTGGTGCTTGTAGAGCGCACCACTTGTCTTGAGCTCTTTCACAAGAGGCTTATCTGCCTCTTTAAAGAAGAGACCACCAACCACTGGTGTATCAGGTAAGAAAGTTCCGTCAGGTGCAATTGGGTTAACAACAGGAAGTCCATAAGAACGACAGACTTGCAAGTCATCTGCACCAAAGGCAGGAGATTGGTGAACAAGACCAGTTCCATCTTCCGTTGTGACATATGTTGCCAGTACTACGAAGTGCGCATCAGGGATTTCGATGAAGTCGAATGGACGCTTATACGTCACGCGCTCAAGATCGCGCCCCTTAAAAGTCTTAAGAATTTCTTGCTCGCCTGCAACCTTTGACAGTAGTGGCTGCGCAACTACAAGAATCTCTGAAACGTCATCGACAGTTGCCTTAACGACTACATAATCGACATCTGGGTGCACCGCAATTGCAGTATTGGAAACGAGAGTCCAAGGAGTTGTTGTCCATACCAAGAGGGATGCACCTAAATCTGCAAGTTCTCCAGAGGTAACTGGGAATCTGACGAAGACAGATGGATCGACAACTGTCTCGTATCCTTGTGAAAGTTCGTGATCAGAGAGACCTGTTCCGCAACGAGGGCAGTACGGAGCAACGCGATGATCTTGAACCAGTAAGCCCTTCTTCCAAATCTCTTTAAGGCTCCACCAAACCGATTCAACATATTCTGGTGCCATCGTCCAATATGCCTGATCGAAGTCGACCCAGAAGCCCATTCGTTCTGTCATGGTTGTGAATGCATCGACGTGGCGCGTTACAGATTCGCGGCACTTATCGTTAAAGGGTGCGATGCCATACTTTTCGATATCGCCTTTTCCGCTAAATCCAAGTTCCTTCTCAACTGCAATCTCAACGGGCAGACCGTGGCAATCCCAACCAGCTTTACGAGTTACATACTTTCCTTTCATTGTGTGAAAACGAGGGAATACATCTTTAAATACGCGAGCTTCAATGTGGTGTGTACCAGGCATACCGTTGGCAGTTGGGGGACCTTCATAGAATGTCCACGGAGTTCCTTGCGCACGCGATTGTGTGCTCTTCTCGAAGATTTTATTCTCAGACCAGAAATCAAGAATTGATCGTTCCATTGCAGGTAGATCAATCTGCGCGCTCAATGCGCGAAATGGTGATGACATAAAAAATCCCCCAAGAAGTAATGAACTCTTGGAGGGACGAACTCGAAGTGAGTTCGCGGTACCACCCGCCTTATATCCACCGCTGGCGCGATCGATATCTCTTTATTTCTCTTGCTATCGGCTAGGTCTACCCCGACTCGTGTGAGGCGGATCTTCCAGCGTGCTCCCGAGGTGATGGCCTCTTCAACGCACTCTTCGCGCAAGGTATTGCAGGTTCAGAGTCTAAACCATGCGTGGCAGAGTTGGTTACGAGCGGAAAAACGCATAAGGTGCGCGGCGTGCCAGGTAAAAAGGTTGTAAAGAAGGCGGCTAAGAAAGCCCCTGCCAAGAAAGCTGCCGCTAAGAAAGCGGTAGCGAAGAAGGCGCCTGCCAAGAAAGTCGCAGCAAAGAAAGTCGCTGCGAAGAAAGCTCCAGCTAAGAAGGCCCCTGCTAAGAAAGTTGCAGCGAAGAAAACTATTCCAGTAAAGAAAGCTCCTGGAAGACCTTTTCCTTCCAAAGTAGGAAAGACAACTCTTACCGTTGATGAAAAATCACAGACAGTCTCTGTAGCGACAGTGATGGCACCAACTGCAGCACCTGTTGTTGAAGAGCGTCGCTTAGTAATGCCACCACCACCACGTCCAGTCAAGAGCGGTAAGAAAGTGGCGCCACTTAAGCCAATCAAGGCAGCACCTACTCCAGTGATTGCATCTGAGGGTGAAGCGCCATGGAGTGCAGCAGAACTTAAAGCGATTAAGGCTGAGATCACCAAAGATTTAGAGCGCCTACGTAAGGAGCTCGCAACAGTTGAAGCTGAGATGGATGACTTGATTGCAGACTCCGGTGAAGGCGCCGGAGATGATCAGGCAGATTCAGGCACAAAGACTTTCGAGCGCGAACATGAGATGTCACTGGTCATTAATGCTCGCGATATGGTTTTGCAGACGGAACGCGCCCTGGAACGTATTGAGAACAAGACTTATGGACTTTGTGAAGATTGCGGAACTGCAATCGGTA
>JACCDG012018731.1_pt1 | contig 12011 bp, 16 predicted proteins | sample 7442471 | NCBI WGS metagenome assembly JACCDG01 (sample SAMN15323444, study PRJNA562643) | freshwater metagenome | isolation source: river surface water | place: USA:Blue River Watershed | collected 2017-08-17
ACTCGCTTGCCCTATATGCCCCGAAAAAAGACATAAGGAAATCTTTATATGGCGCAGCGCGGCAGAAAATCCGCTGCATCGCAGGAAATTGCCCTGCAATCTGCGGGACTTACGGCGACGATTGAGCGGGTTCATCGCCCGGAACCGCCATACGAGTTGACGGACAAGCAGGCGGAGGTGTGGCGTCGGGTGACGGATGACCTCCCGGCGGACTGGTTCACGGCGAAACACCTGGGGCTGCTGAAGCAGTACTGCCGCCACGAGGCGGAGGGCGACCGGATCGCAATGCTGATCGAGCAGGAACTTGGCAAGCCCGCCGTTGACGTGCCGGTCTATGACAAGTTGCTCGTAATGCAGGAACGTGAGGGGCGGGCCTTGTCGTCACTGGCAACACGGATGCGGCTCACGCAACAGAGCCTGTACGACAAGTCGAAGAAGGCCGGCGGGCCGAAGGTTGCGAAGCCTTGGGAGGCGTGAAACATCTACTGAGGCCGATGTGGGCAAAAGAGAACAACAGCAAGAAAGCAAAAAGGATTCACCTGCTTTAACTCGGGCAGAGCGCAATATTTTATGGATTGAGCGGCACTTGCGCGTTCCAGAAGGCGCGTTCGTCGGGCGGCCGTTGCGACTGCCGCCCTACATGAAGGATGACCTGCGGGCGATCTACGACAACCCGCACGGCACGCGCCGGGCCATCATCTCGCGGGGGCGCAAGAACGCCAAGACGACGGAATCGGCCATGCTGCTGTTGCTGCACCTGTGTGGCCCGGAAGCGAAGGCCAATTCGCAACTGTTCAGCGCGGCGCAATCGCGTGACCAGGCGGCAATCCTGTTTGCCCTTGCGGCGAAAATGGTTCGCATGTCGCCGACGCTGAATGATTTCGTTGTCGTGCGCGACACGGCAAAGCAGTTGGCGTGTCCTGAGATTGGCACCCTGTACCGGGCTTTGAGCGCGGATGCCTCGACGGCATACGGCTTGTCGCCTGCGTTCGCGGTGCACGACGAACTTGGGCAGGTGAAGGGTCCGAAGTCGGAACTGTACGACGCCATCGAAACGGCGGCGGCGGCACAGCCTGAGCCTTTGTCGATTGTGATTTCAACGCAGGCCCCGGATGACGCGGACCTGCTCTCGGTTCTGATTGACGATGCCTTGACCGGAGCGGACAAGCGCACTGTCCTGAGGTTCGACACCGCACCGGAGGAACTGGACACGTTCTCGGAGGAAGCGATCCGGGCGGCGAACCCGGCGTTCGACTACTTCATGAACAAGTCCGAGGTTCTGGACACGATGGCGAAAGCCAAGCGTATGCCGACTTCGCAGGCGTCCTACGAAAACCTGATCCTGAACCGGCGCGTCGAAGGCAATGCGCCTTTCGTGTCGCGCAACCTGTGGAAGGCGAACGGCGCTGCACCCGTTGACGATTTCGACGGGCTCGAAGTCTTTGCCGGGCTTGACCTGTCCAGCGTTCAGGACTTGACGGCCTTTGTGCGTGTGGCGCGGGCTGACGGGCTATGGAGCGTGAAGCCGACGTTCTGGCTTCCCGATCACGGCCTCGCGGACAAGGCCAAGCAAGACAAGGTTCCCTACACGACGTGGCGGGAACAGGGTAATCTCGAAACGACGCCAGGCAAGGCGATTGACTATGATTTCGTGGCGACCCGGATTGCGCAGGAACACCGGGAGACGCCGTTTCGGAAAATCGCCTTTGACCGCTGGGGCTACAGGTTCTTGAAGCCGTGCCTTCTCAGGGCGGGTTTCGTTGAAGAAGAATTGGAAGGCGACAACGCCTTGTTTGTGGAGTTCGGGCAGGGCTTTCAATCGATGTCGCCTGCACTTCGGACCTTGGAAACACTTCTGCTGAATGAGCAGTTGGCGCACGGAAATCATCCGGTTCTGACGTGGAATGCCGCGAACGCGGTGGCCCGTCCGGACCCGGCAGGGAATCGCAAATTGGACAAGGCAAAATCACATGGCCGGATTGACGGCATGGTCGCGCTTGCCATGGCGGTTGCCGTGGCCGGAGCGGATGTTGTGGGTTCGCAAGAGCAGTCGTACCTCGAAACCGGCGGCATGGTGTTTATCTGATGGGCATTCTCTCGTTTATGTCGGGTGAAGGCTGGTCGAAAAGGGCCGCGCCAAGGCCGTTTGAGGAAGTGATTGCAGCGCTTGACGGTGGTGGATGGGGTTCCCCCATGTCCGGCGAAGCGGTGAACCTCAACACGACATTGCGGGTATCGGCTGCCTTGGCGTGCGTGCAGGCCATTGCAAACGGTTGCGCTACTCCTGAGTTGCGTATTTCCCGCGAGGATAGTGAAGGCCGTCGGGAGCTTGCGACCAATATTCCTGAATTTAGGCTTCTCAATCGCCGTCCGAATGAATGGCACACGAGCTTTGAATTTCGCAAGACGATGACCATGCACGCTGCGTTGTGCGGTGATGCGTTGGCCATCAAGATCAGGTCCGACGGAAGCCGTCGGGTGCGCGAATTGATCCCGGTTGAGCCGCGCAATTTTCAGATCGTCTATGACGAGCGTTATAACCCTCGGTTCCGCTGTTATGACAAATTCGGCCTCATTGGCGAATTCGACCATGATGACGTATTCCACCTGCCGAACACGCGATGGGAGCTGATCAAATCCCTGGACGTGTTGAACCTTGTGCGCGAATCCGTTGGTTTGTCTATTGCCGCCGAGCGTTCACAGGCGACGTTGCACGCCAACGGTGGCCGCCCGGCTGGCGTGCTTTCAACGGATCAAAAGGTTTCTCCCGAGGTTGCCGAGCGTCTGAAAGAAAGTTGGCGGCAATTCACCACTACGAACAAGAATGGCACTGCCGTTCTGGACAACGGGTTCAAATATACAGCGCTCGCCATGTCGGGCGTCGATCAGCAGCAGATAGAGCAGCGACGGTTCCAAATCGAAGAAGTCGCCCGCGCCTTTGGCGTGTTCCCAATCATGATCGGACACAGCGACAAGGCGGCGACCTATGCCAGTGCAGAGGCTATGTTTTCGTCTCACCTGATTCACACGCTTGCGCCTTGGCACGCACTGTGGACACAGCGCATTGACGAATTTCTGCTCGATGGCTCTGGTCCTCTCTATGTCGAATTTGACACGCGATACCTGACGCAGGGGTCGATGAAGGACCGGGCCGAATGGGCGCGCACCATGATTGAAATGAAAATCATGACGCGCAACGAAGTACGCGACAGCTTCGGACTTGATGCTACGGAAGGCGGCGACGAGTTCTGGAGCCCAGCAAACGTGGCTGGCGGCAATGGCGGGCAGTCGAACGGAGACAAGCAAGATGATGAAACTGACCCTCAAGCGTAGCGACCGGGGTTCCGAAACCCGCGCTTATGCCTTCCAGATCAAGGCGACCGGTGATGATGGGAGCGTTGAAGGTTACGGCAGCGTTTTCGGGGTGAAAGACTCCTACGATGACGTCATTGCCAAGGGTGCATTTTCCGCGTCTCTCAGGGCGCACAAGGCTGCCGGTACAATGCCTGCGATGCTCTGGCAGCACGATGCCGGTGAGCCGTGTGGCGTCTGGACCGATGTGGATGAGGATGACAAGGGCCTTGTGATCAAGGGCAAACTTGCGCTGGACACCACGCGCGGCAAAGAGGCCTATGCGCTTATGAAAATGGGGGCCCTGAACGGGCTGTCTATTGGATTCGTTTCAAAGCAGTGGCAGTACGACCGTGAAACGGAAGTGCGCACGCTCACCGAAATTGACCTGTGGGAGGTCTCTCTCGTGACATTCCCCGCCAATGCCAAGGCCCGTGTCACGTCTGTGAAGAGCGCCGACGTCGCGGACATCAAGACAATTCGTCAAGCTGAAAAAGCCCTGCGGGACGCCGGGTTTTCAGATGACGCGGCCAAAGCCTTCGTGGCCCAGGTCAAAACGATTGCCAATGATGAGCGGGACGCTCGTGAAGCGGCAATCGCAACGCAGAATGCAGCTGACCGGCTGCTTCAATCCCTGAAAACGTGAAAAGGATTTGACCATGTACGTCAATCACAAAGACTTCACGGCGTTCCGCGCAAAGTTGCTTTCCGCTGACGCCGCCCTCTACGAAAAGCGCGAAGCCCCTTCCATGGAGCAGATCGGCAACACTCTCAACAAGCTGGGCGAAGCCGTCGAGGCTCATCGCAAGGCAACGGATGAGCGCCTTGCCGAGATCGCCAAGAATGGCGCGGTTTCCCCTGAAACCGAAGCCAAGCTGGCAAAGATCGATGATGCCATCAACGCACTGTCGGATCAGAAGAAGCAGATCGAACTTCTGCAGACCCGTGCATCTCGCCCTGGCGTCGGTGCGCGTGGTGGCGAAATTCCTACCGCCCCGGAGTTCGCCGAGCACCGCGAAGCGCTGGTGAACTGGATCCGCAATCCGAAGGACACGCAGCGCGAACATCGCGTTTCCGATGCCGTCCGCGCACTGTCGAAGCGCACGCCCGCCAATGAAATCGAGCGCCGCGCCACCCAGACCGTGACCAGCACCGGATCAGCAGGTGGATTCGCCTTGCCGGAAGAAATCGCCCGCGAAATCGACCGTCTCTCGGTTGACATCTCGCCGATCCGCCAGATTTCCAAGGTTGTCCAGGTCGGCAGCCCCGACTACAAGGAACTGATCGACGTCGGCGGTGCCGCTTTTGAGTGGCTTGGGGAAACGGCGGCGCGCAACCAGACCAACACGCCCGACCTGGCCGAGGTAGCTCCGACCTTCGGCATGGCGTCCGCCAAGCCGCAGGCGTCGGAAGAATCGCTTGATGATCTGTTCTTCAACGTCGAGAACTGGCTGATCGAAAGCGCCGGCGAGGCAATTGGCGCTGGTGAAGGCGCTGCGTTCGTGAACGGCAACGGCACGAACCGCCCGACCGGATTCCTCGCTGGTCCCGCCCCCGTTTCAACGGCTGACGCATCCCGTGCCTTCGGCACTCTGCAGTACATTCCGTCCCTGCAGGCCTCAGCCATGCCGACGAGTGCTGACGTGTTCTTCACCATGATCTACGCCATGCGCGCGCGCTATCGCGCGAATGCGCGGTGGGTGACGTCGAAGGCCATCCTTGCGGCGCTGCGCTCGTACAAGGACACGACCAATGCGTACCTGTGGCAGCCGTCGCTTGTGCTGGGGCAGCCCGATATGTTCATGGGCTATCCGATCACCGAAGCCGAAGACATGCCCGCCGTTGCTGCCGGAAACTTCCCGCTGGCATTCGGCGACTTCCGTCAGGGCTATCTGATCGCTGATCGTGTCGGAATGCGCATCACTCGTGATGAGGTCACTGCGCCGGGCTTTGTGAAATTCTACATTCGCAAGCGCGTTGGCGGAAAGCTGCGCAACACCCAGGCGATCAAGCTGTTGAAAATCGCTGCGTCGTAAGGCGCTCGAAGCCAAAGCATGGAGGGGCCGGATGACCGGCCCCTTTTCTTGAGAGGTTCCCCATGGCTCGTGTTATCCGCGCATTCCGCATCTATGACGATGCAAACTCCGAGGTCCGCATGTATCGGCCCGGCATGACAATTTCCGGCCCCGACGCCGCGCACAAAGACGCGCAAGGCAACATCGCTGCCGATGACGCAGACGGCGAAGTGAGGGCCAAGCCCGCTCCCGCCAACAAAGCCCGCACATCTGCGCCCGAGAACAAGTAAGGATCAATTGTTGTGCTGAACCCAGTCCGCACCGTTGCCCCGACAGTTGTTCCGGTCTCGACAGAACTCATGCGGGCGCAGGTGCGGGTTGATTTCAATGACGATGACGTGTTGCTTGACCACCAGATCAAGGCGGCAACGGACTACCTTGACGGCTATGGCGGCATTCTTGGCCGCGCCATCATGGCCCAGACGTGGCGGCAGGATTTTCCGTGCTTCGACACGGTGATGCGGCTCCCATTGGGTGATCTGATCTCGGTCGCATCCGTGAAATACCGCGACGCCGACAACGTAGAGCAGACGGCCTCACCAAGCCTCTATGGCTCATACACCGACGCGCGTGGCCCTTACGTCAAGCTGCTTTCCGGGCAGAGTTGGCCCGCCACATATGACCGTGAAGACGCGGTGAGCGTGACGTGGGTCTGTGGCTACGGCGCAAATGCGAGTGCTATCCCCGCTGATATCAGCATGGCGATCATGCAGATCGCGGCTCACTGGTACGAGAACCGGGAGGCCGTAGGAACCGACGTGACGGCAACTCAAATCCCCATGACGGCGGAATCGCTGATCGCGGCGCACCGCATGAATATGGTGTGATGCGCGCCCATGTGGCTGCGCTTCACCGGTTGGTTTGACTTTTCGCCCCCGGAGCGCCGTGGCCTTGTGACGATATCCTATCGGGCAGGAACTGTCGCCTTTGTGCGCAGGTGTTGCGCCGATCTCGCCATATCAACGGGCCGCGACGTTGCGGCATCGGCACCCGCAAGGCCGGATTTTGGATCGCCTTGCGACATCAGGGCTGCCCCGGCCATCGTGATCCGGCCAGGTGTCGCAGTTCTGGACAGGATCAACACGGATGACGCCAGGCGGGCCGCCCTTGAGGCTGCAGCAAGGCATCGGACCGATGAAATAGTAAGAACAAAACCGGGCAAGGCGTTGCGCGCCAACGCGCCCGTCGGGGATGCCGGGCTTATGTCCGTCCCGATGGCATTTGAAAGCCTGATTTCGGCTGTTCGCAAGATCACTGTTTAACATCGAAAGGAACACCCATGGCCGACATCTCAATCACCGCGACAAGTGTGCTTGCGGCATCCGATGCCATCGTCGAAAACGGCAGCGCCGGTGCCTCGATCACCGCTGGCCAGGTTGTTTATAAGGACAGCGCCGACGGCCTCTGGAAACTTGCCGACAATAACAGCGCCACCGCTGCCGTCCGCACACCTCAGGGCATTGCATTGAACGGTGCCGCGTCCGGCCAGCCTGTGCGGGTGCTGAAATCCGGCAACCTGACCCTGAATGCCGTGCTGACGGCGGGTGTCGCCTACTACCTGTCCGACACGCCCGGCGGCATCTGCCCGGTCGGCGATCTTGCCACTGGCGAATATCCCGCCTTCATCGGCATCGCCACCAGCACGACCGTTCTCAAGGTCAACATCACCACCAGCGGCGTGGCGCTGGCCTGACCGCCATGAAGGCCGGGAAACTGGACCGCCGCATCACGTTCATGCGGGCGTCCATGGCCAGCAACAGCTTCAACGAGGAGGTTGCATCATGGACGCCGCTTGCCACGGTCTGGGCGGCGGCTGACCCGGTTTCGGATGGTGAGCGGCTTCGGGCCGGGGAAACCCTTGCCAGCATCAAGTACAGATTCACCGTGCGGCACTCCACAGTGACAGCGACCGTCGATCCGCGCGACCGGATCACCTACGATGGCCGCACATTCGACGTGAACGGCGTCAAGCCGATAGGCCGCCGCGAGGGTTACGAGATCACCGCCACGGCAAGGGCAGAAACGCCATGAAGATGATGGTGAGCGCCACCGGGTTCAAAGAACTGGATCAGGCCCTCGCCTTGCTGCCCCAGGCGGCGGCGAAGCGGACCTTGCAGCGCACCCTCCTAAAGGCTGGCCAGCCGATTGCCGACGCCGCATCCGCAAACGCGCCGCGCGACACGGGCGAACTGTCTGAGAACATCGTCGTCGGCACTCGTCTGGGCAACAACGTCGGCAAGGCCGAATATGCCGAGGTCATGCGCTCCGGTGGTACAAAGGGGCAGGCGGCAGCGGCCATGCGCGGCGCAAGGCGTGCCGCCAATGGTGGCAGTTTCGCCGTGGCCTTCGTCGGACCGACAAAGGCGAAGTCCAGGAAAAACGCGATCAAGCGGATCGTGCAAGAGTTCGGCTCCGTCAAGCAGGGCCCGCAGCCGTACCTTCGGCCCGCGTGGGATGCCCACAAGATGGAAGCGCTCGAAATCGCGCGCCGGGAACTGGCCAACGAAATCATGACCACGGCAAAGCGCATTGCCAAGAGCAGGCGCCAGTCCATCGAGATCAAATACCAGGCGTCGATTGCCGCCATGATGGCCCACGAAGCGCAGGGCGAGGCATAGTCAATGGAAGAATCCCTGATCGGTCTGTTGCTCACCACGGCGGGCGTGACCGCGGTTGTCTCGACGCGGGTGAACTGGAACCGGATCGAACCCGGCGCGGTGCCGCCCTATGTGATCCTGCGAAGGATTTCCGGCGGGCGGGACTATCGCATGTCCGGGCCGACTGGCCTTGTCGAAACCCGCGTGCAGATCGACTGCTACGGCGCGACATACGCATCCGCAAAGACGGCGGCACGGGCAATCGAAGCGGCCCTGTCCGGTTACAAAGGCGCATCCGGAACCACGACATTCGACGGCATTTTCCTCACCGCCGAACGGGATCTGATTGACGAGGACGAGACCCCTGCGGACCTGCACGCGGTCTCGATGGATTTCATGGTTTGGCACAAGGAGACATAACCCATGGCAACGAACGCAGCGATTGGCTACGGCTCATCCTTCGGCATTCACAACGGCACGTCATATGTTGATGTAGCCGAGGTGACGAACATCACATGGCCGGGCTATGCCCGCGATGCCATTGACGCAACGCACATGGCCAGCACTGACAGCTTCCGCGAGTACATCGCCGGGCTGATGGATGCGGGTGAGGCGACAATCGAGTTCAACTTTGTGCCGTCGGCGTCTGACGTGATCGTGGCCGCCATGGTGGCGGGTGTCGGCATGTTCCAGATCGAGCATCCGAGCGGTGTCAAATTGCAGTTTTCGGCGGTAGTCACGGGCTACGAACCGCAGATGCCGCTTGACGACAAGATGACCGCCTCGGCGACGTTCAAGGTGACGGGCAAGCCGTCGATCCTGGCCTCGTAACCCATGGCGAACAAGCATAAGGGCGAGGTCGCCCTTGAAGCGGACGGCAAGGCATACACCATGCGGCTGTCCGCCAACGCCCTTTGCGAATTGGAAGGCGTGCTGCAGCGCAGCGCGCCTGAGGTTTTTGCAGGTCTTGGCGATGTGGATTTCCGCAGCGTGCGGGCCATCGTCTGGGCATCTCTCACTGAAAGCGTGCCGGGCATCACCCTGGCAGGCGCTGGCACGATCATTGACGCCGTGGGCATCAAGGCCGTGGTGGTGAAGATCACCGAACTGGTGAAGGTCACGTTTCCGCAGGATGCCGGGGAGGCATCACCGGAAAACCCTCAGTAGCAGGGGCGGGATGGGACTGGCCTCGGCTTCACTCTGACTGGGTGGAAGTCGGGCAGGAACCGGGCCGCTTCTGGACGCTGACGCCGCGTGAAATCGCCCGCGAGATGGCCGCCACACTGACCCGCCTTACGCGGGAACAGGATGAGCGGGCATGGGCCGTGTGGCACGTCGCGGCGCTGGGCCGCGTGAAAAAGATGCCGAAGCTGCACGAGATGCAGAGCGGCAAGAGACGGCGCGCGGCTTCCGGCCGCCGCCAATCCTCAGAAATACAACTCGCACAGATGAAAGCGATTTACCTCGCTTTCGGCGGCGATCCAAAAGAACTGGCGAAAATCAATGGCAAGTAACGCTGTCATCGGCAGTCTGAGGGTCAACCTCGGCATGGACAGTGCCGAGTTCCAGAACGGCGCACGCCGGGCGCAAAGCACGCTTGCTGGCCTTGGGTCCACAATCAAGTCATTCGCTGCTGGCGCGGTGGCCGCCCTGTCGTTCGGGGCCATCACGGCTTCGATCAAGACCGCCGTTGACCACATGGATGAACTGGGCAAGACGGCCCAGAAGATCGGCATCCCCGTTGAACAGCTTTCCGGGCTTGAATATGCCGCGCGCCTCGCTGACCTGAGCCTGGGTGATCTGCAATCCAATCTTTCAAAGTTCAACCGGGCGCTGGGTGAGATTGCGGGCGGCGGCAAGAACGATGCCGGGGCCGCGCTCCGGGCCATCGGCGTTTCTGCGCTTGATGCAAATGGCAAGTTGCGCCCGACGGCTGATCTTGTGGCCGATATTGCCGAGAAATTCCAGGGCTACAGCGACGGGGCAGAGAAGGCGGCGCTTGCGCAGGCCATTTTCGGCAAGTCCGGCGCTGACATGATCCCGCTTCTGAATGGCGGGCGGGATGCGATTGCTGGGGCGACTGAACAGGCCGGTAAGTTTGGCCTGATCGTAAGTCAGGATGCAGCGAAGGCCGCAGAGCAGTTCAATGACAATCTGACCACACTCAAGGCGGCAGGCGAGGGGCTGACCAATCAGGTTGCGCAGGCGCTGCTCCCGGCCATGGTGGACCTGACTGACGGCATGGTGGCTTTCGCCGAAAAGGGCGTCATTGCCGAACAGATTGCCGAAGCCCTGAAATTCATCATGCAGGAAACCGCGCGTTTTATTCTTGAGGCATCGGCGGCATGGCAGGAAATCACGACTTGGGTGAATGCCGCCGGACAGTCCTTTGAAGCGCTGACCTCTGGGGATTTTGCAGGTGCGGCAACCGCATGGTCAGACGCATCCGCCAACGTTGCGGCGATCTGGGCTGATACTGCCGAACGGATCAAGCAAGTAGAAGGTGAAATCCAGAGGTCAAACACTGTTCTCAAGGGCGATCTTCCGGCAACGGCTGGAGGCAAAAGCAAGCCTCGCGCGCCAGTTATTGCAAGCGGTAGCAAATCAAAGAAGTCTGACAAAGAACAAAACAAACTCTTGAACGAGGCGAAGTCGATCTATGAGCGGGTCCGCACGCCCGCACAGGAATATGCAGATACGGTCAACAGGTTGAACCTTCTCCACGCGAAGGGTCTCATTACTCAAGAAACATATAATCGTGCCATGTTCGACGCGAAATTCGCGTTCAAAGAAAGCGGTGTAGCTGCATATGAAGCGACTGAGACGTTCCTGAATTTTGGCGACGTACTCAAGGACTCATTCGGCGATGCGTTTTCATCGCTTGTCGATGGAACAAAGTCCGTGTCTCAGGCTTTCAACGATATGGGCCGGGACATCCTCTCAACAGTTACGAATTTCTTTGCGAACAAAGCATTCTCTATGCTGTTCGACGGTATGGCGGGCCATCCGCTCTATGGCGGCGGCGCAGGCGGTGGCCTTGGCGGTATCTTTGGCAGCCTGTTCGGCTTCGCCAAGGGCGGCACGATCATGCCCGGCGGCACGGGCGGCATCGACAGTCAACTTGTCGCCTTCCGAAAATCCCCGAACGAGCGCGTTGACATCACGAAGCCGGGGCAAATGCTGAACGGTGGCGGCGGCGAAACCAAGATCGTCATCAACAACAACGCTGGCGTTGACGTGAAACCGTCGCGCACGTCGGATGGTGGTTTCCGCTTCGACATCAACAAGGCCGTTTCCGACGTGATCGGCGGCGGTGGTGCCGACAAGGCCATGGGTGGGCGCTTCGGTGTGCCGCCGAGCAGGATGAGGCGATAAACCATGGCTGAGACGTGGCCGCTCACCCTCCCGCAATCGCCGCTGTCTGGTTCACTCTCCATTCAAAAGCAGGAAAACCTCGTTCGCGCGCCTGCGGATATTGGCGTCGGGCCTCGCCGTCGCCGTGCCTCGGCAGTCTCGCATACCATGGCATTTGCCATGCTCTTGACCTCCGAGGAATTGGCCGTGCTGAAACAGTTCTATGACGTGACGCTGGGCGGCGGTGCGCTTTCGTTTGATTTCACCGATCCAACGACTGGCGACACAAGAGAGTATTATTTCGACGCGCCTTACCAGGTGCAGCATGAACAGGTGGACATCTTCCGGGTGTCGCTGGTTCTTATCAGCAAGGCCGCCTGACCATGACTCTTCCATCATGGGGCGAGGCATGGCTGATGGCTCGTGCCAGTGATGACCCGTGCGTGATGCTTGTCACGATCTCCCATCCGGCGCTGGGCGTGACCCGGCTTGTGCGGGACACCGCCGATCTGGTCAGCCGTGGCGAGACACTCAAAGCGTCATGGTTCGTGGTGGAATGGGTGATTGACGATGGCAATGTGCAGCGCTGCACCCAGTCTGTTCAGAACGTGAACCCGAAAGACGTCGGGCAACG
>JACCDG011270690.1_pt1 | contig 12008 bp, 10 predicted proteins | sample 7442471 | NCBI WGS metagenome assembly JACCDG01 (sample SAMN15323444, study PRJNA562643) | freshwater metagenome | isolation source: river surface water | place: USA:Blue River Watershed | collected 2017-08-17
CTCACTTAAATCTGCAGACGAGCAACAGGGAACAATCATGCAATTCCAAAACTTCCTGAATTCTCTCGACTTCTCAGTACAAATTGTCGTCCAGTCACGACGTCTAGATATTCGACCATATATCGTTCTCCTCGAAGGCCGTATGAAGGAGCAGCTTGAACCATTGCTCAAGATTCAAACACGCGAATACATTAACTTCATCCGAAGCTTCACTGAAGAAGTAGCAATCATGACAAAAACATTTATTGTTGTTGTACCGTATACTTCATCGTCATTAAGCGGTGGTACCATCAATAAAACTCTCTTTGGCGGAAGCAAGGCACCTAGCCAGGGTGCGAAAAGCGACGCTCTCATTAGTTTCGAAGAACACCGAACCCAGCTCGATCAGAGAATTGGCGTTGTCCAGCAAGGACTTACCCGTGTCGGGGTACGATCTGTGCAAGTGGGAACAGAAGAAGCAATTGAGTTGTACTATAAAGTATTCAATCCGGGCGAAATATCAACCTCAATAAAGATGCAACAATAATATGGGATTTTTTGATTCATTATTTGGAAGAAAGAGCAGCGCAACGCAGACAGCCAGCGGCATTATGCCTGTTTTGCCATCCGAAATTTACGAGGCGGCTACGCTTGAATTCCGCGATATCATTGCTCCTTCTGCGCTTAAAATAGAACCAAAAGGAATAAACCTCGGAGACAAGGTTGCACGAACATTTTTCGTTATTTCATATCCACGATTCCTAACCGACAACTGGTTTTCTCCTGTCATTAACCTCGACAAAATCTTTGACGTTTCCATTTTTATTCACCCAATTGAAACAGAAAAGATTCTTCGCGAATTCCAGAAGAAAGTTGCCGAAGTACAAAGCCAAATCAATGTCCGAGAGGGGAAAGGATTGGTTCGTGATCCGATGCTTGATACTGCGATAAATGATTTGGAAAATCTTCGAAATAGCCTGATGCAGGCTCAGCAAAAAATGTTCGACGTAGGTTTGTATATTACAATCTACGCAGACAACGAACAGGAGCTTTTCAAAGCAGAAAACGAAATCAAGTCCATCCTTGAGTCCAAACTTGTATACCTCAAACCGGCCCTTTTCCAACAAGAAGAAGGTTTTAAGAGCGTCATTCCAATTGGAAACGATATGCTTGGTGTTCACCAGAAGCTCAATTCCGAGCCTCTTTCGAGCCTCTTTCCGTTCGTTTCCTTCGATCTTACTTCAGACAAAGGAATTTTGTACGGGGTTAATCGTCACAATTCCGGCTTAATCATCTTTGACCGCTTTTCGCTTGAAAACTACAATTCGATTACCATTGCTACCTCAGGTTCAGGAAAATCATTCACAACCAAACTTGAAATTCTGCGAACACTCATGTTCGATACAGACGTTATTGTTATCGACCCTGAACGAGAATATGAATACCTTGCAGAGGCGGTAGGTGGACGTTATTTTAATATCTCACTTTCATCTGACCACCACATCAATCCCTTTGATCTTCCTGTTGCAACTGCAGACGAAACAACTGCCGATGTTATCCGTAAAAACGTTATTGAGCTTGTTGGACTATTCCGCATCATGCTTGGGGGACTTACTCCCGAAGAGGATGCCATCGTTGACCGCGCTATCACTGAAACATACGCGTTGAAAGATATTACTCCCGACACTGATCTTACCAATGCAGAACCACCCCTTCTTTCAGACTTTGAAATGGTGGTTGCCGGTATGGAAGGATCTGAATCACTTCTTCAGCGCTTACAAAAATTCACCAAGGGTTCATGGTCAACATTCTTGAACCAGCCAACAAACGTCGATATTAACCGACGCTTGGTGGTATTCTCAATCCGAGACATGGAAGAAGATTTGAAGCCGGTAGCGATGTATATTGTTACACACCATATTTGGACTGCTGTTCGAAAAACCCTCAAAAAGCGCCTTTTGGTAGTGGACGAGGCCTGGATTATGATGAAATCTGAAGATACTGCATCCTTCCTTTTTGGAATTGCAAAACGCGGACGAAAATACTATCTCGGACTTGCAACAATCACTCAAAACATCGACGACTTTATGAAGAGTCCGTACGGGGTTCCAATTGTTTCAAACTCATCTATCCAAATCTTGCTCAAACAATCCCCAAGCTCGATCGACAATCTACAAAAAACATTCCATCTTACTGACGAGGAAAAATATCTACTTCTTGAATCAGGCGTAGGAGAGGGAATCTTCTTTGCCGGACTCAAACACGTAGCTATTAAAGTCATCGCTTCTTATACAGAGGAACAAATTGTTACCTCAGACCCAAGCCAAATTCTCGCTATTCAAAAAGCTAAAAAAGACCTTGAGCACGCAGAGGGGAAATAGTCCTAATATAAGACCTGAGAATTCCCCAAAAGGGTTCTCTATTTATTCTATTCACGCTATAATACTAGAGTGAATTACACTCGCAGGTATGTGGCAATCATGATTGGAATACTCCTTGTAGGAGGAGCCTTTTTGCCGCTTATTTCATATGCCCAGTCAACTCCACAAGAAGCTGCCCAGATTAGTACCGACGATATCGCTTTTACTGCCACACCAGAAGTCCCGGGTCCTTTTCAAGACGTAACTATTACAGCAGAAAGCTATCTGACAAATGTGAGCCGAGCATATTTCATATGGAAAGTTGATGGCAAAACCGTCCTTTCACAGACTGGAGCATTTCGTTTTACTTTCCCAACAAAAGATATCGGGCAGAAAACAACCACCTCTCGCATCGTCCTTTTGGTGAGCGGAGAAACAATTGAGAAAAACTTCGTTTTTAATCCTGCTGAAATCAACCTAGTATGGGAAGGAGCAGATTCATACGTTCCACCATTTTATCGCGGACGAGCTCTTCCAAGTTCAGAAGGCGTTATCCGCGTACTCGCTATTCCTCAGATAAACATCGGAACGGGAACACTAGACGGCAGTAAATACGTGTTTCGCTGGAAGAAAAATGACAGCGTCCTTTCTAACAATTCTGGATATAACAAAAACGTCCTACTCTATTCTCAAGACTACTTAAATCCGAATGAAACAATTGAAGTAATTGGACAAGACAACATATCAGGATCTACCGCTATCGGAACTGCGACCGTTTCAGTCTTTGATCCAAAAATCCTAATGTATCTCCGCGACCCAATCAATGGAATTGACTGGAACCATGAGCTAGGAAGTTCCTATGATATTACAACAGTAGAAAAAACCATCCTCGCGATTCCATACTTCTTCTCTCCTCGCAATCCTCTATCAAACCAGCTTCGATACACTTGGACAATTAACGGAGACGAGGTCAAAACTCCACTTTCCGCAAACATGCTCACTCTCAAAAGCGGGACCACAAAAGGGGTATCAAACCTGAAGCTTCGAATCGAGAACGTCGTTAAATTATTCCTTGATGCTGAAAAGAACATTACCATTAACTTGAAATAACATGCGAACATTTGCTTCTTACGTATCATCTACTGTTGTCGGACTTGCACTAGCTGCCATACTGGTCGTAGGCGTTGTGCTGCCTATCACTGCTCATGCTCAGCTCACTCCACCAACCGAACCTGCGTCTAACTGTACCGAAACAGGAAGTGGCCAGTACTGCCTCCTTGAACCGCTCCCAATCGGGGCAGGGCAGGTATACGATAAGTATGATCCAAAGGTTACCAGTGCAGCAGACTACATCAACCTCGCCATCAAAATATTCATCAGTATTATAGGCGCTCTTGGTGTCATTATGATCGTCCTTGGAGGCGTACAATACATGACAACAGATGCTATCTCAAAGAAGGAAGGTGGCAAGGAAATGATCAGCAATGCTATTTTTGGAGTTATACTTGCGCTCGTCTCATGGCTGCTTCTTAATACCATCAACCCACATCTTATTGAAATCCGCCTTGATCCACCAAAAGGGGAGCAGATTGTAACTACAGGAAAAGAGGATCTGCCGGCTCCGTATGTACAGAGAAATGTCGTCATCGGCGGACAGAATATCACTCTTTCCACCAACTGTTCTCAGAGTAGCGTAAATGCTGCAGCTGCAGATGGAGTGATCTTGGGCAAGGACAAGCCGTGGGGAACTGAACCGAAAATCAAAGCAAACGATGACGCGTACAGAGCAAAGCTATCAGCGGTGGGTGTTACCGTGAATGCAGCAAACTGTCCGACCGTTGGGGCATCAGGTTGTACCAGTGTTTACAAGCTAGGAGACAAAACTGTTGAATCATTAAGTAATTTCCGTAAAAAAGTATGTCTTAATGTCGCCAATCAAGGCGCCTGCACCATACAGCTCAGTGGTGGAACAGAGTGCTGGTTGCATAGCACCCACGAAATTGGCAGCGGAATAGTAGACCTGAATTTCACTTCTACCCAGCTCAATTCTTTCATTAATTCTAAGAAATCTTCCGTAGTTTGTATCCCTTGGTGGAGCAGCAACCCGCTAGACGGCTGCCCAGCAGGCAAAGCAGGAAGTTATGATATTGACGGAACAACGGTTATCAGAGAAGCGAGCCACTATCATATTTCACATTGGGGACTATAATCTATGTCAAAAAAATCTTTTACCATTCTCATAATCATTGCTGCCATCATTGGATTGTTGGTTCTCTTCTTCTTCCTTTATAAAAATGCGCAGAAGAACAATCCTGGTGCTCCAGTCACTCTCAGGGATCTCTTTCCGTTCGGACAGGGAACTGGAGTAACGCCTCCTGACCAGGGAACGGGGACCGGAAACGGGACAGGAACTGGCACAACCCAGCCTCCTCCTGGCCCTGTTCCACGCTTAAGAAAAGTATCTACCAATCCTGTGACTGGCTATACAACGCTTCAGAAGCAAGTTCCTGTTGATCCAAACGCCATTCCAGCACCAAAGCAAGTTACTGTCACCTCAAGCTATGCTTTCACAAAGACGCTTAAATCTGGTGACACTGGCGCTGATGTAACAGAACTCCAAAAGTTTCTTAATAAATGCCCTCAGACTCAAATCGCGGTGACAGGAGCAGGTTCTCCAGGAAAAGAGGGAACCACTTACGGCCCAGCGACAGTAAAAGCAGTTACGGCTTTCCAAGAAATGTTTTCCGCTGAGATTCTTACTCCACAAAATCTAACAAAAGGAAATGGTGCGGTGGATGAGGCTACTCTCAAAAAAATTCAAGCTGGCTTTATTTGTACCTATCCAGTGGAGATGCCAGAAACTGTTTTAAAAGATGTAATTCGATATGTTGTGCGGGGAACAAGCAATATCTTTGATGCTTTCGCTGATACTTTGGAAACACGCCGCCTTTCAGATACCACTATTCCTAGAGTACATGAATCATTCTTCGCAGATCAGGGCAAGACAGTGTTCCTTCGCTCACTTGAAGCAAACAACCAAACTATCGACACTTTTATCGGTAAAATCACTGAACCTATCGTAGGAGGAGATTCTTTGCCAGAACTTTCTGTTCTTTCCATGCCAAAGAATATTGTTGATTTGTCTATCTCGCCCGATGGGCAGCAAATCTTGTTCATGCTCCAGTCTGGAGAGAACTTACTTGGTTTTACAAGTGATTTAGAGGGGAAAAACCAGAAAAGAGTATTCTCGTCTCCATTTTCTGGATGGCTCTCACAATGGACAATCCCAACCAAGCTGATATTTACGGTTAAAGCAACTGGTTACGCAACTGGTTACGCATATAGCACCGATCTTTCAAAAGGAGACTTCACTAAAGTTGCTGGGCCAATCTCTGGCCTCACAACACTTGCGAGCCCAGATGGTAAATATTTACTGATCAGCAGAAATACCCAGTCAGGTCCTTCGCTCGCGATCATGAACATTGAAACAAAGAATACTAGAAATCTTGGCCTTCAAACTCTTCCAGAAAAATGTGTCTGGTCCAAGAACAGTATAAGTGTTTACTGTGCTGTTCCTGCGGTGATCCCTGCGGGAAAAGTATATCCTGACGCTTGGTACCAAGGAACTGTTAGTTTCACTGATTCATTCTGGCTGATAGATGCGACTGGAGTCTATAATAACCAAATGCTCTTCAGTCCTCTTTCCGAGGGGGGAGAAGATACGGACGGAGTACGCCTCTATGTTGATGCTACAAATCGTTATCTCTACTTCATGAATCGTGACACTCAAATACTTTGGCAATATGACCTTTCACCAGTTGCCGAGACAGTAATCTAAATAACAAAAAACTCTTCTGTAAATCAGAAGAGTTTTTTGTTATTTAGATTGATTTTTCGTTTCCAATATATTTAATGACAACTCTTCGCTTCATTCCTTCGCCAATAGATTCCGTCTTGAGGTCAGTCATTCTGGAAAGAAATTCATGGACAATGCGGCGTTCAAATGGGGTCATCGGATCAACCTCAATGCTTGATTTAAAGAATCTCGCTCGTTCAGCCATCATGTGGGCAACGGCCTTAATGCTATCTATTTTCTTCTTTTGAAAACCATTAATATCAACAATCACATTCAATGATTGTTTAGCATCTTCTCCGAACCCGAGGTTCTTCTCGACGATTTTTCTCACGAGGTGATTAATAGCAGAGAGTGTTTCGCCGTTCTTTCCTGTAAGGAGCCTGCCGTCTGCGACTGAAATACCGCACCACATCGTTTTTGTATCTTCATCATAGAAAAAGGAAACTTCTCCGGAATGAATGCCGGTCTCCTTTAAAAATTCTGAAACAATTTTTTCGATCTGTGCGTTTTGCATACGGTTTATGAAACAACGATATGGATAGGGTTAAGCTTCTTTCGGATGTAGTATTCCTGAATAGCGCCGATTACGTTGCTAGTAATCCAGTAGAGAGCAACTGCGCCTGAAAGTTTTGTTCCAATAAAGATAATCATAATTGGGAGGATGTACTGCATTTGAGTTTGCATCATTCGTGTCATGTTTGCACCCATATCTGTTCCGGTTGGTTTTGGACCAGAAAATGAAACTTTCATTTGAGCAAACTGAGAGAGGCCGGCGAGAACTGCGAGGACGATGCTTGGTTTGGTTATATCCATCAATCCGAAGAAGGTTGTATTAAGCACTCCTGGATCTTTTACAAATGAGTAAAGAAGAGACGTGTCTGAGAAACCTCCGAGGAAAACATAGTAGAGAGCGAAGATAATTGGAAGCTGGATCAGCATAACGAGACATCCGGAAAATGGGCTTGTCTTTTGTTCTTTATAGAGCTCCATAGTTCGCTTTGCTTGTTCCTGCTTGTCTGGGAATTCCTTTTTAATACGATCAAGGTCTGGCTGCATGCGAGCAATTGCCGTCTGGCTTTCGATCGATTTCTTTGTGAGTGGGTAAAGAACAATCTTAATCAGGACAGTAAGGAGAATAATAGCAAGTCCGACGTCCTTGGCCGGCATAAGGTTTGTTATAAAGATGAGGAGGTTGTAGAGGGGCTGATAGAGGGCGACGTTCCAAATGTATTGCATGGAGCCATTGTACCTGAAAAGGGGGTATTTTCAAAGACTTGCCGATAGACAAGTCCCGCGCCCAGCGTGGTGCTCTCGAATCCCCATACCAGGGGCGTGCAGCCATCAAGTGTTAGAATACCTGAAATAAGCACCCTTGCTTTTATTCTCAAAATGTTCTATTATGCTCTCCATGTCATTCACGTATCAGCCAAAAAAGAAAAAGCGCGCAACCACGCACGGATTCCTCGTCCGAAAGGCAACTACTGCCGGAAAGAAGGTTGTAGCTCGACGCCGCCGAAAAGGACGCGCGAAACTCACTGTTTAATCATAAAAATTATGCTTCCAAAACAAAAAAGGCTTTCTGGCCGAGACATCACCAATCTATTCAAAGGTGGTAAGACGACCGGAACGCCTTTTTTTGTTGCCAGATATGCAAAAGAGGGCGATAAAACGGTCAGATGTGCCGTTATTGCCCCAAAAACCATTGCAAAAACAGCGGTTATGAGAACCTCGCTTCGCCGAAAGTGGTACGCTTCAATTGATCAAGCCCTTACAACAGCCGCTCCTGTGCCCGGAACATACGCCTTTGTCCTTAAAAAAGAAGCTATTCCACTCAATTCAGACGAGCGTACTCAAGCAATTAGTAGCTTTTTCTCCAAAAACCGATGACGGGTTTCTTAGTCGGCTGCATCAATTTCTACCAAAAGTTCCTCTCTCCAGACCAGGGCCTGCCTAGGAAGCTTGGCTTAACGAGGGGAGGCAACTGTGTGTTTCTACCAACATGCTCTGAATACACCAAAGAAGCAATTCAGAAATACGGACCAATCAAAGGTATTGTTTTAGGCATACGAAGAATTTCCCGCTGCCATCCGTGGCAGAAAAATCATTATGATCCGCTCAACTAAAAAGCCCGCTATATGCGGGCTTTTTAGTTTAAAAAAAGATCAGGGCGAGAATGGCTAGGATATATACAAGAATAAAACTAATACGTTCATCAACCTTGTGGGCAATCATGCTAATAAAGAATGTGGCACTGAGTGCGTAGACAGCTAAGCTAAATATTTCAAAATATTTATACAAGTAAGAACCAGTGATGATTCCGCCAATTAAAATTAATACACCAAGGAGAATTCTTGCTTTCTTTTCTCCGAGAACAACCGGTAATGTTTGTATTCCTTCTTTGGCATCACCTTCAATATCTTTGAAATCTCGAATATGAACGACAATAAACAAGAAAATTAAGATAAATATTGAGAGCTTAAGAGGGAATGAGTGGAAAGCGCTGCTTAAAGAAAAGAATCCGTACCCAGACATCATTGTTATTAATCCCGCGAGGGCTAACAAGATTCCACCTGGTAGAAAATGACGCTTGAGTCGAAGCGGTGGAATTGAATACAGGTAAAAACAAATGTGGAATAATAGGGTGCAAATAAAAACAGTGTAATTTATCAGTAGGGAACCAGAGATGATCAGAACGCCGAGTAGAAGCGCAATTGATTTATATTGTTCAACGGTGAGGGCCCCTTGGACTAACGGACGGTGTTTATTTGATATGGCATCAATTGGCATATCTACAATATCATTGGTCACTGCAGCAAAAGTAAAGTTGAGTGCGATTACAGCGAAAAATATAATATAGCCTAGAATATCTGCGAAGGTGTGTGGAATAAACGCATATAAGCCAATCTGATATGCAATTCGCATTCCAAAAAGTGCGAGGAAGGAGTAGTAGAGCACCCGTGCAATACGGAAATCTCGAATAAAGGCTTTAAATGCAGGCTTGTTTTGCTGGTACCCAACAATTGCAAGAGCAACGAGACAAATTACCCATGAAAATCGGCCCATGAAAATCGCGCCTGCAACATAGTTTTCATAATAAATATTTGAAGTTTGAACATATGTATGGATCGAAGGAATCAAGCTATTCTGAAGGAGCGTTCCAAAAAATGCGCTTGCGTTAACTTTACCGAATCCTTCGCTGATGGTGACAATAATTCCTGATGCAGCAAGATTGGCGAATAAAATAACGTATGTTCCAAAAACTCCAAAAGCTGTTTTCCAAAAGCTTCGAGTTAGTCTATATACGAAAAATCCAATGCCTATTAATACAAGAACAATTTCAATGCGAATTCCTGGGGTAATACCGCAAGACGCCATCGGGCCAAAGTATGTAAAGAAGTCTTTTACCAAAAACCAGCCATGGTCGCCAAGATATGACATGCAATAACCCCGCCCACCAGAGAGAGCAAGATCAAAAAGTGGCGCAGTAAGTATTACTGGCGAAGTTAAGATTAATGCGCCATATACAAACATGCTTTTCTTTTTAAGAATAAAACTCAACAATGCAGTCATGAGCAACATCACTCCTGCGTAGTACAAAAAGAATCCAAGTAGTATGAACCATGAAGTAAATCCGCCGAAGGGTTCAGGGTTTGAATAATTTTCAAAAAAAGTACGTAATAAGGTTAGGGCAGCTAGTAGACCAAGACCTGTGCCGACAGTTACACCTTGATATTTTTCTAAATAATTAATTAAGGCGTCGATAGGCTTCCATACATATTTCATCATATAGCTATATCATAGAACAATTGAGGGGATACGGGAAGGTAAAAGTATGATTTTTGGGTTATCCACTTTATCCCCACAATATACACAGATTGTGTAAAGTACCGTGATTCCTCGCGACGTACTATAATATGCCCACTATGGAAGTAACCGATACACGCGAGTTGTGGGCGCGATGTCTTAAAGACATCGAAATAGAGGTTTCAAAGGCTAATTTCAATACGTGGTTCAAAAATACCGCTGTTATCCGAGAGGATGAGGGTGTTGTTGTTGTCGGCGTACCAAATGAATTCGTTAAAGACTGGCTTATTCAGAAATATCATAAGCTTATTCTCAAATCCCTTATGAACGCGGCTGAGCATATCCGTACCGTTGAATATATGATAATGAAGCCGGAGATGCGCATCAGTAAACAGGCAGAGGCTGTTGCTGGAGCACCAAAAGCCGATGCTCCACAGGAACTTCCTTTAGCTGAAACTCCTATAAACAAGGACGACAACCTCAATCCTAAATACGCCTTTGACTCATTTATCGTCGGACCCTTCAATGAACTCGCCTATGCCGCTTCACAGGCCATTGTAAACAAGCCTGGACGCGCGTATAATCCATTTTTCGTCTATGGAAACACTGGTTTGGGTAAGACCCACCTTATTCAGGCCCTTGGAAACTCAATTAAAGGCAAATACCCAGAAAAGCGTGTTCATTACATCACTCTTGAGAAGTTCGCTATGGACTACATCAACTCAGTCCAGAACAATAAACCCCATGTTTTCAAGGAAAAATACCGAAAATATGATGTTTTGATCATGGACGACATCCAATTCATCGGAAAAATGGAAAAGAGCCAAGAAGAACTCTTCCATCTCTTTAACACATTCCATGAAGCTAACAAGCAAATCATCTTTTCATCAGATAAACACCCTAATTTAATCCCGGGTCTCGAAGACCGATTGCGTTCACGATTCTCACAAGGAATGATTGTCGATGTTATTGAACCTGACTATGAATCTCGTGTTGCTGTTTTGCGTTCAAAGATAAAAGAAAAGGGGATTGCAGTAGAAGAAGGCGTGCTTGAATACATTGCTGCTTCGGTTGAAAGCAATATTCGTGAACTTGAAGGAAATCTCAACACCCTTATCATGCAAACCCAGGTTCGAGGACGCGCTTTAGCCCTCTCAGAAGTTAAAAACCTTATAAAAAACAGCATAAAGCCGAAGAAAAACATATCCTCTAAGGAGGTAGTGAAGATTGTTGCTGATTTTTACAACGTGGAAGAAAATTCCATCTATGAAAAGACTCGACGAAAGGAAATAGTGAAGGCGCGCCAGATGGTTATGTACATCCTTCGTGAAGAATTCAATGTTTCTTACCCGCTCATCGGACAAAAACTCGGCGGCAAAGACCACACAACAGTAATCCACTCATGTGACAAGATTAAAAATGACATGAAGACTGATCCAGTTCTCGTAAGTGAGGTTGAGCAGCTTCGTATTATGTTTAAATAGTGTGGATAAGATTAGGGAAAACAGTGTGGAGAAGCAGGCAGAAGTTGGTAAGAAATAAAAAGCAGTGTGGATAAAAAAATAAAATTTCTTAAAGAAAAAATAAAAACAAAAGTTATACCCATCAGATGTTTTTAAAAACCGTTAATAAGCCTTTTAGAAATCAGTTATAAAAAGTTATCCACTAATCCACAGGACTAATAGTAGTAATAGTTTATATATATGAAAATACAATGCTCTAGTGAACAAGTTAAGAATGCACTCCAACACGCAGAACGTGCAACGGGTAAGAATCTTACGCTACCAATTCTTTCATCAGTTCTTTGTATTGCATCTGGATCAACGCTGAAGTTCCGCGCAACAAACCTTAGTCTCGGTATTGAAATAGAAATTCCAGCAAAGGTTGAAAAAGAAGGGGTGGTTGCTGTATCAGGAACTATTCTTTCTGGCTTCTTTATAAACAGCAAAGCAAATGAAGAAGTTTCTATGGAACAGATTGGCGAAACACTTCTTGTTAAAACAAAGCAG
>JACCDG010636997.1_pt1 | contig 12007 bp, 7 predicted proteins | sample 7442471 | NCBI WGS metagenome assembly JACCDG01 (sample SAMN15323444, study PRJNA562643) | freshwater metagenome | isolation source: river surface water | place: USA:Blue River Watershed | collected 2017-08-17
GAGGTCTCTGGAAAAAGTGATTTTGAACTGATCCAGCACGTATTTGATTCTGAGCTTTCCACAAAAGATGATGTTTCTTTAGTCTCTGGTCGTGGCGTCGGTATGGACGCCATCCTGGATGCAGCCACTCAACTGGGAGGAGCCGCTTGGGTGGAGTCAAAAAAAGGTCAAGGAACAACTCTGACGGTTGATGTTCCGTGGATGGAACATCCTAAAGTTCAAGCAGTGAAAGTTCAAAAACTTGCATCTTAGAACTATTTCTTTCCAAAATGTTTTGTATAAACGTGCTTTAACTTTTCGTCAAAAATTCTGGCAGAAAATGGTTTGATGATATACTGGCTAACGCCGGATAATATAGCCTCTGTCACCTGATCACGTTCAGACTCACTGGTAAGTAGGACAAAGGGTAATTGTGCCCATTCAGGTGTTTTTCTTACTCGCTTCAGAAGCTCGAGTCCGGACAATACAGGCATATTCCAATCACAGATCACAAGTTCAATAGGAGATCCTGCAGACTTTTGATCATTCAAAATCTTCCAGGCCTCTTCTCCATTGCCTGCCTCTAAAAACTGTGAATATCCCAAGGTTTTCATCTGAGTTTTTACCAGATCACGTATCGTCGGCATATCATCAACAACAAGAATTCGAATTGAAATGGAAAACACAAAGCCCCCTATTCACCCTCTATTAGATGATGAATTTGAGACTGTGAAAACAATTTATGATGGATCAGGACTTTGGGCGAGTCTATTCTGCTCGTCCATCCACGAATAAACTTATCAACCTTAAGATTTTACCAAAACTCAACACGTACTCCATCACCATATTCAACGCCTGATGTGGATTTGATATTCAAAGAATTTCCCTTCGATCCCCACTCGTTTGAAGGCAACTCGTATTCAGATTGCCCAGGCTTCGTAATCCAAACCCTTCGAAGTTGCTGACGAGGATCAATGAGTTTAATTTTTGCAGTTAAATTCATTTTAGTTCTAACAGCGTCTCGAATGGAGGCCAACGCAACACTATAATCAGCTTGATTAATGCTGTAAGTTTTACCTCCAAAGTTGTTTGCAAAAGTAGAATATTTACCACCGGAAGTTGCAGTGAAAACAGAAGCTATCGGAGCCAATGAATTTCCAAAAATATTCCCAGCTTGTTTTTGAATGTAAGAGTTAAAATCAACAGCTTTATTTTGATTATCAATGCCTGTCACTGGGGATGATGTACAACTTGTTCCTGCACACCCAACAACAGAACTTGGCTTTTGACTGACGTAGCGATAAGAGCTGTCGGCCAAGGTCGTTCGGCACAAGTTATCAAGGTCACTTGTTGATGTCGGTAGTTGGGATTGTACCAGACCAACCAAATATTGCTGTGATGGATGTAAGTTCTGAACACAACCAACTAAAGAGGCTCGATCTGTACATGGTGTTGAACCTGAAACAGTGCAAGTTTTATCTTGTCCTCCATAATTTTCTGACAAATATTTTCTGACAGTTTTTCCTTGAGTATCAAAGAATCCATTAGATCCATCCCATGGCAAATCACAACTGACACCGCCTGGAATATTGACTTGAGATTTCAAGCTTGTCGAACCGTCGTCATTCGGATTGAATTGCTGATATGTCATCCGGTCAATATGATCAACATATCCTGAACCTCCCATGAGAGCTATAGCTTTCGCAACACCCGTTGGATTCGAGATATCACAATGCTCGGGAAGAAAGGTACTTGTGTACCCTAAATTTGTACTTGATGACCAACCTGCCAAAACACCGAATCGAGAAGATTGTCGATTCGCAGGATAATCTTTTCCTCTGGAACCTGCAGACCAATAAATCCAACCAAGCCAATTTGTGGAATTAGCACAATTTATCGGATCTAGAGCAGAGGGTTTGATAATAGCAGTATCAACAAAGTCTTTGCCCTCTTGTGAAAATGAAATATTGCTGTAGGCTGGTAAATGAGCTTGAACATAATTTGTACAATCCGTTTGATTTTTCAATAGAAGGTTCGCTGGCCATTGATTAATATCTTCACCAATAACTTTTTGATAAGAGTTAATTCTGAATTTATTCGCAGAAAAACTAATACCTGCGGGAAAAGTGATTCCTTGTGATTGATTGATCGATTGAATTTTGCTTAACAAACGTGTTGCAATAGCAGCATCCACATAATCCGTATTTAAACTCTTTGTCGTTATGTCACTATTTGTTCCACCATAGCTAGTTTCATAATCTGTAAATGTCAAATTACCAACATAGTTCTGAGTTATAATAACTAAGGGACATTGAAGAGTTCCATTTGAAACTTCATATTGAACCTCAGTTTGAACACTTGAGTAATTGACTGCATTGCTTGGCACCTGTTTCATAATTTCATTTGCACAATTAAAGGATTGATCATCCACAGCCTGAATTGTTCCATATGCCTGCTGATTAATACTCAACGTCTTATTGTCTGTATTTAATTGGACAAATGGAACCGCATTTTGTCCACCGATAATAAGGACAGGGATATTGTGACGTTGAATGGTTCCCGAAATACTGAAGTCAAAAGATTTTGCATAATCTGCACGACAAAAGTAAGTATCTTGATGGAAAGACAATAAACATGCATTTTTTGTCGGTGTTGTATAATTCACCGTGCAGGAAGGTTTCCTGAAAGGCCATTGAATATCTGTTAAAGGCTTTTCACATAAGATATCTTTAATAGGTTCCGAAGATTGTACAATTTGATCGACACATTCTTGTTCATTACCAACCGCCTCATCTTTATTTGAAAAAACGGACATCCACAAAAGCTCACCCTCTTGAAAATACTTAGAGGAATTTTTTAACATTCTGGATACTGCACACAACCCACTTTGTTTAGATACAATAGGACTAAATCCAGCATTGAACTGAGCATTCATAAGGGAAATGCGATTCTGAAAATCTAGCATCAATTGCTGTGGATCTTCATTAGGTGCTTTTCGCATTCCAATATTAATGATTGGTTTTCCATTGGAATCTGAATTAATACCCAAGACAGGAGTCTCTTCAAATAGGTAGCTTTTATAACCATTTGAACTGGCTTTTGTTTTCATGGAATAACTTAAAACATCTCCTGGAATTGCACCCGTCAACATAGGACTACGGTGACCAAACAAAGCATTGTAACTCATTCCCATTAAATCTTGAACATTCCATACGGGTAAACTTTGAAACAATGTCGATCCTACACCTACCGTATTTAACCCATTTAGCTGAGATGTCGTAGTTACATAAATAGTCAAATCATAAGGATCCAACAAGCTTCTATTCTGAGGACTAAATAAATTCTGAAATCCTTTGACCAAGGGTTGTCCCTGCAACATCCATGATGAGTTATCTAAAACAAACATCATTTTTAAAGGTGGGTATTCGATATTAGGATCACCAACATTAAAATTAGCGTAATATGGAATTGGTCGACCATTTTCATCGACTAAAAGATTCTGACTACGATAAAACTCATCTTCAGCTTGGAAGTCGACACGAGAACAGTTTTGAAATGATAATATTAATGTCCCAAGAACCAGACTGACTGGTATCCACTTTTGTAAAAGTCTCACGTTCCACCCCCCTGAAGTGCACACAGGTTCTTATCGGCCCCCAAGCGAACATAATAAAGGTCATAGATCAAAAATTAATTTTTTAATTTGTCACAAAATGAAAACCCAGATCTGCTCAATGCAATCTGGGTTTTCATTGGTTTTGAATGATCCATTTTAAGACTCTATTGTATTACCAAAACTCAACCCGAACAGTATCCCCAATGGAAAGATTCACATCTTCACTAATATTTAAGGAAGTACCCGCGGAACCCCACTGGGTATTTGGTAATTCCTCTTCAGCTTGACCAGCCCTTGTGATCCAAACTCTACGAATTTGTTGTCGAGGATCCACAAAAGCTATCTTTGCAGATCTCATCAATTTACGTTGAATGACTTCACCTAGATCTTTCAGTGCTAGACTGTAATCTGAGGACAAGACACTATATTTGGATCCTGTCGGATTTTGCTTAATTTTAAAATTGTCAGCAAAAGTCTGATATCTAAAGCCTTCACTCAAACCGTATCCGATACTATCACGCATCGAAGAATTTAATGTGAATACAGAAACTACAGGTTTCAATGCATTTCCAAATAAGACCTCGGATTGTTTTTTAATATAAACATTGAAGTCAATTGGCATACTTGAACTATCAATTCCAGTCACAAAATCTGGAGCCGAATAGGAACCACCAAAACTGGATCCGTTCACAGCAGGCACTAAACTTCCTTGAACATAGTTATAGTTTGCTGAGCAAAATAATTCTAGATTTTGTGCTCTTGCGTCCACCTGGCTTTGCAGTAGACCAGATTTCACTTCAAGCAATGGATCGGCAATTTCTGTACAATCACGCGAGCCAAAATTATCATGCAAGAAATTTGCGATTGTTTGACTTCCACTGCATAACCCATTCGAAAAATTACAAGATGTTTGGCAATTTAAGGGAACTCCTGGGATGGCAAATTTTGGATTTGTCATTTGAATAGCACCATCCAAAGTATTTCCATCTCTTAGAAATTGAGTCGACGAAACACACAACTTATCATTCGCACAGGAACTTGAAATCAAAGTTTTAACAGCCCCATCCACCGCATCTTTAGAACATTGAGATTCACTCAGCGACAAAAATGGCTGGCCTGAGTTTGCATTTGTTGCTGCTGTGAATTTTGGATAGTTTACGCTTGAAACATATGTAGATAAACAAGAAGTTCCTCCATTTGGACCATCAATATTATTTTTACATAAATTCAAGATCTGAGGATCAGCAGATCCAATACTGCATGAGGCCGCATCAAGACCATATAAAAATTTTGACTGAATGGCAGATCTGGTTTCCGCGACATAAGAAACTTTGCTATCAATACAATTCTGGGGTGATGCAGGTCCATTGCATAGATTTCGAATGCTTTGGTTGTAATCAGATAAGTTGGCTTTAACATCACATTCTGCAGATGAAACAGATTTAATAGTTCCAACTATTGATGAAGTGGCGTAGGCGGCTGCGGCATATTGAAACACAGGAGCTGGAGTCGATACTATGCCATATGAAATCAAGCCACTTTGTTGCAAGTTTTGAGCTGTACAATCAGTAGGTGCCACATCATGACCGTTGATTGTTGTGATTGTACGAGGCGCAATTGCAACTGTATTATATGCATCTGGAATAAAATTCGCAGAACATGCATTTGTCATAGAAGGAAAGGAACCTGAACTACATACAGAAGTACATCCAGCTAAATTATCCTGAGCTCCTCCACCCATACCCTTACTTGCAAGATCGACAGTCTTAGGCACAAAAGATGAGATAATGCATTTTGAAAAGCTAATATTGGCTGCAACACTAAATTTTGAACCCAAAAAGGACATCAATGCCGGATTGCATGTTTGTTTTGAAGGTATCAGAGTCAGATTTTTAGTTAATGGTAAGTTTGGATTGGAAGCTCGTGCCGTCTCTAAATCAGCAAAAGATGCTGTGCCACTATAATTTGTTGCAAGCTCAACAACAGATTTGGAACAAAGTAGCTGACCAGTTGACACCAAATTAAAGACAATATCTTTTTGCTCTTGATCTAAGGCAACACCTAAATTCCCAATAATTGTGCTTGCACAGGAAGAGCTTTGATCGCCGGCTATAACTTTCGTTCCATTCTTTACGACCACTCCATTGTTGAAAAGAACTTTATATCTATTTTCAACAAGAGCAACCTTTGGCATGTCGATCGTTGTTTTTGTTTCATCACCAAAAATTTGAAAATTAAATTTCTCATTGTAAGTAATATTACATTGCCGAGGCACCACCTGAACCTCTGAGTAAGAAAATGTACATGATGCTTTTTGCCACGGTCGGTAGTTCAGTTTACAAACAGATGGAACTGTCGTTGTATATTTCACTTCACACTTCGAGGCCAAGCCAACCTGACATTCTGACTTCCGAGGTTGATATTGGAACTTTGTACGCTCTTGCTGACATTGAAGCTGATATAATTTTTCATTGGAAACAGTTAGCTTGTCGATACATTTCGATTCATTTCCAACGCTATCTTCTTCATCAGAGAACACGGCAAATGAAACCAAATCACCTTCTTTAAAATATCCTTCAGGGTGACGAAGCATTCTAGAAATTCCACACAGTCCACTTTCATTGCTGACCACTCGGTCAATGTAGGAACCACTTAAAACGTTTTGGTCATTCCATTTCAATAATGCAATTCGTTCATTAAAGTCTTGAATCAAAGCATCGGGACTTTGATGAGGTGCTTTGACTAATGAAACAGCCACAGAGGTTAATCCTTGCTGATCATGCAAACCCAACAATGGAGTGAGAACAAAATTATGAACTTCTTGCTGAGTATTTCCCAAAGACAAATTATCTGTCTTTAGCACATAGCTAACAGTATCACCGGGAATTTTTCCTGATAAAATATATGCTCCAGTTCCATCAAGCTTACGGTGTGTTGATATAATAGAGCTGAAAGAGATTTTCCCTATATCTTCTAACTTCATCACTGGAAGCTTAGCGAAATCAGCCTTACTTCCTGGATCAATCGGACTCAAATCACTTAACTGAGACGTGGTGATCAAGTAAATAGTGACATTAAAATTATCCAAGATTGCGCGATTTTGGGCATCAAATAAATTTTGAAAGGCTTTTTGAAATTGGATTTTACTGGCATCCATGGACTGACTATTATCTAAAACGAAAATCATTTTTAAGTCTGGGTATTGAACAGATTCTTCACCAACTTTAAAACTGGAATAGTAAGGAATGGGTCGACCATTTTCATCGGTGATCAAACCTTGATTACGGTAGAAATCATCAGTTCCGGCAAAGTCAACACGCGAACAGTTTTGGAAAAGCAGGATAGACGTTGCTAAGGATAGAAGCAATAGCCCCCGACGCATTGTCTGTTTCATAGGTTCCCCCTTGGTCATACTTATGTATCGGCCCAAGGTCTAGGAATCTAAAGACTTCTTCACAAAATTTTGCTTGATTCTCGTTTTAAGACAAGATGTGTTTGTTTGATCAACACTTTTTGCAACATTGATCTCAATCTAAATCATGAATCCCTTGATAGATGGATTGAACTGCCTGTTCAAGTTTCATTTGTAAAGATGGCCACAAGTCTTTTCGGGCTTGCTTTGTGTCTTCATTCATATACAAGGATCGGTTCAATTCCACTTGCATCACATGTTGGTTTTTGTCGGGATGACCATATTGCTCGGTCACTCTTCCTCCATAGTAGGGCCAATTATAGGCCACGTGAAAACCAGCCTTCTCATAGGACTGAATCACCAATTTTCGAAACTGTTCGCTGCAGCTTTTTCCATGACTATCGCTGATCACAACTTCCGCTCTTTTTTGCCCAGGATCACGATGCTCCTTGGTCCCCATGGAAGGCATGGAGTGCAAATCTAAATGATAAACAGGCTTTGAATTCAGAAGAAAGAAATTCTGATACTGCTGGCGAATTTCATGATGAAAGGGTTCGTAAATCAATTGAACTAACTCTTGATGCATTTGTTCTGTCAGAGGTTGGTTCATTAAAGCCTCATTCAATGTCGTGATGGACCAATGAAATCCACGAGAAAATTTTCCAGCAGGTTGCGAGGCTCCCTGCACCGTTCCTGCATCAATATCTTCAGGCAAGCGATTCAAATCAGCTGCGTAGCGGTGCCACTCTGTAAGGACAGTGGGAATTTTCATTTTTTGCAAACAAGGAGTGTACAACTGATCCACAAATCGATCCACATCACGCATCAAGATGGGCTCTGGTAAATGCTGCAACCATGTGCAAAAAGAAGGAACTTTTTCCCCAGAGTGGGGAATACTGACGAAAAATCGAGGGGGTGATTGACACTCTGTTTTCATGCACGTCAGAATACAGCTAATGAGCGCAAAGATCTATACAAAAACAGGTGACAAAGGAACAACACAGCTCGTCTCGGGACGTCGTGTATTTAAAAACCATTTCCGCGTGCAAGCCTATGGAAATTTAGACGAATTAAATTCCATTTTAGGAATGTGTTTGCGATCTCTTTCAAAACATTTGGATTTAAGTTCCTATCATCAGATTCACCAAATCTTGACGGCGACCCAAAATCATATTTTCACGGTTGGAAGTTTACTCAGTTGTGAAGATGAAAAAACCTTTCAGCATCTTCCACCTATGAATCCAACATGGACTCTTCAGTTGGAAAATGAAATGGATCAAATGACTTCCCAGCTCCCCCCCTTGAAAGAGTTTATCCTTCCAGGAGGATCTGCATCTGGAAATTGGCTGCATCTAGCTCGAACATGCACACGCCGCTGCGAAAGAGACATTGTCGATATTTTACAAAATGAAGACATTGTTCCCATCTTACAGGAACCCTATGCAGAAATTCTTCGCTTCATCAATCGGCTGAGTGATTATTTATTTGTAGCGGCAAGAATGGCCAATCATGCGCTGAATATCCCCGAAACAAAATGGAATAAGGACCTATGAAGCTGACTTATGCAACACATCAAGATGGCGCGGAACTGAATCAATTTTACCGTCAATTTCCGCGAAAAGGTTTATTTGATTTTTTGATTTCACGAGGTCCACATTTCTTTCGTTTTTATGAAGCTCAATCCTCAGATTTCATCACCTATCTCCTGCGTGGTGACAATGATGAGATTGAGGCCATGGCCTCCTTTGTTTTGAAAGATACCTTCTACGATGGCAAACCGACGCGCATTGCTGTAGCAACCGATCTTCGCGTTTCTTCCAATCGAAAAGCGATCATCGAATGGTCTAAACATTTTTTGCCCGTCATGCATGAATTAAAAACAGAAAATAAAATTGATCATTTTTTTTCTCAGCTGAATTTGACAGAAACATCTGTTCTGAATACTTTTGTGCGACCACGTCAGATCCGTCGACCGATGCCAAGATATTACCTCTATCGAAAATTTTTCTTGAACTCTCTGCATGGACAGTTCCCTTGGGCGAACAAACCACTTCCCTATGTCATGATACAAAATGGCCATGGACCCAACCAAGATGCATTGATCGATTACATTATTCAAAGATCCCAGTACAGACCCTTCTCTTCCACCTATAGTAAAACCAATTTACTTGCGAAGATGGATCGTATGCAAAATATGGATTTTTCAAAATTTCTTGTCGCAAAAGATATTCAAGGAAATATTATAGGATGTCTGGCTCCTTGGTCCTCTGCTGGAATTTCGGATTATATTCCTTTGCAATATCAGATGAGGGCTCATAATTTTCGTCAGTTTTTAAAGTTTGGAAAACTTTTTGGGTGGACTCGCCCACTGACCAAACCTGTTTCCTCCACGGGAATTGAATCGCCTTTGAAATTTCATTACCTGACAAATATTTTTGTGGATCATGAAGATGTTTTTGAGTGTTTATTGTATGCAGCTTACAATGCTGTTCCGAAAGATCATTTTCTTGTCTACGCACAAGTGGATCAAGACTACAGAACACGAGCTCCAAAGGGATGGGTTTCATCCCGACTTCCCTACGCATTGTATTCGATGCTGGAACCCCATGAAACACTTCCTAGCTTTCTGCACCCGAATAATAATTTAAATCCTGAAATTGAGGCGGCCTTTATTTAATAGGAATCGTTCATATGATACTTGTTCGCGGCATTTCACAACTTTGGACTCTGGAAAAACTTTTTCAAAAGGAAGGCCGATTTCCTGAAATTCAAGATGCATCGATTTTAGAAAACGCTGCTATGCTGATCCAGCACGGTCGCATTGCATGGCTAGGCTTAGAAAAAAAACTTCCAAAAAAATGGAAGGATAAAAAATTACATATTAAAAAAGAAATCCATGCAGATCGTGGAATTGTGATTCCTGGTTTTATCGAGTGCCATACTCATACCATCTTTGCTGGCAGTCGAGCCGAAGAATTCGAACAACGCTTACAAGGCGTCTCTTACCAAGAAATCAATGCTCGAGGCGGTGGCATTCAATCCACCATGAAGGCCACTCGTCAATCACTGGCGTCAGCAAAATCCACTGAACTTCTGCTGAAGAACAGTCAACAGCGTGTCGACAATTTTACTCGTCAAGGAGTAACGACTTTAGAAATCAAAACGGGTTACGGTCTACAAGCGACATCTGAAATCAAGTCTTTGCAATTGATCAACCAGCTTCAGGGGCCACGCATTCTGCCCACATTTCTTGCTGCCCATTCCATACCTTCTGACTATTCATCTGCTGAAGCATACTTAGAAAAAGAATGTATACCCGCTTTAAAAAAAGCTAGGGCTTTGTGTTCTCGAGTTGATATTTTTATTGAAAATGGATTTTTTTCAAAAGACCTGGCAAGGTTTTATCTTCAGCTGGCCAAAGAATTGGATTTCGAAATCAGTATTCATGCTGATCAGTTGAGCCATTCTGGCGGAACAGAATTAGCGATGGAGCTAGGCGCCCTGTCTGCCGATCATGTCTTACAAATCACGGATCAGAATATTCAAGACTTAGCAAAAAGCTCAACGACGGCCGTCCTGCTTCCCACGGCAGATTTGTACATGCGCTGCCCTTATCCCAGAGCGCGAGTCATGATTGATTCCGGAGTGCGAGTGGCCCTGGCCACAGATTTTAATCCTGGAAGCAGTCCTTCTCAAGACTTAGCTTTGGTAGGATTGCTTGCAAGGCTGGAAATGAAAATGTCCTGGTTTGAAGTTTTATCTGCTTACACCGTTGGCGCAAGTTATGCCCTAGGTTTGCAGAAAGAAATTGGATCTTTAAGTGTGGGAAAATCCGCGGATTTCCTCCTTCTGGATCAAGATCCCCGAGAGTTATTCTATCATGTTGGCCAGATGCCTCTTCACAAAGTATTCAAGGGCGGTCGCCAGATTTGAAGACCACAACTGGACGTAAAGACCATTTTAGAAAATGGTGGACTTATTACCCAAATTCTTGGAAAATGGGTAATAAACACACCATTTTCCAAAACTTTGAAGAGAGTTGTTTTTATGTTTCAACGTCGTTACTCAAAAATTATTGATGAGATTCTTCTTCGCGGCAAGAGTCTCCTTGTGCTTGGGCCTAGGCAGGTTGGAAAAACTACATTACTCACAAACTCTTCCTACGACTTGAAAATCACCTTACTTCACAATAAATCCAGACAAAGGTACGAAAAAAATCCAGATATTCTGATCAAAGAAGTTGAAGCATTAAAAACAACTTCAAAAATTTCACGAGTTTTCATTGATGAAATTCAACTTGTTCCCGCATTGCTTTCAACAATTCAATGGTTGATCGATGAAAAAAAAGCTCAATTTGTTCTCACAGGGTCAAGTGCCAGAAAACTGCGCCAACATTCTCAAATCAACTTTTTACCTGGGCGGTTGGTCACTTTACGCATGCATTCACTTTTATACTCAGAACACCATCTTGCAGAAATTGAAGACCTTCTTCTTTATGGCGAACTTCCAGGTATATTGAATGAATCCTCTAAAAAAGCTAAAAACCAAGATTTGGAATCCTATGTTATCACCTACCTAGAAGAAGAAATCCGCAAAGAAGCCATCACTAAAAATTTACCAGCTTTTTATCGTTTCCTTGAAATGGCAGCATTGGAGTCTGGAAAAATTATTTCTCTTCGAGAGATTGGATCAGATGTTGGAGTCACTCACAATACAATTGGATCCTATTTTGAAATCTTAGAAGACAGTATGATTCTACAAAGGATTGATCCATATACAGAAAGCTCCACACGAAAAAAACTGACAAAATCGAGTCGATATTTATTTTTTGACATGGGTGTTCGAAGATTAGCTGCAAAGGAAGGCATTCGTCTTGGTAAGTCTCGATTAGGTGAATTATTTGAACATTATATTGGACTTGAACTCTATCGTCTTTTGCAGTTTTACCAAGAACACGGCAGACCTCAACTCAGTTTTTGGAGAGATCCCAGCGGCCCCGA
>JACCDG010821234.1_pt1 | contig 12006 bp, 17 predicted proteins | sample 7442471 | NCBI WGS metagenome assembly JACCDG01 (sample SAMN15323444, study PRJNA562643) | freshwater metagenome | isolation source: river surface water | place: USA:Blue River Watershed | collected 2017-08-17
CATTTCTCGTCGGCCCATGCCATCGCTCCATGTCCTTTTCTCCTGCCCACGCCACTCGAAGTCCGTCCGTGTACGTGACATACGGAGCCTTGTCCGGGTCGTACTCCGGCGATTCCAGCCACATCTGCCAGTTGCCGGGGCGGTGAAGTTCGCCGAAGCAGATACGAAGGAGCCCCGTTTCGATGCGTCTAGTCATGATTTCGGATCCCCCTTCTCCAGCGACTTCCCCCACTCTCGAATCTCCGCGTTCTTCACCTTCATCTCCATCACCTCGCCCGCCAAGGCATCGAGGTACATATCAACCGTGCGGCGGATCGTCTCGATCTGCGCGAGGATCTTGTTGGTGTGCGGGCAGGTTGGTGGAGGTTCTTCCATCATCGACAGAATAACCTACCGATGTCGGAATGTCAAGACGGATTCGCCACGATCATCTCCTCCCACACCGAGAACGCATCCGCATTCGGCTCAATGCACGGCACGAACCCCTCGCCGATGCGACGCCGGGCCAGCGTCCAGAATGCATCACCGTAACCGAGATTCACGTTGTCAACCCAGTACCTTGTGCCCGTGTACTCGCTAAGCGGGAAGAAGCCAGACATGTCCCTGAGCGACGACTCGATCGTCAACGACTCAAATGTCGTTGCCGCTGGCGAGATAGGCGTGCCGTCGTTTGCTAACCGCTGGGCCATCGGCTCCATCACCTGCTCGATCCCGTTCGCCATCATGCAATCGACCATCGGTGACACACGCGAACCGCTCCCGTCATCGCACATGTGACTGACGATGCAGCCGCGATCGCCGAACGCCCACTCTAACTCGCTCCGAAGGTTCTCTGTCGTCAACGCCCCGTGAAGCCACGGGCCGACGTACATGATCACGTTGCAGCCACGTTCCCTCATCTCCCACACGCACTCGTGAAGTTCCTCGATGCCGGGATCGACCCCGCGAGCGACGCTATCGCGGTACATGTGGAACGACTGACGACGAAGGAGCGTCGCGTGTGTCGCAAGTTCCTCGCGTGTGGGGCAGTCGCCGTTTGCCCACGTCCGGCACTCCTCGCCGAACGGCTGGGCGATGAACACGGCTGGCACTTGGAATCGTCGGACGATATCCAGCGTCGGCGTGAGGAACGCACGCCATCCATGACGCACGAGGTATGGGTTACGGAACCGATTCTGTGGCGTCGCCAGTGAGTTGTTCGCACAGTGAAGCCAGATGCCGGGAACGCTCATGTGATCCTCCGTGCCTGTATCTTCGCCCCCGCAGACATGCCAACCGCGACGTACCACTTCGTCACCGTGCCTGTGCATACCTGCGAATCGTCTTTGAACAGCCCGCACTCTTTCAACGCGTCGAGCACCGCCTTCTCGCAGTTGTCGCGGTCTGGCCTCGACGTGTGGTAGATCGCCCCCCTCGGGTACTTCGGCTTGAGCATGTACTGCGGACGCGGGAAGTAGAAGTCGATGTCAATCTCAACCGGACCTTCCCACGGCTCATCTGGCATCATGGACCGTGCGTGCCGCTTGATCTCGTCGTGCCAGATGTTCGCCCTTGCCCATGCCTTCGTTGCCGAGTCTACGTCGCGTCCCTCTGGTACGTGCCGCAGACTCGGCTGGTATGTTCCTGAACGCAGCCGTCCGCTCCGGTCCTTGAACGCCCGCGATCGCGGGCGGGGCCTACCAACAGGCTCGCCCGGAACGATGATCGTTATCACGACGACGCCCCCGTCGCCTTCTTGCACAGTTCCACGTGTGCCGACGTGCGTTCGCTCCATCGCTTCACGAGTTCGTCCGGCTTTGCGTACGCCGTCATCGGCATCAGTACGCCAAAGCCGCCGTCCGTGTTGTCGTGCCCCATGACGATGATTGACTTGTTATCGCCGTTGAAGCCGAGGTACACGCCGCGTTCGTTCAGTGCGTCCGCCAGCTTGTGAAGCAACTGCGGATTCAGGCACGCCCACACCGTCTCGTCCGTGGCATTCGGAATCACCGACTCGTGATCGGGGAACTTCCCATCCTTCGGAAGTGCCCCCACCGTCGCATCGTCGTAGTGCGTGTGCCAATACCCGCTGTTTTCCAGCGTAGCCCATACCGGGGTCGTTCCGTCCGCACACTCCCCACAATCGCACTCACAGCACCGCCTCTGTTCGGCTACGCGTGACTCGTCAAAGAGCGGCGGCACGAGCATCCGATGCGGGGCATCCTCGCTCTCCTCGCACTTCACCGGCATGACGGCCAGCATCCGCCCGTCCGTCGCCACCATGTGAGACGTCGTGCCATCCCGCAAGAGAAGTGCCCCGTTGATGGAATACCTCGTCTCGTTCTTCGCCGCTGCCTTGAAAACCGGCGTGTACTCGATTCGCAGTTTCATCGTTTCTCCTTTGTGCGTGCCATCCGTACCCACCCCAGAACAGTCGTATGTGAACACGTGTTCATTGCCGCAGCGACCTCGTGTAGCGACGGCATGATCTTCGTCACCGGGTCAGGCTTGTACAACTCGTCCGCGACCTTGATCCTGAGCAGGATCGCCTGATAGTCACGCGGCTTTGGATGGGCCGTGATCCGCAACCATTCTGCGTGACTGATGCCGAACTTCCGCCGCGCATCCTCCACCCTCCACTTCGGCATCGTGTATGTGATCGTCCTGTTGTTCCGTTGATGGTTCGGAAGAGGAACGTCCCTGATTTTCATGTATCCGAATGCCGGACGCCGGATCGGAATGCTCTTGTCTTTCGTTGTGGCCTTCGGTGGTTGGACCGGAACGAACGGCCTCAACTCATACGCCTCGGTGTCCCGGCCCGGCAGCACCACGTCATCGAACTCAGTCCGTCTCATGGTCGTTCTCCTCCAACTCTCGGAGCCTCCTGTTCCTTCGCAGTCGTGCCGTCCGCGAGTACATGTGCCCAGTCGGTTCGATCTTCCGCTTGGGCTCCGTACCTCGCTTGCAATACAGGTCGTGATCCTTCGCCAGCACCGTACACAACGCCCGATGCTTGCGGTCCCATACCGCCCGTGCGATCGAACCGTCAGGCAACTGGATCGGCACGACGACACGATCACCCTTCTCGATGATCTCGGCGTACTCCTGCTTCACCATGTCCACCACGCGCCAGTACGCCTCGAACCCGATCCGCAATCCGTACCGCTCCTCAAGCCGTGCCTGAAAGTGGAGCATCATCGCTCGCTTGTGTGGGTGCATTGGACTCGGCATCGCCACCTCCTCAAATCGTGTGCGGATCGTTCCCGACCCGCACACGCCACATCATCCACCGACCTGCAAACCCTCCGCTTCCATCATCGCCTTGCGATGCGTCTTGCGGTATTTCTTCACCGCACGCCGCACCTGCTCGATCTTCTCGTCGTCCTCGGTGATCGCAAGCGGTTCGTCGTTGTCCATCGCACGTGCGATCTTGCCGATCGTGTCGTACCCCGCAAGGATGCAATCACGGGCCAGCCGATCGGGAATGTCCAGTTCGCTCGGGCTCACGTTCAGGTGTTCGTCCACGCCGTCACCCCTGCTCGCGTCGGGGATCTCGCCGACCGCCGGGACGTCCTTCGGCGGTCCAGCCTTCTCGTCCCGCTTCTTCGTGAACAGCGAATCTGGCGCGTCGATCGGATCATCCATGAAATCGTGATCGCCCTTGGCCGACCGCGTGATGATCGAACCGATCTGGTCGTCGAAGAACTTCACGAGGATTCTCAGTCTGTCGATCTTGCGGCACACGTCGTACTGCGACGCCTTGAGCCGTTGGCACTCGTCCCCTTCCTTGTCCTCGCACTCGTCGATCTGTTCGTCCAGTGCGTCGCGTTCCTTGAACAAGTCCGCACGCTCGGCCTTGGCCTTCTCGCGTCGCTCCGCGATCTCTTGCAGCCGTCCCAGAATGTCGCTCGCCTTTGTCTCGGTGATCATGTGTTCTCCTGTTGTTACACCGTCCCAGCAGCGACGCCATCAAACAGGCTCGCCGCATCGTCCGCATGGTTCTTCAACGCTCGGTCAAGGTTCACGATCGCGGCATCGTAATACTCCCTCTTCAACTCGCAGCCGTAGAACCGACGCCCAAGCCGCAATGCCTCGTGCCCCTCGCTCCCGATGCCCGTGAACGGAGAGAACACAACCTCGCCGGGGTTCGAGTACAGCCGCACCAGCCGCTCAATCACGCCGAGTTGAAGCGGGCAGATGTGCTTCGTGTCTTCCTCGCCGCGTCCCTCGCTGACGTTCAGCGTGTCCGTTTCCCGTATGTCGTCCCAGCACGCTTCCGCCCACTTGATCCAGTCGTCGCGGCTCACCTGCCCCTCTGACTTGATGGGCGTTGCGTTCTCGCCCGGTGCCCTGAACTTGATGAGGTAGTCAGGCAACGCACCCCGTGACTTCGCACGGTCACTCTCCAGCCCGGCGAACTGCAACTCACGCGCCTTGTTGCGGATCGCCTGTGCCTGCGGATTCTTCCGAACCGCCCAGTCGTATTCGTACACAAGCCCGGCCCGCTCGCCCAGCCGAATGTTGAGCCCGCGATAGTCAAAGAGCCCTTGCCCGCCCGTTCGCTTCATGCGAGGAATCTGCATCACGTGAACCATCACCACGCGGCCCGGCTTCATCACGCGGACCAGTTGATGAAAGAAGAACGAGAGATGAATCCAAGCGTCGCCGTTCAAGTCTTCGGAGTTCCCGATGTCGGCGTGCGACCCGGTATATGCGAAGAGGGCGGGAAATGGTGGCGAGAACACCGCCATATCGACACACGCCGCTGGCATGGTGCTCATGTGCGTAATGCAGTCCCCGAAGTGAACGTGATACGGGGCGCCATTCGTGAGTGTGTTCATGCTGCGGTCCCTCCGATTCTGTACTTGCGAAAGATGCGTTCCTGTTCTTCGGTGTCGTGTTGCACGCGCTTCGCCTTGTCCAGCACCGTCTGAATCATCGGTGCCTCGATGTCCGTGTAGGGAATGTGGACGTTGAGCGGGAGTGTGGACCCGATGCGGTTGGAACGCTTCACCGCTTGGTAATACTCCTCATACGAATCCTGCAAGCCAGAGAATACCTGCCGCGTGCAAACTTGCAAGTTGAGGCCGAGTCCAAGCACGCGGGGCTTGGAGATCATCACGCGCACGTCACGCCGCTTGAACGCTTCGATGCCCTCGTGCCGCTTCTCGTACGGCGTATCACCGCTGATACTGATTGCGTGTGAGAACGTCCGCTCCATCAACTCCTGCTCGTGGTTGTACCGACACCAGATGATTGTCGATTCGCCCGGCCATGAGTTGACCATCTCGCGAATGAATGCAGGCTTGTTCGATGCGATCTCCCGCTCGCCGTCGTACCCCTTGGCGATCTGTGCCAGCCTCGACCGCTCGCCCACGCCTCCGATCTTGTCTGCGAACAGTTGCCCGGTCTTCGTGTGAACGAGCGACGACTGCTCTGGCGTCAACTCCACGCGGTCAAGATGCACGTTGATCGGCGGGATGCAGCCGGTGTTGTCCTTCCATCCGTACGTCGCCGGGTTGGTGAGAAAGATCGACCAGTGCGACAGGTCGCGGTAGAACGGCTCGACCGCATGGGGCTTGAGTTCCCACCGATTATCTGTCTGCCCACGGTTGACGAAGTATCGGGCGAGGAACGCATTCACGGTCGGCTGTTGCCCGAGGAGTACCGCGTGATTCGCGTACTCGATGCGGTCGTTCGGAGCGGGCGTTCCCGTGAGGCAAATGATGTATTCAAGCCCGCGTCCGACTTCGATCAACCGCGTTCCCCACTTGCCATAGTGCGATTTGAGCATCGAAGACTCATCGACGCCGATACCGCCGAGGTTCCCAGACTCAAGTGAATCGTCGATCGATTCAAAGTTCGTGATGCCGATCCCACTCCCGCATTGAACGAAGTTCGGCACCTCGTTCTTCGGAATCCTGCTGATGTCAATCGAGCCGCCGTAGAACCGCCTAGCCTCGTCGATCGTTTGCTGCACGACCATCAGGGGGCACACGATCAGGAACGGCTTGCCGGTCACCGCCGCCACGTGACGGGCAAACTCCAACAGGATGATCGTCTTGCCCAGCCCGCAGTCCGCAAACACCGCGTACTTCTTCTTTGCGATGGCGATGGCCGAGATGTCACGCTGGTAGTCAAACGCCCACGTCGGCGGGGTATACGAAAACTCACGGTACGCCGCATCACTTCCGCCATTGACCACGCTCGCGTACTCGTCGGGAAACTCGGCGAACCCTCCACGCATCCGAAAACGCGGCAGGGCCTTGACCTTGAGGAACCGTTCGTAGTCGTGAACGCTCTTGGTGTCGAGTGAAATCCGCATGATTCTTTCTCCACGTTGGAACACGATACATTGCCGATGTCGGTATGTCAAGCGTTTTTCGGTGACGGGTCCATAATCGAGCGACAACGCTCCTCGAAGAACGTGGCACACGCATCGGCGTCGCGTCGGAACGTCGCCCATTCCTCCCGCGTCATCTCCGATCCGCGACGAGTGATGCGGAGTGCCCACAGCGTCATCGTCCTCGACCAGAGTTCCGCCGTCAGAACCGGAACATCGTTCGTCGTTTGCGGCTGTTCGTACATTGACGCTCTCCTGTTACGGGATGATGTCGTCCGCGTCGTCTGCGTACGGCAGACCGATCGGGGCGTCTTCGGTGTATGGCTTCGGCGTGTGATTGGCGAACGACGAACACTCGCCGCGCCAAGTCAGACTCACCGATCCGGTAGGCCCGTTGCGTTGCTTCGCCACGATCAACTCGCCGTGACCAACCTTGTCGGGGTTCTGCGAAAACCAGGTGGTATCGCCCACGTGGTAATACTCCTCGCGGTGGAGAAGCAGAATCACGTCCGCGTCCTGCTCGATGGCACCTGATTCCCTGAGGTCGCTCATTCGCGGTCGGCTGTCGGCCCTCGACTCTGCGAGCCGGTTGAGTTGCGACACGACCACGAGCGGGATGCCGAGTTCTTTCGCAAGCCGCTTGAGCCCGCCAGAGATGGCCGACACTTCGACCTGACGAGACTCACGCCGCTGCGGATCGATGATGAGTTGCATGTAATCGACGATGAGCAGTTTGATGCCGTACCGACGCACGAGACGCCGGGCTCTCGATGCGATGTTCGCCACGGACAATCCGCCGCCGTCTTCGACCATGATCGGCGGCACTTTCTTAGCGAACGATGACGCGAACGCATCCTCGTACTCTTGCGGCGTGAGCGTGCCCTGAATGAGACGTTGGATGCTCACGCCAGCGTCCGCCGCCCAGCAGCGATTCGATACAGCCGACTTCGACATCTCAAGCGAGAACACGCCAACCGGCACACCACGCATCGCAACCATCCGGGCCATGTCGAGAGCAAGACTTGTCTTGCCCATTGACGGCCTGCCCGCGACGACGATCATGTCGCCGTTGATCAGGCCGCCGAGCAACTTGTCGAGTTCGTGGAATCCCGATGCGAGGCCGTCACTCCGCTCGTCGCGTCGGCGAATGCGTTCAAACTCGGCCTGCATGATCTCGCTCATCGGCTGGCATGATTTGTCGCCGACGTTGGACGCGTTGAGTTCAAACACCGCCGCCTCAAGTCGCTCAAGGACCGCAAGCGGGTTGTCAGCGTCGGTGAACGCCTGATGAATGCCGGTGCCGCATACCTCGATGGCGCGGCGAAGCAGCCACTTCTCGTAAACCGACGACGCCCAGAACTTCCACCCGGCAGGACCGGGGCAGCCGTTCACGAGGTCAACCATGTACTGATCTCCCCCGATGTCTTCGAGCGTTCCCTTGTCGCGGAGGTAGTCGCAGAGTGACGGGATATCGCCGCCCTTGCCCGTGTCGGCCATGAGGCACATCGCCGCGTAGATGGCGGAGTGTGCGGTCTTGTAGAACATATCGGGATGCTTGACGATCGCCCGAATGTCCGGCAGGTTTTCCGGGCAGAGTATGATCGCACCGAGCAGGCACGATTCCGCATACGGGGCTTGCGGCACATCTCGCTCGAAGAGCGGGGCTAGATGCACGATTGGTCTGGGAGTCGAGTCACGTTGCATGTCTGGTCCTTCGGTTGTCGCGGGCGGCGATGAGTTTGGCGGCGGTCTGGCTGATTGATCCGTCGAGGTTACCCGCCTTGCCCTTTGGGAGTTTGATCCCGAACCGTGAGCAGAGGCGGGAGACGAGGACGCCTGCTGGGTTGGTCGCTCCGTTGATCGACGCTCGCTCGGCTTCGATGATCGCTGGCGTGATCTCGGAGACGCGTGCGAGGAGTGACAGGGCAGGTTCACCGACTCCCGCTTTGACGAGTGCGTCTCTGGCTTCGCATCCAGCAGCCAAACCAGAATGAGAATGAGTCAAAACCGAATCCTCTTCTGCTGGTTTCTTAATACTCTTCTCTGCTCTGCTCTGCTCTGGTCCCGTTTCTGTCACGCTCACAGCGTGACAATTGTCACGGTCGGAGCGTGACATTTGCTTCCTTCTCGTCGCCAAACCCCTTGATTTGGCGGTACTACCGTTCCATCGGTCGAAGTTTGGTAGGGTGATTCCGGTCGGATCGACGATCAGCCACCCGACCGAGACGAGAGCAGCCGTGAACCCCTTGACGCCGAGTTTCCGATCAAGCCACGCTTCTGTCACGCTCGGAGCGTGACCATCGCGTGACTGCGCGTTGAACCACGACCAGAACCGGTGGAGTTTCCCGACCACCAAATCCTCATCGAGTTTGAGGGTGTGAGCGATGCCGATGACGGCTGGGTCGTCGGCGAGATTCATCCGCATCATGATCCAGTCGGCTGCCATAGGTCGAGCGTCCGTGCGATGAAAAAACCACCGCCCGATGGCACGGCGTAGCAAGACGGCCAATCGAGCGGTGGGTTGTTCGGACTTCGTGATGTGCGGGTGCTACGCCGTACGCCATGAAGATACCCGAAAGGCTTCATGAATACAAGGGGGTGAGTGAGATTTTATTCAGGACGCGGAATGGGCTTGCAGTCCTCGTGCGAAGCCTTTCCGACGTTGTCGTCTACAAACTGGACTCTGGGCAGAGGCGTCGTCGTCCAGTTGGCCGTGTTCTCGTAGTCGTTGGTTGCGAACGGATCTTCGTCCCGCGTCGGCCACTGGCGGCGCGGCCGCTTGTGCTTGGCGAACCGCTCCCGCAGTTCGGCGAGCCGTTCGCACACGGCGGGCAGGTGCTCGTCGAAGGCATCGAACACCGCCGCGATGGGCGTCACGCGAACGATCACCATCGGGAGCAGGGGGTGGTACGACACCAGATCACACCACGGCAGGCCAGTGACCCAGAGTTGCCCCTGAGTCTGCATCGCGTACTCGGCCCGGAGTTTCTCTGGGTTGATCATGTACGCCGTGTGCTTCTTCGCACCTGGGCACTTGCTCTCGTAGCACCCTTGCGGCGGCAATGCCACGGGGCCGACGAACCGATCGGGAGAAGCCCCGGCGTCGATGTCGTCACGCATACAGAATCCAACGAGCCGCGTGTCGTTGTTCGTCTCGAACTCGTACCGCTTCGCCGCCGCCGCCTCCAACTCCGAACCGCGATCGACGTACTGGCTGAGGAACTCATCATCCATCGACTCGCCGATCAACCACTCCGCGAGCAGTTGGCCGATGTAGTCCTCGTACGAGTCTGATAGTTTGAGTTTCTTCGGCGTGATGATCCTGTCGAAGTTGCTCGCGGTCGGGATTCCGAGCCGGGCTTCGATCCATTCTGGCGTGCCTTGTGTGCATGGGACGTGTCTCATCGTGCGGCTCCAGACTGGAGGAGAGCGATGATCGTGTTGTTCTGGCAAGCGTGTAACGCAAGCAAGAACACTACGACCACAAGCTGCCACCCGATCATGTCCACGTCGCGTCGGACTCGCTTCATATCGTCGCTCACTTGCCGCCCCCTTCCGTCCGCCGCTTCTCCGCGATCATCTGGTCGGCGTACCAGTAGCGAATCTCTGAGGTCTTCGCGAGCGGTTGTTCGGGGCGTGCGGCCCAGAACTCTTCTCGCACGGCCCGAAACTCCTCTTCCGTCATCGGTCGCCCCGCGAACCAGTCGCGGAGCGTCATGCCATGATCGGCGGGTGCAAAGTCTGAATGCTTGCACGGGAACGCCGCCCCGCCGTCGTCGATCTTCTTCTCGCTCATCGTGTGGCCTTTCGCTTGAGTGCCTCTCGTGCATCGTCGATCATGAGCATGATCGGCTGGTAGTTGTACTGACGAAGATCCTCGATCTTTGAGGCTCCGAAGTACGCGAGCAGTTTCGCTTCGTTGCGGTTCGTCTCGGTGATGCCGTTGCGGATCTCGCGTACCTGCTCAGGAGTGATAAGCGGAGCATCCTCCGCCTCATCTGGCCCGTCCTCAATGTCTCCGATGACGAACGCGAACGCAAGGGCGATCGCACGCCGCATCGCCGTCTTCGTCGCCATGAGGTTCGTCACGTCTGGCGTTGCGCCCGACGCCGACCCCGCAACCGCCGTGAACGTGTACGGCTGGGTGTGGCCGTTGTCGTGCCGCACGAGGCACGTCACCTTCACGCGGCCTTTGTCCTCGTCCTGTGAGAACGAGTATGACAACCCGCACTCGGCGAGGGGCTTTGCGATGTGACGCTGAATCGCTTCGAGTGTGGCGTACGGCACCTTCGCCCCGGCCTTGTTGAGTACCCGCGTCGCATCGGGCTTGACGGGCGTGCAGATGGTCTGGAACTTCGCCATCGCCTGCGAGAACTCGCGGGCGTTCTTGCGGTCCTCCATCTGCACAAAGGCGTCACAGAGTGCCTTGATTGAGTCGGGAGAAACGCCCGTCTTCAAGGCCATCTCCATCATCTCGCCGATGCTGGGCTCGACGCGAGCGAGCCCGCCTTGTTCGTTGTGGGGTTGGATCTGGTTGTTCATAGTGACTGGATCGCTCCTCGGATCGCCTCGTGAATGGTGAACGGGTAGTGCATCGTCCCTTCTTCCTCCATCGCAGCCCACGTCAGACGCGCCGTCTCGTCTGACTCGGCGATCTGTCCGTCCTGACGTTCGACCGCCATGCGGAGACACGCCGCGATGACGTACGCCCCCGACTCGTTAATATCGAGAACGATGCGACGCTGGGCACGATTGATCGTGACCAGAGCGAGGACGTCATGCGGTCTGTCACCCTTTGGGAGTGACTCGAACGCCTCTCGCAAAGCCTTGCCGAGAATCGCATCGTTCTCATGGCTTGGCGTGTTTGGTCCACCCTCATTCATTCGGTCCTCCTGCTTTGCGAATCGCCGCGAGCAGACGCCGCGACTGGTTGATGGTCCCACGAACCCCCATGTCCCGCTCTGCCGCGTTGATCCGCGACAGGTGTACAACGTGCTTCATCGCGTCGGACGGACGGGCGAACATCTCGGCCTCAATCGCACCCGTCCGGTGCGACAGACACCACTCGCCGCCGCTCCGCGTGATGCGGAAGTCGCCCCGCGTGTACGTCCGCCCGTCCTTGGAAAGAGTCCATCCGTTCATCGCTTGTCTCCATTCCCACCCTCCGGTTCGTCCTGATTCTCTGGATCGGCCATCATCGCCGCAAACTTCACCGGGTCCATCCAGTTCCACCCACTCCAGATCAGTTCCATCTGATCGGGACGGTGCGGACGGACGATAACCACTTCGCCGTTCGCCTCTTCCGTCACGTCGTCGTAGAGATTCGACATGGCCTCGTACGGGTGTTCGCCCCGCCCGGCGAGTTGGATCATCACGCCGTCACGCTTGCGGTACACCGACTCGGAGAACGTGCAAATCCAGAGTCGGCCCGTCCAGTCCATTCGGATCGGGGCAAGCACGGACAACACGGCGTATCGACGCCAGACGAGGGCGTGGTTGCTCTTGAGGTTCTCGGCCTCACTGAAAAACTCGCGGGCGGCAAGGATGTTGTCCACGTACATCGCCTCGTCGTTGGCCTCGTTGTGGAGCAGGACTGTTTCTCCGCTCTCGCTCTTGGGATGGAACCCATGCCGGAAGAACTGCTCGGCTTCGGCGATGTTGCGGGCGACGTACCGGACCTGACA
>JACCDG010266936.1_pt1 | contig 12004 bp, 13 predicted proteins | sample 7442471 | NCBI WGS metagenome assembly JACCDG01 (sample SAMN15323444, study PRJNA562643) | freshwater metagenome | isolation source: river surface water | place: USA:Blue River Watershed | collected 2017-08-17
CAACCACCGAGCGTGGCGCCGGCAAGCATAACCAGCAGCAGACGCGAGAAGCGTGAGTTCATCGGGAAAGTATCGGAATCGGGCTGTTGATGCGCTCAGTATAGGCGGCAGAGTAAAAAACACTAAGCACGGAAACTCACGCCCTGCGCTGCTGGCGGCGCTTTTGCCAGGCATGTGCAACGTGCCAGCGCCAGCCGTAATGCACTGTCGTATAGCCGATTGCGGCCAGACTGAGTGCCAGTGCGGGCAAGCCCACAAACAAGGGTGTGCCCATTGCCAGCAGCCACTCGCTGGCAGCCCCGGCCCAGTCACCCCACGGCAGTGCCTGCCAATCGGGCTCAGGTGGAATCACCGTGACGCCGTTTTCCCCGAGCAGCAGTTGCCCGTATTTGAATGCCAGCAGATACAGCGGAACAATGGTCAGTGGATTGGTATAAAAGGTGCACAACAAGGCCACCGGAAGATTGCGTTTCAGCCATATGGCCAGCAAGGCCGCCGCCAGCATCTGCAGCGGCCCCGGCACAAGGCCGGCAAACAGGCCAATGGCCACGCCGCCGGCCGCAGAATGGCGGTTGAGATGCCAGAGCGAAGGGTGCCGCAGCAAGGGCGCCAGTCGGCGCATCAATTGATGATCGAGTACCTTGTCGCGTTGCGGCAGATAACGACGAAACAGTTTGCGTGCCATTACGATGAACTCAGTGCAGGGCGGTTTCCTGCAGAAATCTTAACACGCCGTGTTGTGGCAGCAGATAAGCTCCTTCTCCCAGATACCGGGCGCTATTCAACTCTGCCAGGGTCAGATCGAGTGCTGTGCCATTTTTCATGGTGCATTCCAGCAAAACATCGTCCTCGTCGGCGTTTTCATCCGGCACCAGCAGATAATCGGGGCGCAACAGTTCATCGTTGATCAGCACCAGATCGGCGCGGCCCAGATTGAGGACGATATCGGAACGGGGTTCGACTGAGCGCTTCATGAAACATATCCTGCAGGCGTTAACGTAGCAGGTAGATAAGGGTAAACAGGCCGATTTCAAGCTGCGGCACGCAATGAAAAAAGGGCGGCCAATGGCCGCCCGAATGTCGGTGCTTGCATGTTCCGGATAGTCAGAGCAGGAAATTGAATCCTTGGGGATGGGCTCGCCCACTCCGCGTCGCCAGCACGGCAAACACCTACCGCGACCAGCCAAAACCCCTGCCATGTTCGTTTTCGCTGACAAAGGTTTCGTAACGGCCGCAATTGTCAGCGTAAATATGACAATGGTGAATACGTATGACTACTTATAGCCTGCCATTGGGTGTTTTTTGGGTTTGCTAGTTGCAATCAGGCTGGAATACAATCCACTAATATAACAACGTCATGCGACAAAAAGGCCAAATGGCATGACGAACCGCGATGCAACAAAACAAATGGCCAACACATTGCTGCCAAAGAGCGGCACCGAGGGGATAGAGGAAATGAGGTGGGCGTATGACGCCACAGGACGAATGGCTGGAATGCGCCGCCAGTGCGCATCGCCACATCGTGGCAGCAATCTGCCAGGCTGAGGCCGGCCAGCATGCTGCCGCACTGTCGACATTGCAGGCGCTGGAACAAGAGCAAGGCGAACACCTGGACTTGATTGCGCAATTGCTGATCGCGCGCCTGCAAGGCAAGTGGTCTGCAGCGCTGGGTGATTATCAGCAAGCTTATGCACACTGCAGGCGACAGCAGGAACTGTTCGAGTTGTGCATTCATGCCGAAAGCAGCGCACTGCCGGCATCACAGCTACAGCCACAGGCGGATGCTGCGGTTGGCAACATCGGCTTTCTCACGGCGCGAGAGCATCAGGTGTTTACGCTGGTGGCACAAGGCCTGAGCAGCAAGGAAATCGCCCGCCGTTTCGGTATCAGCCCGCGAACCGTGGAGATTCATCGGGCACGGGTGCTGCACAAGCTGGGCGTCAGTTCACTGGCAGAACTGACGCGCCTGCACGATCAACTGGCGGGCATCGGCCGCAGGGCCTGATTACAGTGCGCGCCAGCATTCAAATCACTCAAGCACCATGATTGCATCGGCTTCCACCAGGCCGGCACGTGGCAGGCTGGCCACACCAACGGCGGCGCGGGCCGGAAACGGCTCGGTAAAATATTGCGCCATGATTTCGTTGAACTTGGCGAAATTGCCAAGATCGGTGAGAAAGGCGTTCAGCTTGACGATATCCGCCAACGAGCCGCCCGCCGCCTCGCACACAGCTTTCAGGTTCTTGAACACCTGATGGGTCTGCGCTTCAAACCCTTCCTGCATCTGCATGCTGGCCGGATCCAGACCGATCTGTCCCGACAGGTACACCGCCGAGCCGGCGCGGATGGCCTGCGAATACGTACCAATGGCAGCCGGCGCGCCAGTAGTGGAAACAAGCTGTTTGGTCGACATCATCACTCCTTGAGGAACATTTGCAATAAATCGTTGAGAAAACGCTGGCCTTGCAGCGTCGGTCGAATCCTGTCGTGGCGCAGCTCCAGCAGGCCATCCTGCTGCGCCTGCGCCAGTGCTGGCTCGATTGTAGCCAGTTGCACGCCGCTGCGCTCGGCAAACAATCCCGGTTCAAAGCCGTCGGTCAGACGTAGCGCGTTCATCATGAATTCGAACGGCAGATCATCCAGCCCCACCTGGTTTTCATTCTGTACCGGCACACCGGCCGCAACCTGCCGCAGGTATTGCGCCGGCTGCTTGTAGCGCATCTGGCGGATGATACGGTCGTGAAATGACAGTTTGCTGTGGGCACCCGCGCCGATGCCGAGATAATCGCCAAATTGCCAATAGTTGAGATTGTGCCGGGCAAAACGGCCCGGCTGCGCAAACGCGGAGGTTTCGTAATGCACAAAACCAGCACCTTCCAGTTCAGCCTCGATCATTTCCTGCATATCGGCCGACAATTCTTCGTCCGGCAGATTCGGCGGCTGGCTGTAAAACAGCGTGTTTGGCTCCAGCGTCAGGTGATACGCCGACAAATGCGTGGAGCGGCAATTTATCGCACGGCGGATATCCTGCTGCGCCTGCTGCAGGCTTTGCTGCGGCAAGGCATACATCAAATCCAGATTGAAGTTGTCGAAATGCCGGTGGGCAATGTCCACCGCCCGCAGCGCTTCACTGTCGTTATGGATACGTCCGAGTCGCTGCAGCATTTGTGCATCAAAGCTCTGGATGCCGATCGACAGCCGGTTGATGCCGGCGGTGCGGTAATCGCGGAACTTGTCAGCCTCAAACGTGCCGGGATTGGCTTCCAGCGTGATCTCGGCGTCGGTGGCAAAATTCAGCCGGGCACGCAACGCACACAATAAACGGTCGATTTCGGCAGCAGAAAACAGGCTCGGCGTGCCTCCGCCAAAAAACACCGTCAGCACCCGCCGCCCCCAGATCAGCGGCAGCGCCGACTCCAGATCGCTAATCAGCGCATCGACATAGGCGCTCTCCGGCACCGCAGCTTTCGCCTCGTGTGAATTGAAGTCGCAATACGGGCATTTGCGCACGCACCAGGGAATATGGATGTACAGCGACAACGGCGGCAGCGCCTGCAGGCGCCATCCGGATGAACCGGGCAAGATGGAAACGTTGGCCATGGGCAGCTTCAACAACGGGAAACGCCGCCATTATCGTTGTTTTCGCCAAAACTGGCGCGGCAAACGCTGCTCAAGCCGTACAAATATCGCTGCAAGCCGCAACAGGACTTGACTGGGCAAAATTCATCGACTAAAAAAGCAGGCTAGAATACTAGCTCTATTTTTGCGCTTGAATGGCAGGTATTCGACACATTCCATTATCAATACAGCAGAGAGGGACAGCAGTCATGGCAACAGGTACCGTGAAATGGTTCAACGACTCGAAAGGGTTTGGTTTCATTACGCCCGATGGTGGCGGTGAAGACGTTTTTGCCCATTTCTCGACCATTCAGAGCAAGGGTTTCAAAACCCTGAAAGAAGGCCAGCGCGTGGTGTTTGATGTGGTTGCCGGCCCCAAGGGCCAACAGGCCAGCAACATCCAGCCGCAGGCCTGATCACCTGCTGTATTGCCAGAGCGCCTGCTTTCCTCCCACGGTGGACAAGGAAAGCAGGCGCTCTGTTATTCACCGCTCACGACTGCCAAGGTACGCGAACGATAGTCGCGCCGATACAACACAATCACCACTGCCGTTGTCACCAGCAGGAACACCACCGGCTGGATCAGCCAGGTCAGCGCTGCCAGCGCAAAATAGTAGGCGCGCACGCCACGATTGAAGTCATCACCGGCAAACGAATTGATTTGCCCGGCCTTGCGTACATAGGATTGCTGCTCCGCCTCACTGGCGCCCGGCAAGGGCGCTCCGCCTATCAGGATCGACAGCAGGTTGAACTGGCGCAGCGACCAGGTGAACTTGAAATAGGCATACACAAAAATTGCCAGCAACAACAGCAACTTGAGTTCCCACATCGACTTGGTTTCGGGACGAAAGAACGACAGGGTGGACGCCACCGAAATCACCCGGTCGGTGGTGCCCATCAGCGCCAGAATACCGGCGATGATGTAAATGGTGGTCGAGGCAAAAAAAGAGACACTGCTGACCAGATTGCCGATCAACGACGAATCCATGATGCGATTGTCCCGCTGCAGCATGGTTGCCATCCACTGCAAACGATAGCCATGCACCACATGCACCAGCCCGTTGCGCTTGCCGTCGGTGCGATCCGCATACCAGCCATAACCGAACCAGCACATGGCAAACCATGCCAACGCCATGAAATCAATCATGTCAATTTCGTGCAAAATACCCATATTTCTTTTTAATTCAAAAATTTACAAACACCACAAAACGAAACAATCGTGATTTCTGGCGGACAGGACAGGCCGGAGCATGTATAATCCCGCCAAAAATTTATTTTGCAGTTCCGGAACGTCGCCAGACTGTCGTTTCGGGGATAACCGTTTTGCATCATGCAACAGTTATGTCCGTCACGCAAAAGAAGGGTTCGGCGATTAGGCGATGCGATATTCGCACACCACGTTCCTTCGTCTTTTACTTGAAGGAGATCGTTTCATGGCATCATCGACTTCGGCCGGAAATCGTCCGATTAATGCCCCGGCTTATGTCAAAAACGCCCGCCTGATCCAGTGGGTTCAGCAAATGGTGGATCTGTGCGAGCCTGAATCCGTTCACTGGTGTGACGGCTCGCAGGAAGAATACGATTCGCTGTGCAGCCAGATGGTAGACACCGGCATGCTGATCAGACTGAATCAGGAAAAACGCGCCAACAGTTACCTCGCCCGCTCCGACCCCTCCGATGTTGCCCGTGTAGAAGACCGCACTTTCATCTGCTCCAAAAACAAAGTAGACGCCGGCCCGAACAACAACTGGGTTGATCCGGCTGAAATGCGTGAAACCATGAACAATCTGTTCAAGGGTTGCATGCATGGCCGCACCATGTACATCGTGCCGTTCTCGATGGGCCCGCTGGGCAGCCCGATTGCCCACATCGGCGTCGAGATCAGCGATTCGCCTTACGTGGCCGTTTCGATGCGCACCATGACCCGCATGGGCAAGGCAGTATTCGACGTGCTGGGTACCGATGGCGAATTTGTTCCGTGTGTACACACCGTTGGCGCACCGCTGGCAAATGGCGAAAAAGACGTCGCATGGCCGTGCAACAAAGAGACCAAATACATCGTTCATTACCCGGAAAGCCGCGAAATCTGGTCTTACGGTTCGGGCTACGGTGGCAATGCACTGCTGGGCAAAAAGTGCTTCGCGCTGCGTATCGCTTCGACCATGGGCCGCGACCAGGGCTGGCTGGCTGAACACATGCTGATTCTCGGCGTGGAAAGCCCGAAAGGCGAAAAAGCCTACGTGGCAGCGGCATTCCCGTCTGCTTGCGGCAAAACCAACTTCGCCATGCTGATTCCGCCGAAGTCGCACGAAGGCTGGAAAATCACCACCATTGGTGATGATATCGCCTGGATCAAACCGGGTGCCGATGGCAAGTTCTACGCGATCAACCCTGAAGCCGGCTTCTTCGGTGTCGCCCCGGGCACATCGGAAAAAACCAACTTCAACGCCATGGCCACGCTGAAAGAAAACATCATTTTCACCAACGTCGCACTGACCGACGATGGCGATGTATGGTGGGAAGGCATGAGCAAGGAAGCCCCGGCACATCTGGTTGACTGGCAAGGCAAGGACTGGACGCCGGAAATCGCCAAGGAAACCGGCCGCAAGGCAGCTCACCCGAACGCCCGCTTCACCGCACCGGCTGCGCAGTGCCCGTCGATCGATTCGGCCTGGGAAGATCCGGCTGGCGTGCCGATCTCGGCATTCATCTTCGGTGGCCGTCGCGCTGCTGCAGTGCCGCTGGTCGTAGAAGCATTCAACTGGAACTACGGCGTATACATGGCTGCCACCATGGGCTCGGAAACCACCGCTGCCGCCATGGGCAAGCAGGGTGAAACCCGCCGCGATCCGTTTGCGATGCTGCCGTTCTGTGGCTACCACATGGGCGATTACTTCAACCACTGGCTGCAGATGGGTCACGTCATCGACAACCCGCCGAAAATCTTCTGCGTCAACTGGTTCCGCACCAACGAAAAAGGCGAGTTTGTATGGCCGGGTTTCGGTGACAACATGCGTGTTCTGGAGTGGATCGTTAACCGTTGCAAAGGTCAGGCCCCGGCCAAGCAGACCGCACTGGGCTGGATGCCGAGCTACGAAGACATCGACTGGACCGGTCTGGATTTCAGCAAAGAGCAATTCCAGCAAGTCACCTCGATCGATGCTGAAATGTGGAAGAAAGAGCTGGAAGACCACGGCGAGCTGTTCCAGAAACTACAGGAACGCCTGCCGAAGGCACTGGTGCTGAAGCGCGAGCTGATGCAGCTGAGTCTGTGGCGTTAAGCCCGGTTTTAATGCCAAAAAAAACGGAGCGAAGTGCTCCGTTTTTTATTGCCTGACGCAACCAGCAAACGGTGCGCCGGCAAAACCGTAAGCTATTTCCAGATACGTTCCTTGTCCTGCTGTTCTGCGCCACCTTCAATGCGCGTGGCAATCACCTTGGCGGTTTCACCTACGCTGTGCGTCAGCGCACGCGCCAGATCATAAAAACCGCCAATACACTGATCCTGCACCTTCTGCACACTCCCTACCATTTCATCCAGCGGCTTCACCATTCTGACCACTTCAAACGGTTTCGCCGCCAGCGAGCGATGCACACCTTCCACGGTGCTTGCGCCCTTCTCCACGGTGTTCTGAATAAAATCGACGATACCAACCAGTTTTCCCATACTCGATCCTTTCGTCAGGCAAAAGCAAATTGTGCAAATCCGGCAATACAATATAAGCATTCACTTTACACCCGCCAGCCTGCGGGCGCCAGCGTGCGGCGCAGCTGCCGACGCCGGGCAGAAAGCCAAGCATGATCAACAATCTGTTCAGCCAATTGCCGGCACAGCCACCCGAGCAGGAACAATTCCTGACCTTGCTGCAACAACCGGGCCTGCACATCGAGCGCATTGTCTCGTTTGGCCACGCCAGCCCGGCAGATTTCTGGTATCAGCAGCCGCAGGCCGAATGGGTGCTGCTGTTGAGCGGCAGCGCGCAACTGCGGTTTGCCGATGACGCACAGGTCCGTAGCCTGCAACCGGGAGATTTTGTGCAGATTGCCGCACAGCGACGCCACCGGGTGGATGCAACCGCCAGCGATCAAGCCAGTGTCTGGCTGGCGATTCATTACCGCGAGGAAACACAATGAAAAACCCCTACGCCAGCACGCCACCGCCAGACAGCGCGTTGCAGCAAAAATCCCGCAAACTGGCGGCCTGGCACGAACAAGAAGCGATGGCCTGCGAACATGCCGCCAGCCTCAGCCGCGATGGTGCAGAAAAGCAGCGCCTGCAACAGCAGGCTGCCTGGCATCGGGAAACCGCACAAGCCTGGCGCAATCTGGACCAGGCCAACCCGCCACCGCCGCGTGGCGGTTTTTCAGCGCAAGGCTGAGGCGAAGGCCGATGGCTAAATCAATCAGCGCCGACCACGATTGTCGCAGGTCGGACTGAAGTCCGACCTGCAAACCTCAACACACATCATCGCCACAAGCCAATACTGGCGCGGCCTGCAACCTTGCCTGCAGGGCAATGGCAGCGCGGCTTGCAGGCAAGGCCGAGTTTTCTGCCATGCCATGTGGCTGCAGCCACGCCGTTTCCCGCCCGGCTGACACAACCCGTCGGCAAAAATAATCAGCAACTATGGCAACGGCATTTGATAAACTGCCACCTGCTGCAACGCAGCATCGGCCAGCCATGCCGATTGCCGCCCCCAAAAGCTATTTTGAGCCTTTTTCAGTAGGCTCATAACGCCGTCCGGGTTGCAAGAGGCCGGAGCACAGTGACCGGAATGTACTCAAAGTACATGAGGAGCACGAGCACCGCCCGACCGGAAGCTGGCAAGTTTGGAGCCTACTGAAAGAGGCTCTTAGCGACGCAGCCCACTTTTCCCGCTTTGCGCACATTTCGCCCGCCCCACAGGGCTGCAGGCAAAAACGGCGCAAGCCACACGATTCTGATTCAGGAGTTCAAGATGACCAATCCGACACCGATGCCTGGCCTGTTGCGCCGCATTCCGCTGGCCATTGCCACATTTTTCAGCATCATCGCCAGCGGCGAATTTGCCGCACGCATCCAGAACCTTAACCTTGCGCCAGCGCAGCCACAGCCGGCGCCGCAACCGGCACCTGCTGCTGCCCCTGCGCCGGCACCCGCACCGGTATTCCGCGAGGCCACGCCAGATGCGGCGCTGCAGTTGCTCGGCCTGCTGCAGCGCGATGCGCGGCTGATCGACTTTACCCAGGAAGACCTGGGTGGCTACAGCGATGCCGATATCGGCGCTGCCGCGCGCCTGGTGCACGAAGGCTGCGCCAAGGTACTGCGCGAGCATTTCGAGATTGTGCCGATCCGCAAGGAAAGCGAAGGCAATCGCATTGAACTGGCGGCCGGTTTTAACGCCGCCGAAATTCGCCTGACTGGCAACGTGGTCGGACAGCCGCCGTTCCGTGGCACGCTCAGCCATCGAGGCTGGAAAGTGGACGAAGTACGCCTGCCAAAACTGGCGGAAGGCCACAGCGCCGCCATCATCGCCCCGGCCGAGGTAGAGCTATGAGCGACGCACGTTACGCCATTGGCGTCGATCTCGGCACCACGCATTGTGCGGTGTCGTATGTCGACATCAGCAGCAGTGACGGTGAAAACACCGAACACGGCCTGCTGCGCATTCCGCAACTGACCGCGCCGGGTGAAGTCGAAGCCCAGCCGCTGCTTCCTTCGTTCCTCTATCTGCCGCATGCCGACGAGATGGCCGAGGGTGATCTGAACCTGCCGTGGGCAGCGCAAAACGCATTTGCCGTCGGCAGCCTGGCACGCAATCGTGGCGCCACCACGCCGATCCGTCTGGTTTCCAGCGCCAAGAGCTGGTTGTGCCATCCGGGCGTGGATCGCCGCGCCGCGATTCTGCCCAACGAAGCACCGGAAGAAGTCAGCCGCATTTCGCCGCTGACTGCGTCGATCCGCTACCTGGAACATCTGCGTGCAGCGTGGGATCACGCCCATCCGGATGCACCGTTCAGCGAGCAGGACATCACCGTCACCATCCCCGCCTCGTTCGACCCCGGTGCGCGGGAACTGACCGCCGAAGCCGCGCGCAGTGCCGGTTATCAGTCGCTGACGCTGCTGGAAGAGCCGCAGGCAGCACTCTACAACTGGATTCAGAACAGCCGTGGCAACTGGCGCAAGCAGGTCAAGCCGGGCGACATCATCCTGGTGGTGGATGTCGGCGGTGGCACCAGCGACTTTTCGCTGATTGCGGTGGTTGAACGCGAAGGCAATCTGGAACTGCATCGCGTGGCCGTTGGCGAGCACATTCTGCTCGGCGGCGACAATATGGACCTGACACTGGCACACGTGGTGGCCCGCAAACTGGCGGCCGAGGACAAACGCCTCGACCCGTGGCAGATGCGCGCCCTGACCTACGCATGCCGCAGCGCCAAAGAGACCTTGCTGAGCGATCCGGATGCCGAGAACGTGCCGATTGTGGTGCCCAGCCGGGGCTCGAAGCTGATCGGCGGCAGCATCCGCACCGAACTCACCCGCACCGAAGTCAGCTCGACCATTCTCGAAGGCTTCTTCCCACGTGTGACAGCCGATGCCCGCCCGCTGCAACGCCAGCGCGCCGGCCTGACGCAAATCGGCCTGCCCTACGCGCAGGATGCGGCGATCACCCGCCACCTGGCAGCCTTCCTCGGCAAGCAGGTAGATGCCACCAGCGAGCTGGAGCAATTCGAAGCCGCCAGCAACGCCAGCTTCCTGCATCCGACTGCGGTGCTGTTCAACGGCGGCGTATTCAAGGCGCAAGTGCTGGCAGAACGCGTGATCGACACCCTCAATGACTGGCTGGCAACCGAAGACGCAGCACCGGCACGGGTGCTCACCGGCTCCGATCTGGATCTGGCGGTGGCCAGCGGTGCCGCATATTACGGTTATGTGCGCCGTGGCCGTGGCGTGCGCATCCGTGGCGGCACGGCACGCGCATTTTACGTGGCGGTGGAATCGGCAATGCCGGCCATCCCCGGCATGGAGCCGCCGATCGAAGCGCTGTGTGTCGCGCCGTTTGGCATGGAAGAAGGCACCGAAGTCGAACTGGCCGAGCAGCAATTCGGCCTGCGCGTGGGCGAGCCGGTGCAGTTCCGCTTCTTTGGCTCATCGGTACGGCGCCACGACAGCATCGGCACCTTCCTCGACTTCTGGACCGACGAAGAACTGCAAGAGCTGAACGCCATCGAACTGGCGCTGCCGGCCACCGGCCGTATCCCCGGCGAAGTGGTGCAGGTGCGCCTGAACGCACGCATCACCGAAGCCGGCACGCTGGAGCTGGAAGCCCTGCCGCAGGACGGCACCGAACGCTGGAAAATCGAGTTTGATGTACGGGCCGGCAACTGAGGCCAGCACAACCGCTTAGCCGACAACAACAAGCCCCACTGTGCAGGCAGGCGGGGCTTGTTGTTTTCGATTGGTCTGCCAGCCCACGCATGTAGGTCGGACTTCACTCCGACACCGCAGCCTGCACTCGGCACCGCGTCGGACTGAAGTCCGACCTACCACTCAATTGGCTGCACGACGGATAAAACCTTCCACCAGCAAGACGGGCAACCCAATCACTTTTAGGTATAGTTCGACTTGTTTCCTGAACCGCACAGCCCATGAAAACCTCCGCGCAATATCAAGTCGGCATCGACCTCGGCACCACCAACACCGTGGTCGCCTACGCCAAAATCGGCAGCAGCGAGATCCAGCTGTTCGACATCGAACAACTGGTGGCGCCGGGCGAAGTCGCGCCACGCCCCTTGCTGCCTTCACTGCGCTTTCACGCCACGCAGGGCGAGCTGGCGGCGGCGGACATGGCCCTGCCTTGGGCCGAAGCCGATGCGACGCAGCCAGTGGTGTTTGGCCGCTGGGCGCGGCAACTCGGCGCGCAGGTGCCGGGGCGGCTGGTCACCAGCGCCAAAAGCTGGCTGTCACACTCAGCGGTGGATCGCAGCGCGGCAATCCTGCCCTGGGGTGCGGCTGACGAGATCAGCAAAATCTCGCCGCTGGATGCCAGCGCCAGTTATCTCGCTTACGTGCGCGCCGCGTGGAATCACGCCTTCCCCAAGGCGCCGCTGGAGCAGCAGGATATCGTGCTCACCGTGCCGGCCTCGTTCGACGAAGGCGCTCGCGCATTAACAGTGCAGGCCGCACGCCAGGCCGGGCTGCCGAAACTGCGGCTGCTGGAAGAGCCACAAGCCGCGTGTTACGACTGGCTGTTCCGCCATCAAGCCACGCTCAACGAAGAACTGGCCGAGAGCAAACTGCTGCTGGTGTGCGACGTTGGCGGCGGCACCACCGACCTGAGTCTGATCCAGATCGAACTGAAAGACGGCCAGCCACAACTGAAGCGCATTGGCGTTGGCAACCACC
>JACCDG010786454.1_pt1 | contig 12004 bp, 10 predicted proteins | sample 7442471 | NCBI WGS metagenome assembly JACCDG01 (sample SAMN15323444, study PRJNA562643) | freshwater metagenome | isolation source: river surface water | place: USA:Blue River Watershed | collected 2017-08-17
AAGTCAAGGGAGCCGGGGGTACCCGAAGTCTGTGCATTCGCATGGCCTAAGGTAAATTCGGTGACAGGGACTAAGTCGTAACAAGGCACGGGTAGCGGAAGCTGCTCGTGGAATAATTCAATTTGAGTGCTTTTACTTTAAGTAAAAGTAGAGTCGGTTATGAGCCTAGCTCATAGAGCCTTGGTTAGAGGAATAATAATCTAACTCCATGCTCTTGTGGATAAAAGAGATAAAAACCTAGATGCTTCGCTTGCGAAGCATCGGGTAGAACGGAACAGAATACAGTATAGTATCTTTCCAAAATTCATTTGCATAATTATCTAGTTGTGGAGTAAAAAGAAAAGCCCGATTCTCGGGCTTTTCTTTTTATCTGTTAGTTTTCCTATTTACAAATAATCATACATGGTATAATACAAAGCGTAAGAAATTATCACAATATTTCTCATTAATAGTATTAACTTAATAATGTCCGCTCATGCGGAAGATCATATGGAAAACGTACAAAAAAAAGATAAGGTGATGAAAACGTCTCTCGTTATTCTTGTAGCTGTCGTAGTTATTTTTGCCGGGGCTCTGATTTTTGCTGGTAAAAATGCTTCAGTAACTCCAAACCAAGTTATGAGTGTGGACAATGGTTCATCACGGTCAGAACTCAAGAATGTTATTGCGAACATCGGTGGGTCACACCTTACTGCTGCAGTAGCAAGTAGTGATAGAGACAGAAAACAAGGACTCAGTAATGTAACATCAATTAATCCAAACGAAGGTCAAATGTTTACTTTTGACACAGAAAGCTTCCATACATTCCATATGAAAGGCATGAAGTTTGCTCTCGACTTTATTTTCGTAAATGATCAAGGAACTGTTGTTGATATTGTGAAAAATGTAAGCCCTGACTATGATGGTGTTATTACACCAACGTACCCAGCGTCTGTTGTGTTTGAAGTAAACGCAGGTTGGGCTGATCAAAACAATGTAAAAGTAGGAGATACCGTGATTTCAACAGAAATGAAATAGTTCGAGTATCTATCTAATGAAAAACACCTCAAAACAGGCTTGTTTTGAGGTGTTTTTCTTTTACTAAGACACTCTGCTTTCTTCTCGCAAAAAGTTTTCAACAGGTAAGCAAGTTTCATCCTGCTATTTTTACGACAATTACGTCTTGGTTCTAGTATTTTTCAAATTTTCTTTCTAAAAATCCTTTCTTTTTGGGCTGTGCAGGGAATGCATCTTTACATACGACTTTTTCTATTTTATTAAGCCTAAAACGTAGTCTTTGTTGGGTAATTTAGAAAATATTTTTGTATAATATTTAGACAATTTTATAAGTATATTTGTTCACATAAGTTCTTTAAGATATGTCACCAAAACACATCAAAAAAAGAAACGGCGATATCGTTGATTTTGATATTAAGCGCATTGAAAATGCGATCCATAAAGCCTACTATGCAGTGGGTTTTCCTATTTCTAAATCTCAACTCGCTGATCTTGGTGCGACGGTAAAGATAAAGCTCGAAGGAGTGCTCGGTGCAGATATTGTACCGACTGTTGAACAGATCCAAGATCTTGTTGAAGAAGCTGTTGCTCAAAAGGGTGACTTTGAAGTTGCAAAAGCATACATTTTGTATCGCCAAGAACGTATCAAAGAACGAAAGCGAGACATTTTCAAAAAGAGAACATATCTTAAGCCTTACGAATATCCAGAACTCTATGAATATGTAAGCGCAATACGACACTCATATTGGATTCACACTGAGTTTAACTTTGTCGGTGATGTACAAGACTTTAAAGTAAATGTTGATGAAAAAGAGCGTAATGTAATTAAGAATGCCATGCTAGCTATTGCGCAGATTGAAGTTGCGGTAAAGAGTTTCTGGGGTGATATCTATAAAAAAATTCCTAAGCCAGAAGTTGGTGCTGTGGGTGCAACGTTTGCAGAAAGTGAAGTGCGCCACACCGATGCGTATGCTCACTTGCTTGAGATCCTTGGACTCAATGACTCGTTTAAAAGTATTGATCAAATTCCAGCACTGACACGCCGAGTGCACTACTTAGACAAAGCTCTTGCCAATGCACGAAGTGAGGACGATCGAGACTACAGTCAATCAGTGCTCTTGTTTTCACTCTTCATTGAACATGTTTCTCTATTCTCACAATTCCTGATTATGATGTCATTCAACAAGCATAAAAACTTGTTTAAGGGTATCTCAAATGCGGTTGAAGCAACTTCAAAAGAAGAACAAATTCACGGACTATTCGGTATTGATCTGATTCGTGTTATCAAAGAGGAACATCCAGAGTGGTTTGATACAGAATTTGAAGAACAAGTAATCAGAGTGTGTGAAGAGGCGTTTGAATCAGAAACACAAGTGGTTAATTGGATCTTTGAAAAAGGGGAGATTGATTTCATGCCAAAGTCTGTTGTTCTCGAATTTATCAAACAACGATTTAATAACTCCCTGCATAGTATTGGTATCCGAAAAATATTTGATACTGACGAAATGCTTCTCCAACAATCTGAATGGTTTTACGATGAAGTGATTGCAACGAAACACGGAGATTTCTTTAACAAAAAATCAATTAATTACAACAAGAAAAGTAAGAGTATCACCAGTGACGATCTCTTCTAAAAAAACATTAGCATTGTAACATTAAGATAAAATATGTATTGGTTAAACGAAAACAGTAGAAAATTTCTAGCAAAGGGCTATCTTGTGGGTGATACAACTCCTGAAAATCGTATCAAGGAGATTGCGCAAATTGCAGAAAAATATCTTAATAAACCAGGCTTTGCTGATAAATTTTACGACTATATGTCGAGAGGTTTTTACTCACTTGCTTCTCCTATTTGGTCTAACTACGGACTGGGCCGAGGTCTGCCAATAAGTTGTTTTGGTAGTTATGTTGCTGATGACATGTCACGTATTCTCTATACTCATGCTGAAGTTGGTATGATGACGAAGTATGGCGGCGGCACCTCTGCTTATTTTGGAGCTTTGCGTCCGCGTGGTTCTGTAATCAAGGATAATGGACACTCTTCTGGATCGGTACACTTCATGGAGCTTTTTGATGGGGTTATTAATATCATAAGTCAGGGTTCGACACGACGTGGTCACTGTGCACCATATCTTCCGATTGAGCACGGAGACATTGAAGAATTTTTAAATGTTGGTAAAGAAGGTCATGCTATTCAAGAATCAACTTATGCAGTAACCGTGGGCGATGAGTGGCTCAAGGCTATGGTTGATGGCGACCAAGAAAAGAGAAAAATTTGGGCAAAAGTAATTCAACGTAGAACTGAAATTGGTTATCCATATATTTTGTTCAGCGATACCGTGAACAACAATACGGTTGATGTCTACAAAGATAAGGATATGAGAATTCATGGAAGTAATCTTTGTTCTGAAATTGCTCTTCCGTCGAGTGATGACATTTCATTCGTGTGCTGTCTATCTTCTATGAACCTACGACATTACAATGAATGGAAAGATACAGATGCCGTTGAAACACTTACCATGTTCCTCGACACGGTGATTTCTGATTTCGTTGCGAGACTAGAATCATTCCGCGACAGTAGCGATCTTCAAATGCAATCTGCGTTTTACTTTATGCAACGTGCACATAAGTTCGCAAAAGAACATCGAGCGCTCGGTCTTGGAGTACTTGGCTGGCACACGTTTTTGCAAGAAAGCAATGTAGCTTTTGATAGTCAAGAAGCAAAAGACCTTAACGAAGACATTTTTAAATTGATCAAAGACAAAGCGTACAAGGCTTCAGAAGATATGGCGAAAGAATATGGAGAGCCTGAAATCTTGAAAGGATACGGACGAAGAAATACGACGCTTCTTGCTATTGCACCAACAACATCTTCAGCATTTATCTTGGGACAAGTTTCTCAAAGTATTGAACCATTAATGTCGAATGCCTTTGTGAAAGATGTAGACAAAATGAAGGTTACGATTAAAAACCCAACACTCGAAAGTCTGCTCAATGAAAAAGGGTTTAATAATTCTGAAACATGGGCAAGTATTCGTGACAACGATGGTTCTGTTCAACACTTAGATTTCCTAACTCCTCACGAAAAGAATGTATTTCGAACATTTAGTGAAATTGATCAGAAAGCGATTATTGACCAAGCAGCTGACCGACAAAAATATATCGACCAAGCTCAATCACTTAATATCATGATCGACCCTACTATTTCTACAAAAGAACTGAACTCTCTCTACTTGTATGCATGGGAAAAGGGAATTAAAACCCTGTACTATCAACACAGTATGAATGCCGCTCAACAATTTGGTAGAAAGAAACTTCAAGAAATGGATTCAAAGAAACCACCAGTGGCTGTCGCAGCAGAAGAAAGTGCACTGAACGTGTGCGTGAGCTGCGAAGCTTAATGATAAAGAAAAATGTCTCGCCGAAACGAGACATTTTTCATATATGTATTTGTATCTGTAAGCCGGATTCTGTAATCGATAGTTATTTATCTGGGATGTTTGTTACCAAACACCTCAAGCGACACTTCCCGACGTTACGTCGGGACACGGCCTTGCACCCAGGTAAGAATTTTGCCGTTTCACCTTCATGTTGCCATGAAATTATTCCACTAAGGAATCCCTCATCTTTCGACTTGGGCGTCACTGCTCGCATCTCTTGGCTTGCGCCAGACGGGCGTTACCCGCTACCTTGCTCCCACAAAGTGGGGGGTGTCCGGACTTTCCTCACCCCGACGTAACCGTCGGGGTGCAACCATCCGATACAAACATGACTTATTGTACTGGGGTACTTGACTTTGTCAATGGAGTATGATAGACTCAGTTTGTGAGTAGCTAATACTTAGCTTCAACAACAAAACAAACATAAGAACCCGCCCCTGCGGGTTTTTGTGTTTTTGGGTGTGAATTACGTATTGTGGCTTTGCCTAAGTATGAGATAATATTTTCATGAGTAACTTTAAAAAAGTGTTAAAAGTAGGGATTGCTCTTCTTGTGGTAATCCTCCTTTCTAGTTTTGGTGTTATTTTAAAAGATGAAAACCATAAAGCTCAGGTTATATCCGGTACACAGATAAATGTGTTCAGTGTCTTTAATCACAATGATGTGGTGTTAGAAGCGCAAACAATTTTAAAAGACCTTGGCCTCTATAATGGAAAAATCTCTGGTGTGTTTGGGTTTAAAACTCGAGATGCGCTTTTTGCATACCAGCGTAGTGTAGGTCTTTCACAAACAGGCATTCTTGATATTCCAACTCAACAAAGTCTCTTTGCTCCGCCACCTCCTCCTCACATTGAATACATGCTTGTTGACCACACAAAAAGAGGAGATATGTTTTTAGGTGAATGGGTTCAGTATATGACTGGAGAGAAAACAGACATGATTCAATTACAAGGAATGCTTGTTCCAAGCAGTGAGAAAATTGTATACGGAGATCATATTGAGATGCCTACCCATAGACTCGTAACTGAATCAGAGGAATATCATGTACAAAATATTTCAGATAACTCTCTAGAAGTTTTCTCAGATATGAATGTCATGGTTGTTGGATACAGTATCAAGAATCCAGATGGTTATGGCCTGCCAGTTATGGTTGTAAATTATCTTCTTGAAGATGTAGATCTTGAACAATATCAACCTATAGGGTACACAGAAGATGGAAATTTTTCTGCTAAAAATTGGGTGCGAAAAGCATATGATGTAGCTGGTGAATATATTGAAGAATGGGGCATGGTGACTATCTATAGGCCAATGCAATACAATGGCAATAGCTATCCAACTCGTGTTATTTTACGAACAGAACGTGCAAAATATGCGATTGAAAATATTTCTTCTGAAGATTTAGAAAGATTAAAAGGAGAAAATGTTTATCTTCGAGGTTTCTTGCTTCCAGGAACAAATGAACAAGGTTATCCAACGATTGTTATTAATTATTTACCGTAAATTTAGTATACTAAACTTGTCGTATCTCTAAAGACGACTAGCGGCGGCACTCACATATTTGTTTTGTTGGAGCTTTGCACCCGCTAGTCATCTTTGGAGGTACTGTTTCTATATGTTCAACAATCATTTTTTTAAAACACTTTTTATTTTCTTACTGATCATTGCATCGGGCGTACTTTTGATTCTTGCTGTTGATTACACTGATAAAGCAGAAGCTCGAGAAATAATAAGTCAAAATTAAATCCCACGAACGTGCTCTTGACAAATTACTAAAAATAGTATATTGTTTAGAAAAAAGATAATACGTCATGAAGCACCTGCTAACCCTTTTTCTGGCACTGGTGCTTGGCACCAGCTCTTTCTCACAATTCATCTTCGTTTCTCCGCTTGTGTACGATTCTTTTCCTGCCCCTCAAGGGTATGAATTGCTGATCGCAGAAGCAACGTTCCAGTCGAACACCGTCTACTACGCAACGCTCTACTTCAAGTGGTCTACCGACAGGGAAGAACTTGAAAATGGTGGAGGACACCTCATCTACGACGAGCCTCGGTACATTACCCCTGGTGTTATTTCTCGAACAGAGCAATACAGACTTTACTGGTGGGAGTACCAAGAGCTTGCGCCGATCGGAACACCAATCTACTTCAAGATCCACATTGATGTGTACGATGAAGAGAATGGTACTGGCCCTATTGAGGTGTACGACACTTCAGTACGTACGTGGCGATTCCAAACGATCTTCACCTCAGTTGGTGAAGAGAGTTTTTCGGAAGCCTCGCTTTATCCGAACCCAACAAATACAGAGTTTGTGGTGCCTACAAAGGTAACCGAGCTCGGCGTCCGAATGGTATCAATCGATGGTAAGAGCTTCTCACTACCGATTACTAGTGGAAAGGTTGCTGTTGGTTCTCTTGCACCAGGACTTTACACCGTGTTTGATGCTGACCAAAAGTTTATTGGTCGCATTACGGTTTCTGGTTGAGGGTGAAGCCTTCACGAAGATGAAAGGCTCGCGTCGTACGACGCGGGCCTTTTCTATTGACTTTTTAGTGTGTTCCCGTAGAATCTCTTTTGTAGGGCTCAAGACAGTAAGTTGCCTGTAAAGGTGTCAATCTTACCGAGGTCGAACTATTGGGGATTTTCCCGTATTTTGAGCCGGCACGTATACGTGACCGTTTTTATTTTGAAAAGCTACACATTACTAGTTCATTGAATATACTATTCATGGCAAAAACAAGAGATCAAAAGAAAGATATGGTTTCAGTACTTGAAACTATTTCAGGAAATAGTAAGTCAGTTGTTTTTGTGAACTTTACAAAACTTTTAGTAAAAGATGAAACAAGTCTTAGAGAAAAGCTACGACAAAATGACATTTCTTACAAAGTGGTAAAGAAAACTCTTTTGAAAAAAGGATTCGGTAAATCATCTATTACGGGTGATATGCCAGAACTTCCAGGTATGATGGCGATTGCGTACGGAAATGACTTAATCGCTCCGGCTCGCGAAGTATACGATTTTCAAAAAAGTCACAAAGAGAACATTGCCATTGTTGGAGGAGTTTTTGAAGGAAAGTACATGACGAAAGAAGAAATGATGTCGATTGCGACTATTCCTTCTACGGAGGTTCTGTACGGACAATTCGTTAATCTTATTAACACTCCGATTCAACAGTTTGTTACAGCACTTTCAAAAATTGCTGAACAAAAAACAGCGTAGATATTACTACACTTATCCATTTAATTTAGAAATAATATGTCAGACGTAGAAACAACAAACGCAGGTGGAGTAGAAGTACCTGCAAAATTCAAATCAATCGTTGAAGCAATTGACACAATGTCTGTGCTTGATCTTCACGAATTGGTAAAACTTCTTGAACAAAAATTCGGCGTGTCTGCTGCTGCAGTAGCAGTGATGGGCGCTGGAGCAGGTGCGGCTGGTGATGCGGCAGAAGAGAAGACAGAATTCACTGTTTTCCTTGCATCTGTTGGTGAAGCAAAAATTCCAGTTATGAAAGTAGTTAAAGAAGCTCTTGGTCTTGGACTTAAAGAAGCAAAAGACCTTGTTGAAGCAGCTCCATGTCCAGTAAAAGAAGGCATGAAGAAAGAAGATGCTGAAGCTTTGAAGAAAGCTATCGAAGAAGCAGGTGGAAAGGCTGAACTTAAATAACATTTGGTTTCCAATTACGTTCAATCTTAAAATAAAAGGAATCGAAACATTCGCAAAACCCACCGAGAGGTGGGTTTTTGTTTTGCTATCACAAAACAAAAATCTAAAGTTGTCTATTTTGATTCGCTCTTATGGTTTCTTGTATAATGGGACGTATAACATTGCAGGACGAATGCATTATCAAAATAATCTTTTAACACAGAATGGATATTTTAGGAAAACTTTTTAGTAGTGTGCCGCTGGTGAAAGTGATGCGACTGTTTCTTATGAATCCAGAAAGTGGTTTTGAAACAAAAGAAGTTGCACTCCGTACTCAAACAAAAGATAGTTCCGCACGAACAGAACTTAATCTTCTAAAGTCTGCAGGAATGCTCAAGAAAAAAAGTTTTGTTAAAGATATCCAGATTAAAACAAAAAAGGGAAGCACGTCGATCCGAAAAAGAGTTGAAGGTTGGTTTCTTGATTCTGAGTTTAAATACTTAGAACCTCTGCATAATTTAATTATTGGCAGTGACAGCATGAGTCGGGAAGATCTTGTAAGACGATTAAAACCTGCTGGTAAGATCAAGCTCCTTGTTATTGCAGGGGTATTTATTAAAAACCCTGACAGCCGAGCTGACATGATGATTGTTGGTGACAACCTGAAGATAAAGACACTTGGTAATATTATTAAAAATCTTGAGTCTGAGATTGGAAAAGAGCTCCAATATGCCGTGTTTACAACGGATGAGTTTAAATATAGGGCAAATATGTACGACAAGCTTGTCTGTGATATCTTTGAATTCTCACATGAAGAGCTCATAAAAACCCAAGAATTATCCACAGAGGCTCTAAAAAAACGCTAGAAAACCCTTGGTATAATATATATGTACTTTAAAAGGTCGAATTTTTAAAGTTATACATTAATTTTTATATTTACGACACAACGTCGAAATAAAAATATAGCTATATGTTTATTCAAACATGGGGAGATCTATTTAGTTCATCTCTACAAGGTCTGTGGATGGGTTTTATTAACTTCGTACCAAATCTTATTCTTGCAATAATAATCTTTATTATTGGTTGGGCGATTGGTTCAGTAGTAAGTAAAGCACTTGCACAAGTAGTAAATGCTTTAAAAGTAAATAAGCTCTTTGAGAGTGTTGGGTTCAAAGATGCTCTTGCACGAGGAGGATTCCGACTTGATTTCGGAGTATTTCTTGGAGAAGTTGCGAAATGGTTTATCGTAGTGGTATTCCTCATGACTTCACTTGAGCTTCTAGGACTTAATCAAGTAAATAATTTCCTTGGAAATGTTGTACTTGGTTACTTGCCACAAGTATTTATTGCAGCCCTTATCCTTGTTATTGCAACAGTACTTTCTGACGCTATTCGAAGAGTGGTGGAAGGTTCAGCAAAAGCAATGGGTGTTAGGTCAGCACGAATGGCTGGTTCAGTAGCAAAATGGGCTATTTGGATTTTTGCAATCATCATTGTTCTTTCAGAACTTGGTATTGCTCCAGCATTCATGCAAATCCTCTTCACTGGTATCGTAGCAATGCTTGCGATAGCAGGAGGTCTTGCATTTGGTCTTGGAGGAAAAGAAGCAGCAGCGAAAGCTATTGAGCGAGCGAAAAACGCTCTTTCGGAACAAGACTAGTTTGTAACAAAGGAAGTCAATATTGAATCAAAAATCGCCGTTCGGCGATTTTTGATTTTTATGTGTGTGGAGTATAATACTTCCTGCATGCGAATAGCAGAAGATGTAAAATTAGATTATGCTGATGTACTTCTTCGTCCTAAACGAAGTACACTTTCTTCTCGAAAAGAAGTAGAACTTGAACGAGAGTTTACCTTCTATCATTCTCCTAAAACATGGCGTGGACTTCCGATTATGACCGCAAATATGGCAACATGCGGAACGTTTGAAATGGCTCGTGTCTTGTCTCCATATAAAATTATCACAACCTTTCACAAATATTATTCTGTAGAAGAGTATGAAAAATTTTTTAAAGATTTTTCAAATCCTGACTATGTTGCGTATACACTCGGTATTCGAGATGAAGACATGCAAGCTTTGAAAGTTATGAAAGAGAAAAATTTGCTCAAGAATTTTTCTTTTATCTGTATTGATGTTCCAAATGGATACCTCCAAAGATTTCTTGAAGCTGTGTCTGAGATTCGATCTATTTGCCCTGACCATATTATTATTGCGGGAAATGTGGTGACAAATGAAATGACAGAGGAAATTATTTTGGCAGGAGCCGATATTGTAAAAGTCGGTATTGGTCCCGGTTCTGCATGTACCACTCGTAAGATGACCGGCGTCGGCTATCCACAACTTTCAGCAGTGATTGAATGTGCTGATGCTGCGCACGGTGTTGCAAATGAGCAAGGTGTTGGAAGAATTATTGCAGACGGTGGACAACAATATCCATCGTGTGTTGCGAAAGCATTTTGTGCTGGTGCAGATTTCAATATGTTTGGTTCAATGTTTTCAGGATTTGAAGAAAGTGGTGGTGACACGATTGAGCACGAAGGAAAAAAATTTAAAGAATATTTTGGCTCATCTTCAAACCGAGCAATGATTGAATTTTATGGAAAGAAAGATGGTCACCGCGCAAGCGAAGGTCGTCATACCCTGATTCCTTTTAAGGGAAGTGTTCACAACTTTATTCAAGACTTACTCGGCTCACTTCGAAGCACAGGAACCTATATTGGCGCGAGGCAACTCAAGGAATTTTCTAAACGTGCAACGTTTGTGAAAGTAAATCGACAGCTCACAACTTATTTGGAGCAGTACGATACAGGGAAATAATATGGAGGCGTTAAAACAGGGGTCGATTTTTAAAATCGACCCCTGTTTTTCAATTAGAAAATGGCTCTAAATATAGGCTTTTTATTACTACTTAGAGAGTCTGCCTTAAAACAATAAAAAGGTCTATAAAACACTTGACTTTATTTTCGCTCTGACTATACTTATACCCACGTATGAATATGAAGGAAAACCATGTTTTAAGAGGGGCAAAGTAATACCTTTAATTTGGTCTTACGACGTCCCGCTAGAAGCGGGTTTTTTCTTTAAAAAATACGTATGTTATTTGAAAACTAAATATAGCAGGTAAATATTCAATCACTACTAGCGATTGAATATTATTGAAGTTACATTACAGAATTATTTGTAATGTAAAAAAATGTAGAAAATTAAAACATAATGTGGTTTTCAAATTTCCTATTAGGAAATTAAGGGCACATGGTGGATACCTTGGCTTTAAAAGGCGATGAAGGACGTGGCACGACTGCGATAATCTTCGGGGAGCTGTCTAGCAAGCTTTGATCCGGAGGTCTCCGAATGGGGAAACCTTATCTTGGTAATGCAAGATAAACTTAGCTATACGTTAAGTTGCAGACCTAGGGAACTGAAACATCTAAGTACCTAGAGGAACAGAAAACAAACTTGCGAACGCAAGAATATTTCCTGAGTAGCGGCGAGCGAAAAGGAAGGAGCCCAAACCAGAGTGCGTTACATTCGTAATAGTGCTTTGGGGTTGTAGGATAGAGACTTTCCGTAAGGAAGAGGAGTCAAAAAATTTGTTATTAGATGAAGTTTCTGGAAAGAAACACAATACAGGGTGATAGTCCCGTAATCGAAAATAATAAGTCTCCTTTGTCACTACTCCTGAGTAGTTCGAGACATGAATAGCTCGGATGAATCTGCCAGTACTAACTGGTAAGGCTAAATACTTTTAAAGACCGATAGTGAACTAGTACCGTGAGGTAAAGGTGAAAAGACCCCCGAGAGCGGAGTGAAATAGATTTGAAACCATCTGTCTACAAAGAGTTGAAGAGGGTGCTTGCATCCTCGACAGCGTGCCTATTGAAGAATGAGCCAACGAGTTTATGTATACTGCTCGGCTAAGTC
>JACCDG011431697.1_pt1 | contig 11998 bp, 10 predicted proteins | sample 7442471 | NCBI WGS metagenome assembly JACCDG01 (sample SAMN15323444, study PRJNA562643) | freshwater metagenome | isolation source: river surface water | place: USA:Blue River Watershed | collected 2017-08-17
ATGCCAAGGCTGGCGGCAACGCCCGCCAGTGGCTCCGCACCCACATTTCTTCATTCACCACAACCGTTCGCTCTGGCCGTGGCGTACCCACCTAGTGGCAACGGTACGTCTGTAGCACCGTAGCCGAAGCGAAGCCCCCAAATTGGCTGTTCGAAAGGCTCCCCTCGCCGACGGGGCGAGGGGCTGGGGGAGTGGGTGTCCAAAAAAGCGGTCTAGCCCAACAGGCCCCCCCCGTCAGACCTCAGCCCCGCGCCAGCGGATTAGGCGTAGGCTCCGCAACCTTGTGCAGCGTGTTGCGGTCGGTGTGGTGGAACGGTTCATCACGCCCCAGGATCTGCAGCACCGTGTCCTCGTCATAGCTCCAGGTGCCGTCCGGGTTGATCGTCACCTTGATGCGGAACTCCGTGGTCTTGAAGGCGTGCTGCAGGAATGGCGCAGAGCAAATGCCCCAGGTCTCCAGCCCGTGCGTGGCCACCAGTTCAAACTCGGTGGCGTCCGCCGCTGCCTGGCCACCCGCCATGGCCACCTGGCCGCGTGGAATGGTCAGCGTGTGGATGATGGTGCCGGTGGCTGGCTCCCACAGCCAGTAGCCGACCTGGTCATGGTAGGTCTTGACCTGGTCGGGCTTGGTGACGTGCGTGTGGTAGCGCAGGCCATACAGGAGCTGCGGGCCATTGGTTTGTGGGTCGATGGGTTGCAGCTCGATGCGCTCGTGGAAGGCCTGTTTTTTCGGACCTTCGGCCTTGGGCTTAACGTCCAAGCCGCGCTGGCCTTCCCAGATGCCCGCCATGGCGCGCAGCGGCCCCAAGTTGGCCAGCGTGTCCACATCCATGGGGTGGGGTTCGGTATAAATGTCTTTGGGGAAGTCACTCATGCTGCACCTGTCATTTGTAAGTGTTTTTGACCTCTAGCCCTCGTGGAGTCTGCGCGAGCAGCTAGCAAATCGATAGCATTATTTGGTGTCGGCGGCCTCGGCCAGTGCAGCCAGGGCGTGCACGGCTCGGGCCAGGGCCTCGGCGTCCAGCACCTCCAGTTGCGCCTGCAGAGCCGCCACGCCGGCGGCGCCGTCGCGTTGCAACTGGCCAATCGCCTGGCCCGCCACCTTGGGGGACTCAAAGCCCTTGCTTTGCAAGAGCACGGCACCTGCTGCGTCCACCAGCTTGAAGTAGAACAGGCCGTCTTTCTCGCGGTACTGTTTGAAGGCGGCCAGCGCTGCCTTGCTGCTCTTTTCGGCTTTGGCTTGCACCGCACTGCCCAGGCCGCGCAGGCCTACGGCACTGCGCAGTTGCGCCATGAAGGGGGTGGCAATCGCACGCGCTTTTTGCGCACCAGCCAGCAGCAGGGCCTCCACCTTGTCGGGGTGGGCCATGTAGTCTTCGTAGGCGGCGCGCATGGGGGCGATCTCCTGGTCGATGCGCTCAAACAGCAAGGTCTTGGCATCCCCCCATGCGATGCCCTCGGCGTAGGCCTTGCGCAGTGCTGCAGTTTCTTCCTCAGAGGCAAACGCCTGGTAGATCTGGAACAGGGCCGAGCCCTCGGTGTCCTTGGCTTCGCCCGGTGCGCGCGAATCGGTCTTGATGCCGGCAATCAGCTTCTTCAACTGCTCGCGGCTGCTGAACAGCGGGATGGTGTTGTCGTAGCTCTTGCTCATCTTGCGGCCATCCAGGCCGGGCAGGGTGGCCACGGACTCTTCAATCTCGGCCTGCGGTGGCACAAAGTGCTCGCCGTAGCGGTGGTTGAAGCTGGCGGCCATGTCGCGCGCCATTTCGATGTGCTGGATCTGGTCGCGCCCCACGGGCACCTTGTGTGCGTTGAACATCAAAATGTCCGCACCCATCAGCACCGGGTACATGAACAGGCCCGCCGTCACGTCTGCATCGGGGTCCACGCCCGCGGCAGTGTTCTTGTCCACGGCGGCCTTGTAGGCATGCGCGCGGTTCAACACGCCCTTGCCGGTCACGCAGGTAAGGAACCAGCAGAGCTCGGGAATCTCGGGTACGTCGCTCTGGCGGTAGAAAGTGACCTGCGCCGGGTCCAGGCCTGCGGCCAACCAGCTGGCCGCAATCTCCAGGGTGCTGCGCTGGATGCGTGCAGGCTCGTCTGTTTTGATGAGGGCGTGGTAGTTGGCAAGAAAGTAAAAACTTTCCACCCCCGGGGTCTTGCTGGCGCGCACGGCGGGGCGGATGGAGCCCACATAGTTGCCGAGGTGGGGGGTGCCGGTGGTGGTGATGCCGGTGAGGAAGCGAACAGTGCTCATGGGAACAATCGGTCAGACGAAACAGAAAAGGGTCAACGGGTCAGCATGGACAGGGGGGTGAGCACCAGATCCAACAAGCCAAAGGTGAGGGACATGACGGGTTGCATCCACACCGTGCTCAGCACCCCGGCAATCACCATGGCCATCACGATGAAGAAGCCCCAGGGCTCGATGCGGGATACGGCCATGGCCGGCTTGAGGGGCAGCAGGCCCACCAGAATGCGGCCACCATCCAGCGGCGGCAGTGGAAAGAGGTTGAAGGCAAACATCACCACGTTGACCAGCACGCCGCCTTGGCACATTTTCAGGAAGAAGGGTTCGCTCACGCCTGCGCCTTGCAGCAGGTACAAAGCCACGCCCCACGCCAGCGCCATGGCGAGGTTGGCGCCCGGGCCGGCCAAGGCCACCCAAATCATGTCGCGCTTGGGGTTCTTGAGGTTGCCAAATCGCACTGGCACCGGCTTGGCATAACCAAACAGGAAAGCGCCGGAGGTGGCGAAGTACAGCAGCAGCGGCATCAGGATGGTGCCCACCGGGTCGATATGTTTGGCCGGGTTCAGCGTGATGCGGCCCAGGGACCAGGCGGTTTTGTCGCCGAAATGCAGGGCTGCGTAGCCGTGGGCGGCTTCGTGCACCGTGATGGCAAACAGCACAGGCAAGGCGTAGATGGCAACGGTTTGGATCAGGTGTGCGAAGTCCACAGGGGAATTGTCTCAGAGTGAAATGAGGAGGAAAGCGCTGGGTAAAGGGACAGCTTACAAACCGATGGTGGCCAGGTCACCGCCACCCTGGCGGATTACCTCGGGCGCATCGCCGGTCAGGTCAATCACGGTGGTCGGCTCCAGCGCGCAGGCGCCGGCGTCAATCACGGCGGCGATCTGGTGCTCGTAGCGCTCGCGAATGTCCTGCGCGTCGTTCATGGGCTCCGTCTCGTCTTTTGCTATCAAAGTCGTAGCTAGCAGCGCAGAACCGTGAAGGGCTAGAAGCTCCTGCAGTGCCTTGTGTTCAGGTACGCGCAGGCCAATCGTCTTGCGCGAGGGGTGACTCACGCGGCGCGGCACTTCCTTGCTGGCTTCCAGGATGAAGGTGTAGGCACCTGGCGTGGCCGTCTTGAGCAGGCGGTACTGCGCGTTGTCCACGCGGGCGTAACTGGCCAGCTCGCTCAGGTCGCGGCACAGCAGGGTCAGGTGGTGCTTGTCGTCCACGCCGCGGATGCTGCGCAGCTTGTCGGCCGCGGCCTTGTCATCCAGGTAGCATACCAGGGCGTAGCTGGAGTCGGTAGGCACGGCCAGGATGCCGCCTTTTTCGAGCAGGCCCACGGCCTGTTTGAGCAGGCGGGGTTGGGGGTTGTCGGGGTGAACTTCGAAATACTGGGCCATGGCTTGGCAAACGTCTGCGCGTTCGCTCTCTGGTTTATTGGATACGGGAGCTCAGCAGGTCCCACACGGGTGTGAGTCCACTGGGCAAAGCGGGCAGGGTGCCCAGCTCGGTGTGGCTTTCGTCAGGGCTGTGGAAGTCGCTGCCGCGTGAGGCGGCCAGGCCAAATTCCTTGGCCGTCTCGGCGTAGATCTGGTACTCGGGCACCGAATGGCTGCCGGTCACCACCTCCACGCCCTGACCGCCATAGCCCTTGAACTCGGTGAACAGGGCGTACTCTTCGTTCGGCGTGAACTTGTAGCGCGCGGGGTGGGCAATGATGGCCATGCCGCCGGCCCCGGTGATCCAGGTGACGGCGTCTTTCAACGTGGCCCAGCGGTGCGGCACAAAGCCGGGTTTGCCTTCGGTCAGGTATTTGCGGAACACCTCGCTCGTCTCGCGGCACACACCACTCTCCACCAGAAAGCGCGCAAAGTGGGTGCGCGATATCAGCTCGGGGTTGCCGACAAACTTCAGTGCACCTTCATAGGCGCCGTGGATGCCGACCTTGGCCAGTCCATCAGACATTTCCATGGCGCGGGCACCACGGCCACCGCGCGTCTGGCGCAGGCCTTCACGCAGGGTGGTGTTGTCGGCATCAAAGCCCAGGCCGACGATGTGCACGGTCTGGTTCAGGAACGTAATGGAAATCTCCACGCCGGTAAGGTATTTCATCCCTTGGGCATGGGCAGCATCGCGTGCGCGCTGCAAGCCACCGATCTCGTCGTGGTCAGTCAGCGCCCAGAGCTCGACACCATTGCCACGGGCGCGTTCGGCCAGCGCTTCGGGCGTCAATGTGCCGTCGGAGACGACGGAGTGGCAGTGGAGGTCGGCGTTGAGTGGAGTAGTCACCGAACCATTTTAGGCGCAGGCCTTAAAACGCTGGCGCGACGGTGTATTCCTGCACTGCGCCTGTCACTGGGTGCGGAAAACTTAGCAGGCCCGAGTGCAGCAGCAACCGGTCCGCCTGCGCTTGCACCTCGGGTGGCGCATATAGCGTGTCGCCCACCATGGGGTGGTCAATCGCCTGCATGTGCACGCGCAGCTGGTGGGTGCGGCCGGTCACCGGCTCCAGTTCCACACGCGAGGTGTTGGAGGCGCTATCCACGGCCATGCAGCGCCAGCGTGTCAGCGCACTCTGGCCCTCGGCAAAGTTGATGGTGCGTTTGGGGCGATTGGGCCAGTCCACCAGCATGGGCAAGTCGATCTCGTGCCATTGGCCATCCACTGCCAGTTGCCCGGTGACCACGGCGGTGTAGCGCTTGTCCACGCGGCGCTGCTCAAACGCCAGGTTCAGCACGCGCTGCGCTGGCAGGCCGCGCGCCATCACGACCAGGCCCGAGGTGTCCCGGTCCAGGCGGTGCACGATCAGCGCGTCCGGGTAGCGTGCTTGCACGCGGCGGCTCAAACAGTCGGCTTTTTCCGGGCCACGTCCGGGAACGGTTAGCAGACCCGAGGGTTTGTTGAGCACGACGATTGCGTCGTCGGCAAACACCACCTCCAGGGGCAGGGTGGCAAAGTCTTCAGTGGGGAGCATCGGGGGTGGCTATCAGGCGTTGCACGGTTTCGCACAGTTCGTTCACGTCATTGGGTTTGTAGATCAGCGCACTGGCGCCTTCCTGCAAGGCGCGTTGTTCAATCTCAGGCGTGACATAGCCCGACGCCAGGGCCACAGGCAAATCGCCACGCAGGAGTTTGGCTTCGCGCAGCAAGTCCACACCACTGAAACCCGGCATGTTGTAGTCGGTGACCAGCAGGTCGTAGTCGGCAGCGCCAGTTTTCAGTGCAGCAAGGGCTTCATGGGGGTCGGTAAACGCGGTCACCGCAAAGCCCTTGCGGGTGAGCACACGCGAAACCAGGAACACCAAGGCCTGGTCATCGTCCACGTACATCACATGGCGGCCGCTGCCCTTGACCTCCGGCACTGGCTCCGGTTCGGCCACACCCAGCGGCATTTGCTCGGTGGCCGGAAAGTACAGGGTGAACACACTGCCGTGCCCCAGCTCGCTGTGGACGTCGATGGCCCCCATATGGGTCTGCATGATGCCGTGCACCACCGACAGGCCAAGGCCCGTGCCCTGGCCGACCTGGCGCGTGGTGAAGAAGGGTTCGAAGATGCGTTGCATGGTGGCCTCGCTCATGCCGCCGCCGGTATCACGCACCCGCACGGTCACATAGTGCCCTTCTGGCAGGCCAATGCGGTTGCTGAAGGGCAACTCGATTTCCACCTGCCCCAACTCGATGGTGACGGAGCCCTTGGCGTTGCCTATGGCCAGAATGCCGTTGGTGCAAAGGTTGAGAAGCGCCTGCTCCACTTGGGTGACGTCAGCCAAGACCGAAGGCAGGTCTTCCGGGAACATGAGCTGCAGCTCCACCGCTGGCGGCAGTGCCACTTTGACCAGACGGGCCGTTTCCTGCACCACTTCGGCCAATTGGAGTGGTGTGCGCTTGGGCGGTTCGTTGCGGCTGAAGGTCAAGATCTGGCGCACCAGGTCGCGCGCGCGGCGGCCAGCCTTGTCAATTTCCTGCAGGCTGACCAGGGCCGCGGCGTCGGGTGCGGTGTCTTGTTTGGCCAGTTCCACATTGCCAAGGATGGCGCTCAGGATGTTGTTGAAGTCGTGTGCAATGCCGCCGGCCATGGTGCCCATGGCCTGCATTTTTTGTGACTCACGCAGCTGGGTCTCCAACGCAGTACGCTGGGCCTCAGCCAGCTTCTTGGCGGTCAGGTCACGCGCAAAGATGGTGGTCACCGCGCCGTGCGGGCTGTGCTGGCCGCGGCGCGCGGTCGGGTCGCTGTCCAGCGGACGCAGCGGTGCGCGGGTGCGCAGGCGCCGCTCCAGCGAAACGCTGATTTCGACGTAAATCTGCTTGCCACTCAGTGTGGTGGCGGTGAACTCACCCAGCATGGCTTGTGCAGGCACGCTGCCGCTCTCCAGGGCACGCTCCACGTCGGGCAAAAAACGGCCCAGGCGGGACCCAAAGGCCTGGTCGGCTGGACATTCAAACAGCGCGGTGGCAGCAGGGTTGAAGACGGTGATGCACTGCTTCTCGTCAATGCACAAGATTGCATCGAGTGACGAGTTGATGATGGCCGCCATGCGGTTCTCGCTCAGCAGCAGGTCTTCATTGCGTTGGCGCAGTACCGCAGCACTTTCTTGCAGAGCCTGCCGTTCAGCCAGCAGCGGCCCCTGGTCGATGATGGCGCAAATGAAATGGGCCAAGTCGTCCAGCGGATTTTCAATACGCGCAATGTGCAGGTCACCCGTGAACTTGCCGCGTGACCCCGCCAAAAACTCGACTTCGTGGACTTCGCTGGTGCCATCCTGCTTGGCGCTGGAAAAGGCCACTGCCACTTCGTCGGTGTGGTCCGAACCCACAAAGGGAAGCAAGAAATTCAGCGGCGCATCACTTTCCAGCGGCTGGAACAGGCGCAGTGCCATGGCGTTGCTGGCCAGCACCAGGCCTTCTTCGTCCACCACCATCAGGGCCAGCGGCACGTTGGAGAACAGTGTGGCAAAGCGCTCTGAGGCGCCTTCGGCTTCCTGTTGTGAGTAGCGCAGGGCCTTGTTCTGGATTTCCAGTTCGGCCTGGTACTTGCGCAGGTCTTCGATCATCTGCGACGGGGCGTAGCCGTCGATGATCATGTGCTGCCCGCCACGCCCCTGGCGTGTGGGCACGGAGGCTTGGCGCGGGGAGAGTGCTTTGGCTTTGCGGCGTGAGAGCTGGGCCATTTACCGCCGAACGACGTTGTTGCCAGGCGCATAGGCCTGGGACTTCAGGGGGCTGTTGGCCGCGATATAGGCGCGCAGCACATCGGCGTCCACAAAGCCGGTGTCTACATAGCCTGGATGGGTGCTCAGTTTGGGGTAGCCGTCACCGCCCGCGGCCACAAAATTGTTGATGGTCATGCGGTAGGTTTTGGCAGGGTCGATGTCCTGGCCAGCCACCTTGGCGTTTTGTACCTTGCCGCCTTCAATCACCAGCTGCACGCCAGCAAACTGTGCAAAGGCACCCGACCCCGGGGTCATCTTGGCAGCAGCATTCAGGTAGTCCAGTACTTCCTTGCCGTTCAAGGTGACCACCACCACCGTGTTGCCAAAGGGGTGCACCGTCAGTACATCCTTGTAGGTGAGCTTGCCAGCGGGCAGTGAGTCGCGTACACCGCCAGCGTTCACGATGGCAAAGTCAGCCTTGGTCTTGTCCATCATGGCCTGCCCAATCATCACGCCCAGCGCGGTGGGTTGGCTGCGCACCACGCTGCGGTCGCCTTCCAGCTTGGCATCGCTACTGCCCACTTCCACCAGCAGTTTTTGCTGGCCAAAATCCTGAAAAGGCTTGAGCAGTTGCAGCATCTCGGGCGACTCTGCAATCTCGGGGGTGTAAGTTTGCATCACCGTCTTGCCGTCGGTGGTCTTCACGGCCTTTTTCAGGTTGATGGGAACCAGCGTGTACTTCACCAGCTTGAATTCACCGTTGCGGTAGGTGAAGTCTGCACGGCCCACGTACTTGCCCCATTCATGCGCTTGCACGATCCAGGTGCCGTTCTGGCGGTCGGGTTGGCAGGCTGCACCGGGCACATAGGCCCGGTCCACGATGTTCTCGGCCTTCATGCAGACGGGATTCTGCGAGTGGCCGCCCACAATCATGTCCAAGCCTTTGACCGCCCGTGCCAACTCCACGTCGCCAGCGGCTTGCACACCGTGTTTGCCGTCCTCGTAGTGGCCCATGTGGGTCGCCGCAATCACCACGTCGGCCTTTTGGCGCAGCTCCGGCAGGACCTTGGCCGTTTCAGTTTGCACATTGGCAAAAGTCACGCCGCGCACGTTGTCGGGGTGCACCATCTTTTGCGTGTCTTCGGTGGTCAGGCCCATCACCCCCACGCGCACGCCGCCCAGATTGAAGATTTTGTAGGGCGCAAACATGCGGCTGCCATCTTTGTAAATATTGGCTGACAGCATGGGAAAGCTTGCCAGGTCACGCTGCATTTGCAGCACGACCGGTGGTTTGTCGAACTCATGGTTGCCCACTGCCATCGCGTCATAGCCCAGCAGGTTCATGCCACGGAAGTCGGGTACGGCATCCTGCAGGTCCGACTCGGGCACGCCGGTGTTTACGTCGCCACCATCCAGCAACAGGCTGTAGCCACCAGCGGCTTTCACTTCCTGGCGGATCTGGTCGACCACGGTCTTGCGTGCGGCCATGCCGTATTCGCCATCGCGGTTTTTCCAGAAACGGCCATGGTGGTCGTTGGTGTGGAGGATGGTGATGGCGTAGGTTTTGTCCTTGTCCGGGCCTTGGCCGCCCCACTGGGCGCAGCCTGCAAGGGCCAGCACGGTGACGCTGAGTAGAAGGGCGGAGGTGCGCATGGTGGTGGTTCCTGGGGGGCTTTAGGGGGCTTGGAGATTACGAAACTTGTTTATATCAAACTCGCTCAGCGCAGGGGCCTGATTCCCCCATGCATTGCGGATGTAGCTCAGCACGGCGGCCAGCTCTGCATCACTCAGCACCAACTGGAACGGCGGCATCCCATGGGGCTGGGGGCGGCCCTGGGTGGACGGGCCGTAGCCACCCTGCAGCACTGTGAGCACCAGGTTGTGGCTGGGCGTCATTTGCACCGCGCGGTTGCCCGCAAGGGCAGCATAGGCATCTGCCTGGCCTTCGCCTTGTTTGCCATGACATTGGGCGCATTGCGCTTCGTACAGGCGCGCGCCCAAGGACTGGTTGGTGAGCGGCGTTTGGCCGGTGGGCGGCCGTTGGGCGGGTGCTGCGGGCAATTGAGCCAAGTAGCGTGCCATGGCCAGGGCATCGGCCGCTTGCAGGTACTGGGTGCTGTGGTGCACCACCTCTGCCATGGGGCCGCTGGTGTTGGCATGGCGGTTCACTCCCGTGGTGAGCAGTGCCACGGTGTCCTCCAGCGTCCAGGCGGCAACGCTGCCTTGGTCTGCCGCGCGCAAGGAGGGGGCATACCACAGGCTCTGTGGCAACGTGGCGCCGGACAGAGTCTGGCGCAGGTCCGGTGCGCCCCAGGCATTGCGCCCGCCATGGCATTCGTTGCAATGCCCCAGACCGTTGACCAGGTAGGCTCCGCGCAGCACTGCATCTGTTGGTGCAGGGGCCTGGACCACAGGTTTGGCGGGAGTGAAGTTCAGCACGCGCCATACCGCCAGGGCCCACTGGCTGCTGTAGGGCCAGCGCAAGGCATGGCCTGGGTTGGGCTGGTCTGCCGCTGGCAGGGTTTGCAAAAACGCCAGCAAGGCATCGCTGTCTTCACGGGCCAATTGGGTGTAGCTGGTGTAGGGGAATGCGGGGTACAACAGATGCCCGTCGCGCGAGCGGCCCTGGTGCATGGCTTGCCAAAAGTCATCCGCCGACCACCGGCCCAGCCCATGCTCGGGGTGCGGTGTGAGGTTGCTGGTGTAGACCGTGCCAAACGGCGTGGGAATGCCTTTGCCACCCGCATAACTCGCACCGCCCGCTGCCGTGTGGCACAGCGCGCAATTGCCCACCCGGGCAAGGTAGGCCCCGCGCTGCACTTGCTCCATGGCCGGGGCTGTTGCGGTTGCTGGGTGTGCGGTGTTGGTCTTGGGAGGATTAAGTTCGCGCAGCACCAGTGCGGCCAGCAACAGGGCTGCTGCCAGCGGCAGGCCCAGTAGCACCCACCACAGGCGTCGCCCAAGCAGCTTCGGGGAGGGCATATCAGGGGGCGCTGCCGCAGGGCGGCAGCGCCAGGGAGCCAGCCACAGCGCTCGGGCGTTGGGAGACTGGTTTGGTGTGGCTCGGCAGGGCCTGGGACGCGAGCCACTGGCTGGCGGCGTTCACGTCGTCGGCGCTGAGTTTGCGTGCAATGGCGGCCATGCAATCGGGGGCATGGGCTTTGCGTTGCCCGGTTTGCCAGCCGCCCAGCTGGGCGTTGAGGTAGTCGCGTGGCAAGCCCAGCAGGCCTGGGGTGCTGGGCTGCACGCCGGTCAAGGCGCTGCCGTGGCAGGCCACACAGGCCGGAATACCCAGTGCTTTGTCACCGTGCAGCACCAGGGTTTTTCCACGCTCCAGCACCGCTGGAGACGCGCTACTGCGCGCAGGGGCCGGGTAGGGCACGTCCAACTCCGAAAAATAGCTGGCCATGTCGCGCAGGTAGTCGGAGCCCAAAGGCGCCAGCAAGCCGGCCATCAAGGTGTAGTGGCGGCGACCTTCCTGGAAGTTGCGCAGTTGGTTGTAGATGTAGCCCGCAGGCTTGCCCGCCAGGCGTGGGTAGTAGCCATCAGGCCCTGCCTTGCCCTGCGTTCCGTGGCAGGCGGTGCAGGCGGCGGTGCGCTCTGCCATGGGGTGGGGTACATCCGCAGCCCCTGCCAGTGCCGGAGCCAAGCCCACTGCCACGGCCAATCGGGCGGCCCACCACATGCGCCGCAAAAAATAATGTCTCCAACCGTGCATGCTGCGAGCTTACCGCAGCGTGCACGTGTGGCCGTTCTTTCAACCGGCGTCTGCCCACACCACGGGCTGGCCTTGCGCCAGCCAGCTGCCAAAGCGCGGGGCGTAGACCTCTTCGACCTTGTTGCGCTTGACCTTGAGTGTGGGGGTTACAAATCCATTCTCCGGGGTCCATGCGGTCGTCACTGCGGCAAGACAGTCGAGTTTTTCGTGCGGCTCCAGCTTGGCATTGACGGCCTGCAGGTGCAGTTGCAGCGAGGTGCTCAATGTCTGGCGCCCCTCACTGCTTTGGCAGCGTGCGATGGCATCGGGTGACAACATCACCAATGCCAGTGGCTGTGCCAGGTTGGCGCCGGTGACGGCGCAGGCCTCGATGTCCGGGTGCAGGACCAGCCGGTCTTCGATGGGCGCGGGCGCTACGTACTTGCCTTTGCTGGTCTTGAAGATGTCTTTCACGCGCCCGGTGATGCTCAGGAAACCTTGTGCATCGATCTGGCCCTTGTCACCCGTGCGCAGCCAGCCATCGGTCGTGAAGGCTGCGGCGGTCTGTTCGGGCTCGCGGTAGTAACCCTTCATCAGGGCCGGACAGCGCATCTGGATCTCCCCTGTCTCAGGGTCCACACGGCCCTCCACCCCGTCGTACGTCAGGCCGACCGAACCCGTCTGGCGTGAGCCCGGTAGCGTGGAGTGGGAGACGCCGCTGTTTTCGGTCATGCCGTAAACCTCGATCAAATCCAGGCCCAGATTGCGGTACCACTGCAACACATCGGCTGGCATGGGGGCTGCCCCACCAGCGGCGATGCGGCACTGGTCTAGGCCCAGGCCTTTGAGGATTTTTTTGCGCACCAGTCTGCCAATCAGCGGGAGGCCCAGCAGGCGCTGCAGCTTGGGTGCCGG
>JACCDG011914605.1_pt1 | contig 11998 bp, 10 predicted proteins | sample 7442471 | NCBI WGS metagenome assembly JACCDG01 (sample SAMN15323444, study PRJNA562643) | freshwater metagenome | isolation source: river surface water | place: USA:Blue River Watershed | collected 2017-08-17
AATCAAGGCTTTGCTGGATTGCAAGCCAAATATGGTGTTAATCGAATTTTTGATACTGGCATTAGAGAGCAAACCATCATGGGGCAAGCACATGGTTTAGCTATGAGGGGCTTGAGACCAATTGCAGAAATTCAATACTTAGATTATTTAATGTTTGGTATACAGACCTTAAGCGATGACGTTGCAACTTTACATTACAGATCTGTGGGAAGACAAAGTAGTCCAGTAATTATTAGAACTAGAGGACACAGATTAGAAGGGATATTCCATAGTGGTTCACCGATGGGCATGATTGTTCATGCTTTAAGAGGTATGTTTGTTTGTGTTCCAAGAAACATGGTGCAAGCAGTAGGTATGTACAATACGTTATTACAAGGGAACGATCCTGCATTATTGATAGAGTGCTTAAATGGCTATCGATTAAAGGAATCAGTACCATCCAATATCAACGAATTCACTGTTCCATTAGGAATGCCAGAAATCGTAAGAGCTGGTGAAGACATCACCATTGTGTCTTATGGTTCTACATTAAGAATTGTAGAAGATGCAGCGATACGTTTAGCAGCATTGGGTATAGATTGCGAAGTCATAGACGTTCAAACGCTTTTACCATTTGATATCAATCATCAAATAGTTGCATCCCTTAAAAAAACCAATCGAATTTTATTTGTTGACGAAGATGTGCCTGGAGGCGCTACAGCTTATATGTATCAACAGGTGATCGAAATACAGGGTGGATATAAATGGCTAGATGCAAGTGCTAGAACTTTATCTGCAAAAGCACATCGTCCAGCCTATGCAAGTGATGGAGATTATTTCTCTAAACCAAATACCGAAGAGGTGATTCAGGTGGTAAAAGAAATGATTGCTGAATAAAAATTTTGATTAATAGCCTTCTAGTTGTTCCGTATAACTCAAAGAGCCTAATCTAACTCTTAATGGAATTTTAGTTTTCTTTTCCAATGCTCTTTCTTGATTGCAGAAAAATCCTGTTTGTGTGGTGTAATAATTGGGTGCAACTTTATTTTGTATGAAATAAGTTCGATTTGGAATAGCGCTCACTAGAATGGGCGTTTTCTTTTCGGTTTTCCAATATTCCTTTGCATTTTTTACGTTCAATTTTTGCGCAGCAATAGACTGTGCAAAAATGAAACATAATATAGTGATTGTATTTTTCGTAGTCGTTGAATTTATCCCATATTGTGAAATACCTTATTCACGTCTTCATCTTCCTCTAGTCTTTCAATTAATTTACTAATATCTTCTGCTTGTTCATCTGTCACAGGCACAGTGGTACTTGGTATCCACTCTAGTTCCGAAGAGATGGGAGTGATATTTTTTTCTTCTAACGCTTTTTGTAAGCTTCCAAAATCGGCAAACGCACATCTTAAAACAATAATTGGATTTCCATTATCGTCATTGCTTTCACCTAACTCATCTAAACCATGGTCAATTAATTCTAATTCCAAATCATCCATCACCAATCCTTCTGGGTTCAATTTAAATACCCCCATTTTTTTAAATTGAAAACTTACGCTTCCACTATTTCCCATCGCACCATTTCCTTTATTAAAATGACTCTTTACATTGGCAACAGTTCTTACATGGTTGTCGGTTGCTGTTTCTACTAATATTGCAACACCGTGTGGTGCATAGCCTTCGTATAAAATTTCTTCATAGTTCGAAGTATCTTTTCCCATGGCTCTCTTAATAGCCGCTTCAACTCGGTCTTTAGGCATACCTACGCTTCGTGCATTCTGATAACATCTTCTTAAAGCAGGGTTATCGTCTGGGTTAGGACCACTCGCTTTTACGGCAATGACAATTTCTTTACCAATGCGGGTAAACTGCTTTGCCATTCGATCAAAGCGTTTAAACATGGTCGCCTTTCTTACTTCAAATATTCTTCCCATAATTGTTCTTTTAAGTCTGTAAAAATAATACAAAAAAAATAGCCCCGAAAATCGGGACTATTTTAATTTAAGTATAATTGAGATTAGTTATTCAATTTACTTGTCTTCTTACTATATAAGAAGTACACAAATAAACCTAGAATCATCCAAATAAAGGCTACTTTAAGGGTTTGCATGTCCAGCGCAAAAATCATTGCCAAACAAATAACAGCACCTAAGATTGGCACCAATGGCACCAATGGCGTTTTGAATGGACGCTCCATTTCTGGTGATTTACGTCTTAAGATCCAGATACCTAAGCTTACTAATACGAAAGCGAATAGGGTTCCAAAACTTGTCAAATCACCTGCAACACTTCCTGGAACGAAAGCAGCAAATAAACCTACAAATACAAATAGAATCCAGTTTGATTTATAAGGTGTTTGGTATTTAGGGTGTAAATCGCCAAATGCTTTTGGCAATAAACCATCCTTACTCATAGAATAAAAAATACGGCTTTGTCCCATTAACATCACTAAGATAACAGATGAGAAACCTGCTAAAATCGCCACAGTTACCGCAGTGGCTAACCAGCCATATCCCGTCATATAAGTTGAAATGGCATAAGCTACAGATGCTTCTCTTCCTTTTTCTGGATCAACAAAATCCGTCCAAGGTGCAACACCTGTTAACACGTGGCCAAATAAGACATAGAGAATAGTACAAACCACTAAAGATCCTAAGATACCAATTGGCATATCTCTTTTTGGATTCTTAGCTTCTTGTGCAGCAGTTGAAACAGCATCAAAACCAATGAAGGCAAAGAATACAATGGCAGCTCCACCGAGTACACCACCCCAACCATGTTTAAATGCACCAGAATAATCTGCAATCACTTTGCCCGCACTATCTGTCACAGCAGCTTGACCAGCTGGGATCAAATATGGAGTGTGATTCTCAGGCTTAATAAATTGCCATCCTACAGCAATGAATATGATTACAATCGCCACTTTAATAAATACAATGATTGCATTTACAATAGCAGATTCTTGAGAACCTTTGATCAATAATAAAGTTAAAGCCAAAAGAATAATTAAAGCAGGGGCATTCATGATACCAGAGTGTGCAACACCCATGCTATCTGTGAAGCTTTCAAAAGGACTATGGCTCCATTCATAAGGGATTGCGCCTCCTGTTAGCTTATTGAGGTATTCACTCCAAGCGATAGAAACTGTTGCAGCTCCTAAGGCATATTCCATAATTAAAGCCCAGCCAATAATCCAAGCAACTAATTCACCCATAGTTACATAAGAATAAGCATATGCACTTCCTGCAATAGGGATCATCGCTGCAAATTCTGCATAACATAAGCCAGCAAAAGCACAACCAACAGCAGCAATGATAAATGAAATTGTAACTGCGGGTCCGGCTGCTTGACCAGCTGCAGCAGCTGTTCTTACAAATAAACCAGCACCAATAATGGCGCCAATACCTAAGGCAATTAAATTACCTGCGCCAAGGGTTCTTTTTAATCCCTTGCCTCCGTCATCAGATTGAGCCAACATTGCAGCCAAATCTTTCTTTCTAAATAAACTCATAATATAATTGGTTTCTATTTAAGTTGAAAAGTAGCATTTTTTTCGCAATAATGGAGCTGTTTTAGCTAAAAAAAAGGGGCAAACTCAAATTTTGTAGACGTCTATTTTTTTAGAACTTATGTGGTATATTGCAGCACTAAGCAACCTATGAAAAAATCGAACAAACTAACCGTATACATTGTCATCGCCATGGTGGCAGGTGCCATTTTGGGCTACTTTATTCATGAAAGTAAGGACCAGGCAACCATCGATGCTTTTGCTAAAAACATCAAGCTATTGACCACCATCTTTTTAAGATTGGTACAAATGATTATTGCACCATTGGTGTTTACTACATTGGTGGTGGGGATTGCTAAATTGGGAGATCTTAAAACAGTTGGAAGAGTTGGTGGCAAGGCCTTATTGTGGTTTTTGTCTGCCTCTTTAATAAGTTTATTGATTGGCTTAGTCTTGGTGAATATTTTAAAGCCAGGCGAAGGATTGGATTTGACTGTAGGGGATAATTCTGGTGTGAAAGATTTGATGGGTAAGACGCAGTCTTTTAGTGTGATCAATTTTGTGGAGCATGTATTTCCAAAGAGCATGTTCGAAGCCATGGCCACCAATGAAATTTTACAAATTGTGATCTTTAGTATCTTTTTTGGTGTAGCTGCGGCTGCCATTGGAGAACCTGCAAAAGGATTTATCAAAGCATTGGATACAGTCGCACATATCATTTTAAAAATGGTAGGCTATGTGATGAACTTTGCTCCTTTAGGTGTTTTTGGTGCCATTGCTGCAGTGATCGCAACAAAGGGCTTAACCATATTTTTATTTTATGGGAAATATTTATTGTATTTCTTGGTAGGTATAGGGACCTTATGGATTGTGTTATTAGGGGTCGGCTATTTGATTTTAAAAAATCGTGTGCCTTCCTTGTTAAAACATATCACTACACCATTGGTAATTGCATTTAGTACAACAAGTAGTGAAGCTGTTTTTCCAAAATTAACCGAAGAATTGGAGCGTTTTGGATGTAAGGATAAAATTGTCTCTTTCATTTTGCCACTCGGTTATTCCTTCAACTTAGATGGTAGTATGATGTATATGACGTTTGCGAGTATGGCTATAGCGCAAGCATACGGTATTCATTTAGATGTTGGAACGCAATTAACCATGTTGGTGGTATTGATGTTAACGAGCAAGGGGATAGCTGGTGTACCAAGGGCTTCATTGGTGGTTGTTACAGCAACTTGCGCGATGTTCAATATTCCTCCAGAAGGGATTGCATTGATATTACCTATTGATCATTTCTGCGATATGTTCCGTTCTGCAACCAATGTATTGGGTAATAGTTTGGCAACCACTGCAGTGAGTAAATGGGAAGGGGAATTAACAGAATCACAAGAAGTTTAAATTTATCACATCTAGTATGATCACATTATTAGAAGCTTTTCATTGGAGTCAGTTGTTACAGCCTCAATTTTATATTGAGCATGGTGGATTATGGCTTCTTTTACTAGTGGTTTTTGCAGAGACTGGATTGTTTGCCGGCTTTTTTTTACCAGGTGATAGTTTATTGTTTGTAGCAGGTATTTATTGTGCACCGTTGGCTGCAGAAATTTATGCTTCAAATAACCAATGGATCAATTTATTGATTCTATTTATATTGATTTCTACAGCGGGTATTCTTGGTAATTATGTTGGATATATTTTTGGGAATAAAGTTGGACCTGCGATGTTTGATTGGAAGGAGAATCTATTTTTTAAGAAAAAATATTTAGTGCAAGCCGAAGCTTTTTATGCAAAACATGGAGGACGTGCCATTGTAATCGCAAGATTCATTCCTATTATCAGAACTTTTGGACCGATTGTTGCGGGCATTGTAAAAATGGACAAATCCAAGTTCATGTATTTTAATGTTATTGGTTGTTTAGCATGGGTGGGAAGTATGTTATGTGCCGGTTATTTTTTACAGTCTTGGATTTTAACTCGTTTTAATTTTGATTTGAAAAATCACTTAGAAGTCATTGTGTTGGGCATTGTTGGTATCACTACACTTCCAATCATCATTAATTTGATTTCACATCGCACTAAAAAAGCGTAAGTAATAAATTTTCTTGCATGAACAATAAGCAAATTGGACTTTTTTCTTTGCCTGTATTTGTAGCTGCATTGGGCTATTTTGTTGATGTGTACGATTTACTATTATTCACTATTGTTCGTCAACCAAGTGTGCTCGCAGTGGGGTCTTCACTAGAAACCATCCTTGTAGATAGTGCCCATATCATTAACTGGCAAATGTCAGGATTATTAATTGGAGGTATTTTGTGGGGTGTGGTTGGAGATAAATTAGGCAGACTAAAAGTATTATTTGGTTCCATCCTTTTATATTCTGTGGCGAATATCATTACGGGCTATGTACAAACAGTTGACCAGTATGCTTATTGTAGATTCATTGGTGGTATTGGTCTTGCAGGAGAATTAGGAGCAGGGATTACCTTGGTGTCCGAAATGTTACCAAAAAATAAAAGAGGGCTTGGTACTTCTATGGTGGCAGGGATTGGTTTGTCTGGCGCTGTCTTTGCTTATTTTACATTTAAGTATACACAGGATTGGAGGTTATGTTATAAAATTGGAGGCGGATTAGGTTTCTTTTTATTGATCTTACGTGTGCGTGTTGCAGAGTCCTTTATGTTTGAGTCTGTTAAATTGACCAATGCTATTAAGGGCAATTTCTTTATGTTTTTTACTTCTTACAAAAGGTTTTCAAAATATATTAAAGCTATTTTAATTGGTTTACCAACTTGGTTTGTAATTGGCGTCATGGTGAACTATAGCAATAAGTTTGCGAATGGTTTATATGGAGATAATTTAATTGATTCGGGCAGATCTGTGATGTTTGCCTATATCGGTATTGCGATTGGCGACTTATTAATTGGATGGGTGAGTCAATTTTTTCAAAGTAGAAAGAAGGCATTGTTCTTATTTTACATGATCAGTATAATAGGGATGGTTTTATTCTTTAGTGCATTCAATAATAGTGATACTAGAATGTATGCCATTTGCGCTTTCTTAGGCTTTAGCACTGGTTATTGGGCTATCTTCAACCAAATGGCAGCAGAACAGTTTGGCACCAATTTAAGAGCCACTGCGGCAACCACTATTCCAAATATGGTTCGAGGCGCTTTGCCACTCATTAACTTTTTATTTTTAGACATTTTGCAAAAGTCAATGGGTTGGAATATTGTGCAAAGTGGTATTGTTACCGGATGTATTGTGATGGGCATTACTATTGTTGCATTTATCTTTACAGAAGAAACCTATCATAAGGATTTAGATTTTATAGAGCAGGATAATTCATAAACTTAGTTCATTACTATGCGCTTATTATTTATCCGTTTTTCTTCAATAGGTGATATTGTATTCACCACTCCAGCGATACGTTGTGCTAAGCAGCAGATACCAGGAGTTGAGCTTCATTTTTTAACAAAGGCTTCTATGAAAGCGGTCACTGAGGCCAATCCCTATATCGATCATTTCCATTATTTTGATAAAGATTTGAATGCCACTATCAAGGGTTTAAAAGCATTTCAATTTGATTATATCATTGATCTTCATAGAAACTTAAGGACTTTTCAAATTCAAAAAGCATTAGGCGTTCCTAGTTTATCCTACCATAAGTTGAGTCTACAAAAATTACTATTGACCAAATTGCATTTGAACTATATGCCTGCTAGACATATAGTAGATCGCTCCTTAGATACTTTATCAGCTTTAGGTGTAGTGAATGACGGGAAAGGCCTGGATTATTTTATTCCTAAAGAAGCTACACTTCCATCCAATGCATTGCCTGCATCCTTTCAGTCTGGCTATATCGCATTGGTCATTGGTGCCTCTTATGCAACTAAAAAATTACCTGTTGCATCATTGCAAGCACTTTGTCATAAAATTCCTTATCCAATTGTATTAATAGGGGGGAAGGAAGACCAAGCAGAAGGCGCAGCGATTGAAGCAATCAATCCAATAAAAATATGGAATGCTTGCGGAAAATTTAATTTACACGAATCTGTATTGTTGGTAAAGCAATCCAAGACAGTCATTTCGCATGACACCGGATTTTTATACATTGCTTGTGCCTTTCATAAAAAGACAGTGGCCATTTGGGGCGCAACTGCTCCGGCTTTGCAAGTGGAACCTTATTATCCTACTAAGATGGATTCATCCAAGCAAAATGTATGGTATTATAATGCAATCGTTCCAAATTTACCATGTCAACCCTGCTCAAATTATGGGACTAAGCAATGTCCTCAAGGGCATTTTGCCTGCATGAAAAAGCAAGATTTACAATCCATCGCAGATAAAGCAATTGCCTATTTTAAAGCAACGATTGAATAAAACTTTACAAAAATAACAAAGCCTCGCATTGCGAGGCTTTGTTTATGGATACATCTAAAAAGATTACAAAGTTTTTAATACGTCGTTCATGCTTCTAACTGCATCTGCACTCTTTTTGAATGCGGCTTGTTCGTCTGCAGATAAATCCATGTCAACAATTTTTTCCCATCCATTCTTGCCAATCACAACAGGTACACCTAAGCAAATATCGGTTTGACCGTACTCGCCATTTAAGCTTACGCAACAAGTGAATAATTTCTTTTCGTCACGTACTATGCTTTCAACCAAGGCAGCTCCTGCAGCACCTGGTGCATACCAAGCAGAAGTCCCAAGTAATTTTGTTAAAGTTGCACCACCCACCATGGTATCATTGATCACTTGTTCTTGCTGTGCTTCGCTCAAGAATTTTGTTACTGGAATGCTATTCCAAGTAGCATGTTTTACTAAAGGGATCATAGTGGTATCTCCATGTCCACCAATTACTATTGCGTTTAAGTCTGCAGGGCTGCAGTTTAAATGTGCAGATAATTGGTATTTGAATCTAGCACTATCCAATGTGCCACCCATGCCAATGATTCTATTTTTTGGTAAGCCTGTTGACTGCAATGCCAAATAAGTCATTGTATCCATTGGATTACTAATCACAATAATGATCGCATTAGGAGAATGCTTTAAAATATTTTCACAAACACCTTTTACGATTCCTGCGTTCGTGCCAATTAATTCTTCTCTTGTCATGCCTGGTTTACGAGGCAAGCCAGAAGTGATCACCACTACATCAGAGTTCGCTGTTTTGGTATAGTCATTGGTACTTCCAATAATGCGCGTATCAAAACCTAATAATGCAGCTGTCTGCATCATGTCCTGCGCCTTGCCTTCTGCAAAACCTTCTTTAATGTCTAATAATACTAATTCAGAAGCTAATTCTTTACGTGCAATATCATCTGCACATGTTGCTCCAACAGCACCCGCACCAACAACTGTAATTTTCATATATTTTATTTTAAATGTTGAACTTGATTTATCGGGACAAAGTTAGTTATTTGCCTCCTATAATTTTAAGTAATTCAGGTACTTTTACCCCTTGTTCATATACTTTTAATAACTGGCCATTGGCATACAATGCTACAAATGGGGTCATGCGAGGTCTAAAGAATACTGGGATTGAAAATTCTGGATCCCTACCTACTATGACATTGGATTGTTTATCTAAGCCATATTTTATTGCAAAGGCTTTAATATCAGCCATTTCCTTATAACTATTCCAGATAAAGAATACCGATTTAAACTTATCCGCATTTTTTGTTAACTCAGCTGCTTCGTCTTGACAATGGGAACAGTCTGGGCTGAATATGATGATGCATGTATATTTGGTTTTTGGAATCTGAGAATTGCTAAAGGATTTACCTGTTGTCAAGTTCAAAGTAAATTTTGGGATATTTTTGTCTTTAAGAAAAGGTGCATTGGGGTCAATATTTCCTTGAGCCTTCAAAGTCATTGAAGCCAATAAGCTTAAAATGAATAAGCCAAAAAAGGTGGTTACTTTTTTCATAATTTATTTTTTTGGTGCCATCATACGCATGGCTTTTGCGTCTTGTAAAAAACCAGAAGCAAAGATGAAATCGTTTAATAATTTATTTTGACTAAATATGATATCTTGGTTACTGCCTTCCCATTCTTTTTTTCCTTTATGTAAGTAGATAATGTATTCGCCAATTTCCATCACACTATTCATGTCATGGGTGACAACAAGGGTAGTGATATTAAATTCCTTTGTTAAATCCTGGATTAAATGGTCTATAACAAGTGATGTTTGAGGATCTAAACCAGAATTGGGTTCATCGCAGAATAAATATTTTGGTTCTAATACCAATGCACGTGCTAGACCGACACGCTTTTTCATACCACCACTAATTTCTGCAGGAAACTTCTCGTTGACACCTGTTAATTGAACACGTGCTAAAATCTGATTGACTTTCACTAATTTTTCGGTCTCGTCTAAATCACTAAACATGTCCAATGGAAATTTGACATTTTCTTGGACTGTCATTGAATCAAATAAGGCGTTGCCTTGAAATAACATCCCAATACTATTTCTTAACGTCTTTTTTTGAGCTTTATTTAAAGTAGTAAAATCAGCATTGTCAAATAAGACCTTGCCCTGATCTGTTTGGATTAAATCTACAATACATTTAATCAAAACAGTTTTGCCACTACCGCTGGCCCCGATAATTAGATTACACATACCAGGTTTAAACTGGGCACTTACGTTGTCGATAATTTTTTTATCGCCAAAGGCTTTGCTGATATGTTGAATTTCAATCATGTGGTTACAAAGGTACTTGTAAAGATAATAGGTCTTCAAACTGATCCGCTCTACTTATTAGTTTTGGTTCGCCATGTTGAAATAATACTTGAGCTGGTTTGAATCTTGCGTTGTAATTGCTAGCCATTTCATAGCCATAAGCACCTGCATTGTAAAAAACCAACAAATCACCTTCGGCAATTTCAGGAATAGATCTATCCCATGCGAAGGTATCTGTCTCACATATATTACCAACTACAGCATATTGCTTCATTGGATTTTCTGGACTTGAAATATTATCAATATGATGGTATGCATCATAAAACATTGGACGAATAAGATGATTCAGTCCTGTATTTAAGCCTGCAAAAATAACTTCTCCCGAAGTTTTTAATACATTGACTTTGGCAATAAAAAATCCTGCTTCACTCACCATATATTTACCTGGCTCAAACCAAGCAGTGAAATTGCGACCAAATTTTTCAGATAATTGCTTCATCACCTTATTCACTTCTGCACCTAATAAAGCCATATCTGTGCCTTGTTCACCCGGCGCATAAGGCACTTTGAATCCACCACCGAAATCCAATACTTCCACAGAAGGAAAATGGGGGAGCAAGGTATCAAATACTTCTGCAGATTTCATAAAAACAGCGACATCTTTAATTTCACTTCCCGTATGGATGTGTAAAGTGCGAATATGGATCTTGTATTTTTCTTGAAGGGATTTTAATGCATCCAATTGCGTGAGTGGGATTCCAAACTTACTTTTAATATGACCAGTTGATATTTTTAAATTACCTCCTGCCATCACATCGGGTCTTATGCGCACTCCAATAGATTTTGTCCCGCCAAATTTTTGACCAAATTTTTCTAAGTTAGATAAACTATCAATATTCACATTTACACCTAATTCAACAGCAGTGCTTATTTCATCAAAATCAACACTATTACTTGTATATAAAATGTGGTGTGGTAAAAAACCAACATGCAGTGCAAGTTTCACTTCATTGATTGAACTACAATCAATATTACAACCCATCTCCTTAATCACTTTTAATATATGAACATTGGTCAATGCTTTACATGCATAAAAAAAATTAGTTTGGGTTGACTCAAACTGTGCTAGTAAATTTTGATATTGCTGTTCGATTTTCTCTGCATGGTACACATATAATGGTGTTCCAAATTTTTTTGCAGCAGCATTTAATAATGAATAAGAAAGACTTGCGTTCATGTTATAAAGATACGGCCAGAACTAGGTTCTGGCCGTATCAAAGTTCAATATTTTTTGGAAAAATCTATGAAATGTAGGGAGTCGAATATTTATTTTACTGGACTTTCAGGCGTGTAATCTTCTTCGTTTGATTCTTGAGTAAAATCTCCAGTTTCTGCTTCGGTATTAGGAGTATCTGTTTGTTCATTTTCTTCAGCTAAAGCTTCGGTTGTTTGCTCAAATACACTATTATCGGTAAAGTCTTCTGGCTTAATCACAGTGGCTTCTACAATCTGGTCTGCTAATACTTCTCTTATCTTTGGTAAGTCTTCGGTTGAATTAATACCAAAATAGTCCATGAAGTTTCTAGATGTAGAATAAATCAAAGGCTTACCCGGAAGTAGTTCGTTACGACCACTGATCACAATCAATTCCTTCTCTAATAATTTTTGCATTGAATAGTCGCTGTTCACACCTCTAATCGCTTCCACTTCCCCTTTGGTAATTGGTTGCTTGTAAGCGATAATGGCTAATGATTCTAAAGCAGCATTAGACAAACGCTTCAAAAACTTATCGCCATTTAATTGTGCAATAGTGCTATGGAAACTAG
>JACCDG011808074.1_pt1 | contig 11996 bp, 19 predicted proteins | sample 7442471 | NCBI WGS metagenome assembly JACCDG01 (sample SAMN15323444, study PRJNA562643) | freshwater metagenome | isolation source: river surface water | place: USA:Blue River Watershed | collected 2017-08-17
ATCAATACTTCTCTCAATAGCTTCACGAGTCATAATCTGTGGTGGTCTGCCTGGCAAGTCTTCGTAGCAATACGTACAAGCCAAGTTACACTTGTTTGTAAAGTAGAGTACATTGACGCCTGACCCAGCAGGTGTAGGCTTGTCAGTTTGGTCACCCACGTAAAAATTAATACCTGGGTGTGAGTTAACAAATGATCCAGATATTGATGTCATTGTATAATGAGTTTGTGAGAGTTTTGGTATCGATCTTCTCTCGGGCGACTCTTGGCTTCTTTGATAATATGTGACATATTCTCTAGGAAACGTGGATAGTTATACTTGTACTCAAACAAATGTCCACGTTCATCCAACTTAAAGTTCACGTACTCGTTATCAACTTTTGCTTTGCCCTTGCGAGCTTCTTCAATTTGTTGCTGCAATTCTTCAGTAGTCAATACACGGTCGCTGATGTGTTCGGCAGGTGCGTACTCTACTTTAATTGGATGAGCAATGATGCTCTTAAACGATTTCTTTTTTAGTTCCGACATTCTACACCCTCGCTTTCAACACCCACGTTTTCAATATAGTGTAGGATCAAATCCTGGAATGTGGGTACATCACGACACTCTTCAACAACACGCATTGCTTGCTCGTTGGTAATATGGAACAACTCGCAGATGCTGTCCAGTGGCTTGTTGTCGTTCATTACTTGACTGTATGTACAGCCTGCGTTACAAACTTGTTTTAAGTCACATGGCTGACACTTGTCGTAGTTCTCTGGTTTAAACAAATCTTGATAATACTTGAAATTATAGTCATCATCCATGCGCATGATCTTCTTGCTGGCAAAGCGAGCACATGGGTAAAACTCACCACTGCTCATCAATACACCACCGTTGGTGCCAGCAAAGCAACCGAATGGTCGTTTGCCTTTAACAAGCCCGTAGAGGATGTCTAGTATAGCCAAACGTAGGAAGCCAACACTGCATGGTATGCCTGCTTTGAGTTTGGCAATATACGTGTCAGTCAAACGAATAAGTTCTTTGCGATACTCAATAATGTCTTCACGTGTCCATACATCGTCACGCACAAGGCTAAAGTCAGGATGCTCAATTCCCCAGCTCAACAAGAACTCAAAGTTCTCAGTCATGTCCTTGACGTTACCAGGCCAAATCATTACCTTGCAGCCATTGGTTAGGCTAGTAATAATGTCCTTCTTGTAATTGTACATGTCAAGAATGCCATCAAACAGCTCACCCGTCTCTGGATTAGTGTTCTCTAATAGTGGCAGTAGTGGGCGAGTCTCGTTGCTGCTCATGCCATCAAACGACCATGATACACCAACGCCGTTCTCTTTAAGATACTTGGCTTTCTCTTCATCAATCATTGTTAGGTTGGTGATTACACCGATACCTTTGCAACGTGGATCTGCACGTAGGATTGGTACAGCATGTTTGATCAAGTCAAAGTTGAGCAACGGCTCTCCACCGAAGAAACTGACATGATACTCTTTGTCGCCACTGCGGCTCATCAAGTTGTATAACTCGGGCATGGCATTGTCAAATATCTCAGGTGTCATCCACGTGGGTCTATTGGCCACATAACAATATGGGCAACCTAGATTACATTTTTCTGTTACGCTTACTTCTAGAGTGAACATTGCTCTGCCTCAAACTTAATAACTGGTTTCTTGTAGCTCTTTAATGCTACACGCAATGCATGATGAACTACTTCGTTAGTTTTGAATACTTTACATACTTGCCAGTTGGATGTGTGGTCACTCCACTTTTCCAAATATGTTTCTTTCTCTGACTTCTCGTAAGTAGCCGCATTACACTTCATACAGAACTGACTGTCACAGTTGATACAGTCCAGAGGCTGATTCTTAAGAGCATTTTTGTACATGTCGCTGCGATCTTTTACTAGCTGATCTAAATCTGCTTCTTTAAAGATATTGCCCATAACGTGGGCGTGTGACTCTTTGTACATACAGCCGTGGCATGGGCTAATATCACCGTTCAAGTCCACTGAAATGTAGTTGATACCGGCAGCACACAATGCGCGACTTTGTTGGAACCAACCAAACTTCTCTGGTGGCAATCCGTTTTTGTAAATGTATTTGGCAATCTTTGTTAGCCCTTCCTTCAACACTTCCAGTCTAGGCATGAACTCTTCTTCAGTTAGCTGGCTATACATATCAGGTGTTGGGAAATAATTGTCATCCATCTCAATAACATCCAGGAATGCTTCGTAGATTTTGTCAAAGTGCTCTGCTGTTAATACAGATTTCATCTTGACATTGAGCCCGGCTTTCTTGGCTGCAATGTAGTTGCTCTTGACTAGACTAGAGCTTGGATTGCCAGCTTTGTCAATGCGTGTAATATCGTTTACTGGTTTGCCATCATAACTTACTTGAATACTCAAACGACCTGGCATAGCTTCGTGGAATGCCACAAGATCCTTTAAGTACTTCTTCAAATACACACCGTTGGTGTAGAAGAAGAAACTGTAGTTGGGATCGTGCTTGAACTTTTCCATCACACCGCGGCAGAATTCATAGTTTACAAACGGCTCACCACCCCAAAAATAGATGTCACGCTTCGGGTCAGTAAACTTGCTCATGAATTCATCAATGTTTTCCAAAGTGACTTCAGTATTTTCCTCATAGGCTGTGGAAAGCCCACATTCAAACCCTTCGGAACAATACGTACATGCTAGGTTACATGTGCTTGTTACGTTTAAATCAATAACCATTGTTGCTTCCTTTAGTTCTGTACTTATCATTTAGCTCAAGTACGGTTTTTAGAATGTCCATGTTAAACTCTTTGACCAATGCTGCTGTATCTTTGGGCAAGCAAGGTCCACCAAATCCTCGTTCCCCATCTGGGCCTGGAACTTGAAAGTGATGTGTGCCCATCCAGGGCTGTAACTTTAAAATATCAGTGATGTTACTCCACTCGACGCCAAGATGTTGTGCCACGTCATACATTTGATTCATGAATGTAACCTTAACAGCGTAGAAGCTGTTCATAGTATACTTGGCCAGTGCTGCTGTTTTGACATCTGTAAACTTGATACAGTCCATATTTACAACTGACTGCGTTCTGTAGATATCTGCAAGTTTACTGGTTTTGTCAATATCGCCACCGAGTAACACAAACGGTGGATTGATAAAGTCTTCGTTAGCAGTTGCTCTGCTTAGGAACTCGGGATTGTAAATGACATCGTACGGTTCCAAATAATGTGGTAGAACTGTGCTTTTGACAACAACTAGCCCTTGATAATTGGTTGCAAAGATTTGATCAAGAACCCCTGTAAGTAGCTCATACTTCGTATCGTCCGTGGGCGTGGGTACACAAACAAAGATCGCATCCACGTCTTTGCTGCACATGTATTCGATTGTTAAATCGTTGTACTTTGGGTCTGAAAGCAGTATACTTGTCTTGCTAAACCCGTTTGCCACGGCTTTTCCAACCATGCCGTAGCCAATAATGCCAATCATGAAGTAGTCCTAAAATAAGTAATTATAACACACAAGACTGGAAAGTCAAAGATATGATAGATAAACAACCATTTAAAAAGCTCATTCAGGATTTAAAAGACACTGGCAAGTATCGGGTATTCAACGACATTGTTCGCGAAGCAGGCAAGTTCCCAAGGGGGATCTGGTACGGCCCTTACGGGATCAAAACGATTGTAAACTGGTGCTCAAATGATTATCTGGGCATGGGTCAGCATAAAGTCGTTTTAGACAGTATGCACACTGCATTAGATCATACTGGCAGCGGCAGTGGTGGCACCCGAAACATTGGTGGCACTAGTCACTATCACAAGGCGCTAGAACATGAGCTAGCCACACTGCACAGCAAGGAACGTGCATTGTTATTCAGCAGTGCGTATGTTGCCAATGAGTGGTCCATTATTGCACTGGCCAAGATTGTTCCAAACATTCATTTCATCAGTGACAGTAAAAATCATAATAGTATGATTGTGGGCATGAGTCACAGCAAAGCACCAAAAACTGTCTTTAGACACAATGACTTAGGGGACCTAGAAAGCATTTTAAAGAATGTCAAAAATGCAGGCCAAACTCCTTGCATTGTTTTTGAATCAGTGTATAGTATGGATGGTGATGTGGGATTGATTAAAGAGATTTGTGACCTAGCAGATCAGTACGAAGCAATCACTTACATTGATGAAGTACATGCGGTAGGGCTATACGGAGAACATGGCGCAGGCAAACTGGAAGAACTGGGCCTCCAAGACAGAGTAGACATAGTCAATGGTACTCTAGGGAAGGCGTATGGTGTCCAAGGTGGCTACATTGCTGCCGATGCAGATGTAATTGATGCTATTCGTAGTGTTGCTGCTGGGTTCATCTTTACAACATCGATGAGTCCTGTTGGGTGTGCAGGTGCGTTAGCTGCTGTCAAGTACTTAAAAGAGCACAATGAGATTCGTGAAAAGCATCAGGAACGTGTTCGAAAGTTAAAACACAGACTGATTAAAAATGGCATTCCTGTCATGGAGTGTTCAACGACTCACATTATACCAGTGTTTGTTGGTGATGCTAAGAAGTGTAAAGCCATGAGTGATGAGTTGCTGAACGAACACGGTATCTATGTACAGCCAATTAACTACCCAACAGTAGATGTGGGAACGGAGAGACTGCGTTTTGCACCCTCTCCGTTTCATGATGATGGTATGATTGAAGACCTCATCGCTGCCCTCAAGGCAGTGTTTGCTAAGTTTTAACGATACATCTGTACGTTCTTATAAACGTCTTTAACAAACTTCTTCCATAGAGTATTTCGATCAACATTGACTTTTCGACGTTGATCGAATATCTTTTTGTGGTAAGTATTGAGTGTAGTATCAACAGGTGCGCCGTGATAGTTAAACGGCTTTCCTGACATTACCGCTTGCATGTATTGGTTTCTAGAAGCGTGGTCAGCACCAAAGATGCTGTTGATTTCTGAAGCAGCATTTGCAGCCCAGCTATCCATTTCATCAGCATTCAACCAATACCCAGAATCTGAAGTTGCGTAGTATTGATTTCTATAGTCACCACTGGCCAACTTCTTTTTGTCTCCAGAGTAGAATCTGTTTACTTGTGCATTGTAGCCCAAGTTCTTGGTAACTTTTGTGCTTTGAATATAGTGCTTGATCTCGTGCATCAATTTACCAATGATGTCGTTTGTCAAGTGATCCAAACTGGCAGTAACAATCTTTGGATCGTCAGACATGAATGCTAGGTTGGCAATCTGTGTGCCCCTGACATCCATGTTAATCAAACCATTGTGTGTTTCTTCCTCGTACCCAAACTCTGCCTCACCAACAAACGATGTCATGCTGCGCAAGTATCTAATAGTTAAATCAGTACTGGGTTCGAAACGCTGTTTGGAATACTTTTTACCAAGCTCTGTGGCAACTTGTGCATTTAAGGAATTGATATCAGGTGTGCCACTCAATGGCTCCCCTTCATATTTGACTCTAAATGACATTAACAAATGATTAACTGGGTTGCCGTTGATAGTGATTGGGTTCTCTTTTAGCAATGGTTTCAAGATCATTGCATCAATATCCTGCTCCATGTCGTAGAAGAATTGGTTTACTTTGCTCTTGGCATCGTAAAAGTCTTCATCGCTGTTGATGCTGTGGAATGTGTTCTTGATGATGCGTCTAAGTATTGGCAAGTACTTGGAGTAGTCAAAACGTTCCGTGATGAATTCAGTTGCTCTCATTTGTTTCTTCCACTTCTCATGTTGGCTTGCCAATGTGCAAGTTGACCTTTGCGACCACCTTGTTTGGCAATTTTTCTTAATGTACTAATTGTAGCATGTTTTGGTATACCATGTCTAGCACTATCGCCTTTGTCCTGTGGATTGCGACCATCTTTGAAGTTTTCTTTTAACTTCTCTTCGGCAATGATTTGCTCTGCGTACTCAATTAAGTTGGCCATCTCTTCAATACTTTCACAGTTCCAACGGCGCAATGCTTTGTTGATTGGGCTATTTGGATCACGTTTTGTCTTGGCGCTAGCATGAGCTTTCTTCATGCCAGACATCCTAGCACAGAAGCTCTTACGGCGTTTAGCACTCTTGCTACCTTTCTTTAGTTTACTGGGCTTGGTAGTAACTGCTGTTTGCAGTTTGCTACCCGGGTTCTCTCGGCGATAGGCTTTAACTGCCTTGCGACTCAAGCCATCAGTTTTGTCACTCTTGTTGACTGTCTGCCAATCATCAGTGATAAACTCATTTGCTCTCATGATAGCCCTTGTCCAGTTTATTGACCATAAGCACTGGTGCATCGCCCCTTGCATATGGTTTAGTAGATGGAACTGCTGTAACTACTAGTATAGCACCACTTTCCATTACTCTAAAGCCCAGGCTAACGTTATATCTAGGGTCAGCTACATAGAATGCCTGTCCTGGTTCAAACTGTTTGATCTGGTTGATTACCTTTGGTAACTGTCTCACAATTATGTTAACAGAACTTGGTGTGACATCTCTAAAACGTGTCTGATCAGCAAGATGCTGGTGTACGTCAAATTGTGTATCACCAATGTTGAATGATCCAACAATTTTTGACTGGTCTTCAACCACTAAATCATCATTAATAAATTCACTTGCTCTCATTTTTATTCTCGGTTAGTTGTTTTAAGAAAGAAAACTTCTGTCTGGCTTCTTCTTGGGTAAGACTGTGACCACCTTCCATTAGCGCAATTTCCATTTCACTGAACTCACGCGGGGGTTTACCCCAGAAGTTAATGTATACGTCATCAATCTTCATAATTCTTTCACCCATGTATCAGGCCATTTGTGAAACTTTGCCATCCATTTGTCGTGTAGTTGCTGCCCAGTGATGTTATGCTTTTTAGAAATCTTCTGCATCATTTTGTCTATAACATCATAGTTAAACTTGACACCGTTTTGGTTGGCTGTTGTAAGTTCTTGCTTGAGCTCTTCCACGGCACCTGGTATTTCTTTACCTGATGCTGTTGCTGGTCGCATGTTCCTAGTTATAAACTCTTTAGCCCTCATAAGGTACTCCAGCTAGCCCGCAACCAAAGCGAGCGATTGCCTCATACAGGGCTGTAAGGATTTCTTTTACTGTCTGTTCCATCTTCTTCTGGCCAAACTGGATATTCATTATTCCGCATTTTTACCACACTTTGCACGTTTTGCGTTTGTTAGTGCGCCGTAATCAACTGGCCATTCCTGACCTGGTTGCAACTCACGAGCGTTTGCTGGGAAAGCAAATTGTACACCTGCTTCTTGTTGGATCATTGCAACTGGTTTGCGGAATGCTGGCAGGTTGTTGCCCAAGTTTGGATATGGTGGATTGTGTGGGAACTGCCAACCAGCGATCTCACCAGTTGCATTGTTGATTATGATTTTGTAATAGGCGTGTGGAACGATGACACCTTTGCCAATAGTTTTATCACCAGCGCCATACATAGCTCCAACGTAGACCGTGATTGGCTGATTCAGTTGAACCGCCCAGCCACGCACTGATGTTTCCAATAATTTCCAGATTCCACGGTTTAGACTGCCAGCTTGTGGGTACATGTTGGTCATCAAGAAACTTTCGTATTCTACAATCTGGCTCCAACTCAAATCCCCATCTGGTGCAGCATGGCCTTTATCATAGCCAGTGCCTACATAATCAGCTGGGGTAGCGCCTCCTTGAATAGATTGGTCTGCAACGAATGCATTGGTGCGTGGGAAACATCCCAACGCATTTTGTGGAAGTAAAGTATATGCAACGTAGACTGGAATCTTTACAGGTGCATCGTATGCAACTAGATACCCTTCGCGGCAGATTGGTTGTGCTGTACGAGCAGTTTGTGCCCAACCATAGGGGCTATGTACTTTACATGCTTCGACTGGGGCTGGGGCTCGTTGATCCCATGCTTGTGCTAGGCCCGCTGTGAGCATTAGCGCAATAACTACTAACTTCTTCATATAATACCTCGATTAATCGAGTATTTATTATATGTAGTTATTGAACCATCCTACTTTTTTGCCTTCTGATACACGCTTGTCGTGCTCTTCTACGCTAGATGGGTAACGCCATGCCCAAATAGCGACACAGGCCATGAAGATTCCTGTGTAAATTATACCCCGTAGAGGTACTGACCCCACTGCCATTAGGATTAGGCTGAGGCTCATCATACCTAGCATGAGAAACTTCATCTTCAAAGGGAAGACTCGCTTCTCATTCCAGTTCGTTAAGAACGGTCCAAAGATCCTATGGTTATAGATCCACTTGTGCATACGTTCACTGCCTTTGCTAAAGCAATAGGCTGCAAATACTACAAAAGGGGAATAAGGGATGCCAGGTGTGACAACCCCTATGTAGGCCATGCCTAGACTAAGCAGGCCCGCTGTGGTCCATAGGACTTTCTTTAACCGATAAATTGTAACCATTCTTTATAACGTATGTTGTGGAACCCTTGCTTCTTACGCTTGTTGACCAAGTCGTAGAAGTCTGGTTTGTAAGGCTTGAGCTTTGGCTTCCAACCCTTAGTTTGGTCTGCTTTGTCTGCGTTACAAGGGCCACACGCTGTGGTACAATTCTCCCAGGTCGTAGTACCACCTTTGCTCACGGGTAAAACGTGATCCAAAGTTGATTCATGACGGGCAATTGGTGTCTCACAATATTGGCAAATTCCATTGTCTCGCAAGTAGACGTTGCTACGGCTGAAACGCACTGCGCTCTTTGTTTTCATGTACTCGCGTAACATGATGACAGAAGGCACCTGTGTTTCCCACGTTGCTGAGTGGACTATCCAATTTTCGTGAAACAACAATACATCGGCCTTATCCAGGACCATGTATTTGATTGATTCTTCCCACGGAATTGTGCTTAACGGCATGACAGAGACTGGCAAACCATCAGCGTTTAAAACAAGCGTATCTGACACTTTAAACCTCTTTTCTAGTTGTGTTTTACAGACCCAACCAAAAGTTACACTATAAAGCAATAGTATAACACATGTATTTACTTATGTCAATAGTGTTTGTGCAAATTCTAGGCCTGAACGATCAAGGGCATTGCACCACTGATCTTTGTTGTCCGAACCAAATACCAACTCGATATCACTTTTGGCAGTACACCAACTGTTACTTTGATCCCAGGGTGGTATGCCTTTGATCTCACTGATTAGTTGTTTCGGTGCCCAGCCAGCCATTCCCAAAAACAAGCGCCAACTGTGTGGCGCATCGCCTTCTGATAACCTGGGGAGAATGTCGTCTGCACTACTGATACTAAACTGATTGTTCAACATCATTGTATTTTTACACGACCATTCATTTGTGTGCAGCAACGTCAAACTCTTGCTGTTAACTGGACCACCTTGGTAGACAAACCCTGGGATGTCTAAATCAAATCCCAGTTGATCTCCAAATTCCTTTAGTGACAAATCACTTCGTTTGTTTATTACGATGCCCAAGCTACCACCTGAGTGATGCTCAGTTACCATAATAACTGACTTGTACCAAAAACTTCCTTTGACTGCCGGTGGGGCAATCAATAAATTACCAACTAAATCCATATATTGTATTTAATTAGGCAAATCTTGCAACAGAATTTTTTACGTCAGCAATTGTGATTGCGCCGTCTCTGTTTCTGTCTAACCCTTTATTTTGGTCGTAAACCTTGCCACTGAACCCAGCAGCACCGTTCGCGCCCAACACATGATTGTCTGGATAGCCAATATACTTGGGCATGAATACTGCCATGTACAGATCACCCAATGTGCCATCACCAACACCAGTCATTTTGAAATACTTGTAGACGTAGTCCAGTTGTTGTACACCATCCATCTGTGCCAGCTCTTGAGTAGTAGTGCCAAGTCTGCGAGCAGTGTCTGGCATAAATTGGATTAGACCAGTTGCTCCACTCTTTTGGTTTACTGCGGCTGGATTGACGCCAGATTCTTGTTTAAAGATTGCAAGCAAGTCATGTGCTTTGACACCAAGTGCATTTGCTACTTTTTGTAGTTTGTTCTTAAAGTCTGGATCTTGGATAGTTGAAACATCTACCTTCTGTGCATCAACGCTGTTTGGGCGAGCCAATACATCCTTGTATTTGTCTGCGATAGCAGGTTGACGTTCAGCTGCTCTACGAGTATACGAACCCAAACGGCCATCAACGCCGTCACCTTTGGGTCCAAACGTGCCAATGTCTTCACCAGCAGCTTTGAGCTCACGTTGGAGTGCCATGACATCCTTGTCAACTGCCTCTGTAACTTTAGTTTTAAATTCAAAGAATCTCATTAGTTGTCACTCTTGTTGTATGGTAATGGGCCGCCGTACTTGTGTCCTTTGACTTGCTTACCTTTGATCTTTACACGCTTGTTGCCAATCGTGTGCTTTTTGTTTGTTTCACGGGCACGTAAACCCTGGCTTTTGCAGCTGGCCAATTGACTTACACCCAAGTCAGCATTACTGCGGCTTGATTTGCACAGTGCGCGGCTAGCTTTACCAGCTTCGTCAACTTGCAGTTCATGCTTGGATTCTGGCATACCGCACTCTGGGCATAGTTGTTCTTTAAATTCGTTAAATCTCATAATAGATTCCTGATGATCTAGTATTTATTATTGATTCAGGAACTCGAACAAGTTTAACCACTTGCGTTTGCCCACTGTTTCTTTAAGATGCTTTAAATCAGCACATATCTTACTAGGCCCGCTGTGAGCTTCGGCGGTGATTATAGGCACATCTTCTAGTTCTGCAAGTTCTTCGGCTATATCTAATAGGCTGTGAGTTAGCCCAGAGCCCACATTCCAGATACCTGAACCGTTGACAGTTTTGATAAAGTCCATGTGAAGTCTACATACATCGCCTACCCAGACCCAGTCGCGCCTGATACTCTCAGCGTTTGCTGGAACTGTTAGTTGGCCCGCTGTCAAGATCTCGTCTTTCCAGCGAGCGATAAAATCGGACTCGTTGGCCCGCTGTGAGCATTGATGCATGTAGCGACCGTAGACGCTGAAGTATCTAAACCCTTGTACAAACACATGGAGCGGCTGTTGGAATACCCAGCGCTCAAAAAGGTACTTGCTCCAGGCGACCTGTGTGCGTGGATGTAGTGCGGCAGTTTCCGAATAGTCTTTGCCCCAGCCGTAGACATCGCTGGTGCTGGCAAATTGGAAATGAACGCCGTGAGTGTTGCACTCATTGAACAGCCACTGACTGAACTCGAGGTTTTGAACCATTATTGAGTCAATATCGTCAGTACTGTCCTTGGTAATTGCGCCCAGGTGAATTACCCAGTCATAGCCCTGTACATCTGGGCGCTCAGTTGGATGCCATTCCCAGCCATCCACGTGCCACCCTTCTTGATTTTGACACCAGGCTAGCATATTTTTACCTATGAAGCCTTCATGTCCTGTGACCAGTATTCTCATGAAAATATTTATTGCTGACTAAATTACTGTATGAAAACTCCTAAAGAAGAAATCGTACACAAAGATATGCTGGGTCGAAAACTCAAAGTTGGAGACTTTGTCGCATATCCAAGAAGCAATACGCAGTGTATTGGGCAGATTGTTAAAATGAACCCAAAGATGCCGCGTGTACAGCAGATTAGTAACAAAGTATACGGTCGTGAGGCCAACATATATACGACTGACATGGTACTACTAGACGGGCCTGATGTCACGTTTTATATTTTAAAAAATTCAGCCTAAAGTGCTTGACTGCCAGTGTTTTCTGTTGTATAATCAACGCATACACACAGAAAGGCATTCCGATGAACGGAGCAAAAAAATTTCACAAGGCCACGGGGCCAGCCTTCCACCGAGGTGAAGAGTGGGTCAGTAGCTGTGGCAATCGTGTATACATTCTCAGCGTTCGTAAGTATCCTGGTGCTGCTACTGAAGCCAATCACACCAGCGATTACGGAGTAACCTACGAGTGGTTTGAAAATGGCCACTACGTGCAACACGAAAAAGATGCTTGGAACTTCCAAGTTCGTTATCAACATATTGCTGACAAGGACCTGTGATG